>Ga0105050_10002307_pt1 | contig 27516 bp, 23 predicted proteins | sample FRY01_FD_78088 | JGI IMG/M metagenome (GOLD analysis project Ga0105050, IMG submission 78088) | Freshwater microbial communities from Lake Fryxell liftoff mats and glacier meltwater in Antarctica - FRY-01 | ecosystem: Environmental > Aquatic > Freshwater > Ice > Glacier meltwater ...
CGCCGCCCCGGTCGCCGAGCGTGTATGCCAAGGGACCATTCAGTCGTGCGCGACGGCCGCGGACTGCTCGGGCGGACGGACTTGTGGTTACAAGATCACGCCCTCGTATGAGCACCCGTTCATCCCGACGCCGGCACAATAGTATCTTGGGGTGCCTCTGGCTCGGCTCTTGGGCCCAGCCAGAGGCGCGACCGCATGTCGCTCTAATTGAAGAGCGTGCGGGTTGAGACGGGAGGCCCGCTTGGCCTCTCCTTCGGGGTGCCACGCACCTCGGCCAGATTTTCGGGAGCGTCTCGGACGCGCCCACATCGTGTGGACCTGCCAAAGGTGAGTCCCGTGGAGAGCCGGTCTATGAAGAAGTCTTCGATTCGCCTCGCGATTGGCGCGTTTTTGGTCGCCGCTTTCGGCGCGTCTACTGTTGTCGGCTGCGCCGATGATGATGGCAGTAAGGGATTTACCGCCGGCGACGACCTCATCCTGACCATCGAACCGAGCCAGGTGGTCTTTTCGAACGTCAACGTCGGGCAGAGCGCGGCGCGCGACGTGCGGGTGCGGCACGTGGGCCTCAGCGGCGTCATCCGGATTCGAAACCTCCGCCTTGAGACGGACAGCACGGATCTCGTCCTTGAGGCGCCGACGAGCGTTGACCTTAAGCCAGGCGAGGCCGCCACGTTCGCCGTGACCTACACGCCGACGGATACGGCATCCGACTCAGGTGAGGTCGTCTTCGAGACGAATGTACCGACCGCCGAAGGGGCCGCCCGCGTGGGGCGGGTGCCTGTGATCACCCTGGCCCAGGGCGGGATCCTGCGGGCTACGCCAGCCCTGGTGGATTTTGGCGCCGTCGAAGCTGGCGCCCTGGCGCCTCGGACCGTCGGTCTCATTAACGTCGGTCAAGAGTTCGTCGAGATTACGAAGATAGGCTTCTCAGCCGGGTCGTCGCCGGACTTCTCGATGACCGAGGTGCCCACGTTGCCCTACAAGCTTGGCCCCGACGAGAGTCTGCAGGTCAAGCTCGGCTATGTGCCGGTTGGCGGCGGTTCCGACGAAGGTTCCCTTGAGGTCCAGTTCACGCTCAACGGCGAGACGCGCGAGCTGTCGCCGCCGGTCTCCGTGCTCGGCCGTGAGGTTGGGCCGCGTATCGACGCCTTCCCAAACCCCGTCGACTTCGGTCTCCGGGCTACAGGGAGGACCCACACGATCCCGCTGACTCTATCGAACCAGGGCGAGCGGAACCTAATCTTCGCCGACCTCGCCTTTGTGGCCGGTTCCTCTGACACCGTCGCCATCACGGGCTTCGCTGGCGCGGGCACTATTGTGGCGCCAGGCGCCGTGCTGCCGCTGTCCTTGACCTTCACCCCGACGACTTCGATGGTGCAGACGACCGGCCCCATCGCGCGTCTCCGCGCGACGACGAACGATCCCTCGGATGACGGCCAGTACGACATTCTCATCTTTGGTCGTGCCGAGGTCCCGATCCTTCAGGTGAATCCGCCCGACATCCTAGACTTCGGGTTCGTCCCCCAAAACGTCGGTCGGGACCGGTCGCTCGCGCTCTTCAACGCCGGCAATGCGCCGCTCGACGTCTCCGCGCTCCGGCTCACCGATGACTCCGGCGGTGAGTTCGAGCTCGTCGCCGACCCTGGTTGGGGACCGACCACCGTGCCTGCGCGGGCTGATCAGCTCGTCGGTCTCGCCTCTCAGCAGGTGTCTGTCCGATTCACCAACAGCGGCGCTGATACCGGCGTGGCTTGGGGCAAGCTCATCATTGATTCCAACGACGGGGTTACGCCCGCATGGGAGATCACCCTTAAGGCGCAGCGCGCTGGGGCTCCGAGCTGCGAGATCAACCTCGTCCCGACCCAGCGTGATTTTGGTATCGTCGCACGCGGAGCGCGACGCACGATGACGTTCAATATCGTCAACGTCGGGTCGGGCGATTGCTCGTTCCATTCGGCGCTCGTCAATGGTTGCTCGTCCTTCCTCGGCTTCTTCCAGGGCTCGTGCGCCGATCCGAGATCGACCATTGAGGCAGATGGGAGGAGCCCGTATTATCGCGTTACACGTACGCCATTTGGTTTTCAGAACGGTCTTCGCGCCGGGCAGAGCTACGAACTTGATGTCACCTTTACCCCGCCCGACTCCGCGCCTGTGTTTGGCGACGAGTTCACGTCCTATGCCGGTATCTTGGGCGTGCGCGTCATCGATCCCAACAGCGGTTCGAATGACCCGATCACCTTTCCCAAGCCGGTCGTAGGCGGGTTCAGTCAGTTCCCGCCCAACCTCGCGGCCCGTTCGGGTATCGCGCAGCTCGCGGTGCTCCCAGGCCAGGTCGACTTCGGTCTGACGACCATCGGCTGTCACAGCCGCACCGTCGAGGTCACCGCCTACAACGTGGGCTCGGCGCCTCTCGACGTGACGGACATCAAGCTCGATGGTTGCTCGGTCGAGTACCGGGTGAAGTCCTCGCCCGGCCTGCCGCTGTCCCTCGGGGTCAACGGCAGCACGGTTGTCGAGCTGGTCTACGTGCCTCAAGACCTCGGCAGCGACAGCTGCGGCCTCGCTTTCTATACCAACGGCGAGCAGGCCCCGACGGTGGTTGTCCCGCTCTCCGGTGAGGGGACCTTCGAGACCAAACACACGGACAACTACGTTCAGACCACAGGCCAAGACGTGGATGTCCTCTTCGTGGTCGACAACTCCGGATCGATGAGCAGCAACCAATCGAACCTGGCAAACAACTTCCAGAGCTTCACGGCTTCGGCGGCGCAGTGGAATAACAACTATCACATCGGCGTCACGACGACCGACATGGACGCCGAGGCTGGGGCTCTTGTCCGGGCCGCCGGCAACGCTCGTTTCGTCACGCGCACGACGACCCAGCAGCTGTCCCAGAACTTTCGGGTCGGGACCAACGGCTCGGCTGACGAGAAGGGTCTCGCGGCAGCCCAATCGGCGCTCAGCCTTCCCCTGACCGCGAATTCCCAGACCGTGTGTACTCAGGACGCGCAATGTCAGGCGTCCGAGCGCTGTGTAGAAGGCTTCTGCGGCGGGCGGAACCGGGCCTTTCTACGCGAGGACGCGGCCCTCGAGATCGTGCTCGTGTCCGACGAAGAGGACAGCTCCCCCGGCGATCTCAACTTCTATATTAACTTCTTCCGCAGCATTAAGGGTGTGTTCAACACCAACATGATGCACGTCCACGCGATCGTCGGCGACGTGCCTGGCGGCTGCCAGACTAGCTCCGGGTCGGCCGTCGCCGGCCGCCGCTACGTCGACGTGGCGAACGCGACGGGCGGCTCGGTGATTAGCATCTGCGACTCCAACTTTTCCGCGGGCCTCGCGTCGATCGGCGCCATCGCCTTCGGCCTCCGCCGTCAGTTCTATCTGACGCGGACCCCTGTACCGACGACCATCAAGGTGACGGTCAACGGCCGCGCTTGCACCGCGAGCAGCGGGAGCAACTGGATGTACGATGAGAACAGCAATTCCGTGGTCTTTGATGAGGCCGGTGGCTGCATGCCGACGGAAGGCCAGACCGTGAAGATCGACTACGACACGCTCTGCTTCCTCGAGTGATCTTTCAGGCCCCGCCCTCTTGGCGCTGTGCGCCGGGGCGAGGCCACCCACATGGCGTGATTCGTGTTGAGCTCACCTTCCGAGCGCGATAGATTCCGCGCCTCGTTTTCGGAGGTGACTACATGAGACAGTTCAAGACATTCGCGCGGAACCTCGCGTCCTACCTCGCGCCCTTGGCGTTGGTGACCACGGCCTTCGTGGCTTGCGGCGACAAATTCGGCACTGGCGTCTTCACCCAGATGGAGGTCCTGGTCGAAGCCGAGTCCTTCGAAGGCGACACCGGCACGGCCTATTTCTCGCCCGCGATCCAGCAGCCCGTCTTTAAGACGGTGCAGGTCGTCAACACAGGCACGAATGACCTCGTGATCTCGAAGGTCGCGTGGGCCGTCGATCCTGAGACAAACCAGCCGATGCGGAACCCTCACATTGAGATCGACTGGCGGGGATCCGCCAACGCGACCTCGTTCCCATGGACGGTCTCGACCTCCAACATCAATCGCCTCGAGTTCGCGGTCAAATACACGCCGCCCCTCTTTGGGCCGCCCGAGAGCCTCGATGACTCCGTCCTCGAGGTCTACAGCAACGCGCGGACCTTCGACGGCTCGGGTAAGAAGCCGATCGTGCGGATCACGTTCTCGCTGCGCTCCAACAACGCGTTTCCGCGCGTGACACCAAACGCCTATCGGTACACGAACGCGACGACCGCACGCCCGGAGAGTCAGGATTTCCGCGTGTATAACGACGACAACGCGAGCGCCTCGTTCCGCGTCCTAAGCATCCAGCTCGAGAGCGCTTCGGACGTCTTTCGCTTGGCCGACCTCCCAAGCGGCGGTGTCGAGATTCCCGCGCCCGCCGACGCCGCCCCTGGCTTCGATGGCATCGTCTTTAAGTGCATCTATACGCCGATTGGCGGGACGAATGACGCCAACGCCATCCTCATTACGACGGATCTCGCCTCAAACGCGACGCTGCGCGTGCCCCTCACGACGGGCAGCAACCCAGGCTCCTATGGGCTCAGCTTCGACATGGCGAGTGAGTTTGATTTCACCAACACCAGCGTCGTCGAGGCGCGGAACGTCTTGGTCAGCAGCGATGGGCCGGGCCCCCTGACTCTGCGCGAGCCACGCATCGAGCCCGCGGCGGCCCGCCGGGACTTCTCGTTTAAGGCCTTTGTGCCGGCGACCCAGGTAGGCCAGCCTGACCAAGAGATCCTGCAATGGCCACGTGGACTTAACGTCGGTCGTAACGTTCGGATCGAGGTGACCTTCGCGCCCCAGGCGGGCGGCGGCGACACCGCCAACGGCGAGATCATCTTCCCTTACGAGAACCCGAACGCGGGTGAGTTCTCGATTCCGCTGCTCTCAGGCGATCCGAAGGGCCGTTTGGTGGTCGCGCCGTCGATCGGGAACATCTCTGTCAGCGGTTCGGTCACCGGTGGGGACTCCGGCACGCGCCAAGCGGTGATCTACAACGAAGGCAATGGTGTCCTCCAGATCCAGAGCATCGAGGTCGTCAGCAATATCGCCGTCACCCCGCCGCTGGCTGCGAAGGTCTGGTCCCTCGTGGGCAGCTTTGTCGACGTGGACGTGCAGCCGAACGGCATCCTGATTGTGCCCCTCGCGTATGATCTCTCGAAGATCGATACGATCTCAGGCAGCGTCACAGATCTGTTGAAGATCAACTATTATGATGACTTCCTAGGCGCCTCCGAGGCCCTGTCGCTTGGGCTGGGCAGCGCCGATTCGAAGGGCCTCGCCAATCCAGTGGCTGATCCGGGAACAGCGTCTGACTATAGCGGCGCCAAAGCGGGGACCGAGCTCTTCCTCAATGGCGCTGCGAGCTCGGCTGGCCCCGGCACCTTCAGCCCCGACTCGTTCATCTGGTACCTCGTCGCGAAGCCGGCTGGCTCACGGGCGAAGCTGAACGTGGCGACCGCAGGCCCTGCGTCGTTCACGCCGGACGTTGCGGGCAACTACACGATCGAGCTCGCGGTCTTTTCGTCTACCAGCGACGCCTATCTCTATAGTGTGCCGGCCCAGGTGACGATCCCCGTCGCCGCACCGTAATCGAGTCAGAAATGATAGCTACGGGCTCCGCGGACACGACGCGGGGCCCGTTTCTTTTGAAAGACCGGAGCTCCGGTCCAAGGTGAAGGGCGCGAGATGGCTGACGACACATGGCAACCAGCACGATTTAAGGACGCTGAGGTCTGGATACACCTCGACAGCGCCGGACGCCCTGTGAAGGACGCGCGGGGCCTCGTGGAGTTTCGCTACCAGCTAGGGGGCAAGAGCTACCACTCCCACGGCGATCGCCTCGTCCTCGTGGATGGCGCGGCTGCCGTGCCGGGCCAGGAGGTCCCGCCCGCGAGCCCGAAGACCACGAGCTCGGCCCCATCAGTGTCGAGGAGCCCGCCTAAGGGCGTCGCTCGCGTCAGTGACCTACCGGCGGGGACCATCGAGATCTGGACCGACGGGGCCTGCTCTGGCAACCCCGGGCCCGCCGGCTTGGGCGTGCATATTCGCGATGGTGAGGGCGTCCGAGAGCTGAGTGAGTTCCTTGGACATGCAACGAATAATATCGCCGAGCTCCTCGCGATTCATCGTGGCCTTGAGATGATCGATGACCCCAAGGCCGCGGTCGCTGTCATGAGCGACAGCGAGTACAGCCTGGGCCTCATCACGAAGGGATGGAAACCCAAGAAAAACCAAGAGATCGTGGCGGACCTCAGGGCCCTCGTCGCGCGGTTCTCGAACATCACCTTTGTGAAGGTGGCGGGCCACGCTGGGATCGAGGGAAATGAACGGGCAGACGTCTTGGCCCGGCTCGGGATAGAGACTCGCTCGACGACGCGGACGGCCTCTGGGAAGATTTGAGCACCAGCGATCGTGTTTGGCGCGCACCCAGCCCCGGGTTCCCAGAGTCGCCAGTTAAATTCGTCGTCAGAGTTGCCGGACCGTATGCGGTATTCTACTGAACAAACTTGACGGGGTGACAGACGTTCAGTATTCCTGTGACAACGCCACAAGGAGAACGGTCATGCCCACACGTCAGCCTCTCACGCCACGCCAACAACAGGTCCTCAACGTCATCGAAGCCAAGATCGCGGGCGAGGGTTTTCCTCCGACGATCCGCGAGATCGGCGACCGTCTCGGCATTAGCTCGACCAACGGCGTGAACGACCACCTAAAGGCGCTGGAACGAAAGGGCTATCTGCAACGCAGCCAGGGCAAGAGCCGCGGCTGCGTGCCGGTGCCGTCGTCATCGCCCCGCAAGCGCTCGACCTCGAACGTGGTCCCCCTTGAGGGCGTCAGGTTTAACGAAGATCTAGTGGAGATCCCGGTACATGGGAAGATCGCCGCGGGGCAGCCCATTGAGGCGGTCGACCATCGCGAAGACTCCGTCAAGATCGACCGGTTCTTTCTCGGGAAGAATAAAGACGTCTTCGCCCTCCGTGTGGTCGGCGAGTCGATGATCAACGATGGCATCAATGACGGCGACTTCATCTTTGTGCGCAAGCAGCAGAACGCCACGCGCGGCTCGATCGTCGTCGCGATGATCGACGGCGAGGCCACCGTGAAGCGCTTCTTCCCAGAGGGTGACCGAATTCGGTTCCAGCCCGCCAACGACACGATGAAACCTATCTACGTCAGCGCGTCCGAGTTTCGTGAGACCCAGATCGTCGGGATCGTCGTCGGTATCTACCGAACGATGGATTGACCCCGCGCGACCGGCGGTGTCGGCGTTCGTCGAAGAACTAAAAAGCCCGCGTCCCTTTTGGGGGCGCGGGCTTCTTCGTGTTCCGGTGAGCGGCTATCAGCCCGCGCGGCGCCGACGGATGGCGACCGCGAAGACGCGCTTGCCGCCCTTGAGGACCTCGCGCTCCTCGACGGTGATGAGTCCCGTGTGAAGCTCGACGTGTCGCCCGCTCTCGAGCTTGATCGTGATGCGGTCAGCCTGTTCGGCGTCGACGACCTCACAGCGGCCAAGGGTTGGGTGGTCTAAGAAGTCACCCTCGCGGACCTCGGTGTTGCCGTCGGCGGTCGCGATCTGACTGGCGCCCGAATCTTCAGAGTCCGAGGGGGCCGTCACCGGCGGAGGCGGTACTACTGGGGACTGAGAGCGATAGATTGGGCCGTCGTCGGTGACAAAGTTGACGTGCAACCATGCCTCCATCCCGGAGCGTTCGTCGAGACCACGGTAGAGGCGGACGTCATCGGCCGTGTCGAGGGTGAACTCCAAGTTGAGGACCTCGGCCTCGACGACCTCGCCGCTGGCGAAGGTGGCCGCCGCGGAGGGGGACGTAGGGATAGTCGCGCCGACGACGTGGCACCGGATGCTCGTCTCGTTGTCGATGAGCGAGATGGTCCCCTGCAGCGACACGCAGTGGAAGGTCCCCGCGACAACGACGGCGTCCCGATACTTCTGTGCCGGGGCGTCAAATACGCGTAATTTAGGGCTCTTGAGGTACCCTTGGCCCGAGAAGGAGCCGCATAGAATCTTGTTGTCGACGCAGAGGGCCCGCAACGTCTCGACGAGCTCGTCGCCTGTGTTAAGGCTGCCGACGAAATGACGGCGTTTCTGCGGTTGAGTGAGAATCATTTTGGTTCCTTTGCCGTAGGCACAAGTGCCCCAGACTGCGATGCCGCAGGACCATAGCGGGGCGCGCTGGCGGCGTCAAACAAGGAAATGAAGACACCGAACAGCGGTGACTGGCTGTCCCAGATCGGGCTTTTCAACGCCTCCCCACCGTCCAGCGTGACCGAAGACCGGCCATGGGCTCGGCCTCACCGAGGTGGATCGCCGAGCGAGTCGGGTCTGGCGCTAGAGATCGATGAAGTGCAGGCGCCACATGTCGCCCTCAAGTCGGAACGAGAGGGTCCGGGTCTCTCCGTCCCGCGACGTCGCGATGACGGTGCCCTCTTGTCCCTTGATGCCGCCGAGCTTGAGGTCCGTGACCTCTGGACCGAAGAAGAGGGAGGTGTAGCGAATTCGCCGGGTCGTGCCCGCGGACGTCGGCAGCGCCGATGCGTCCAGCAGCTCGCGTCCCGAGGCGGAGATGATAGCGCCTCGCTCGTCCATTGCGGCCCGGGTCGTCGAGGCGAGCAGCTCCCAAGCGGAGTCGAAGTCCTCTTGGGACAGGGCCTGGTGAAGGCGCTGTGCGGCGGCCAAAGGCGAGGCCTTCAGCATGGCGCGGTCACTCGTCCCGATGAGCTTCTCAATCTCGGGGTCCTCGCCGACGAGCGGCATGAGCTCGGGCGAGGGGCAAGCACCGAGTAGGGTCAACCCCGCGAAACATAGGGCAAGCCAGAAAGTGTGCGGCATGGGGAGGCTCCTAGGCGATCTCGGTGCGAAGTACGCGTGCTTAAAGGACGCGGCCTCTTAACAGGTCCGGCCCGTTGGCGCTAGCGTTGCGGTTGGCGCCCCGTGCGGGCCGGCCCCTACAGCCCCGTGGATCGCGTCGCATTCCAGATCCCCGTAAAGGGTTCACCGGCGCGCCCGTTGTCCTCGAAATGTCCGGAGTATTCGCCGTTGATCACGCGATCGACCCGCAGATCGTTGTCATCGTCCACGAGCACCGCTGTGCCGCTGAGCCGAATCGACGTGTCGACGGCCAGCGCGTCCAGGATCCACGTGAGCGGCGTGATGATGATGTCGATGGCCGTGTTGCACATCCTCTCGATGTCAGGCTTGGAGATGCCGATATTCGAGAGGCCGTTGAAATAGATGCGGTCCGCGAGGGTCGTGCAGTTAATAAAGGAATGCACGGCGGCGCTCAACGTGGCGTGACCGGTGAGGTTACGGAGGATGATCTCGTTCAGGACGAAGATCACGAGGCGACCGTAGTTCAGCTTAATCGAGTGGTTATCGATGCTTAGGCGGTCGAAGTCTTGGATGGAGGCGGTGAAACGCCCCTCGACCAGGTTGAGAGGAAACTCAGTGTTGTTGATGTCGTTCATCGTGAACTCGCGCCGGCCGCAGTTGGGGTCGTAGCCGGTCTGGCCCTCACGCGGGCACCCGTAGCGCCAATAGAGAGCGAGGCCGTGCCAGCGAAGCGCCCCCTGGACCTGATAGTCCCCGGAGAGCTTGGTGAATTGAAGTTTCGCGAGCATCTCAAGGCGATTGACGACCTGAAGGAGGTCCTGGCCGACCGTCAGGATGTCTCGAACCCAACTGGGCGAGCTATTAAACATCCAGTTGTTGATGACGTCGGCGACCGCGTCCTCGAAGAGGCCAAAGACGGTATTGGTAATGAACTCGCCCACGTAGAGCGCGGCGAGGCGCTTGACCTGGTTGATGAGGAACTGCCCGGGGTTGTTAAAGAGGATCGAGAGCTCGTCGATGACGTCGCCGACCGTGCCAGGGATCGCGCCAGTGAAGTCGAACACGGCGGTCGAATCATAGATGCCGGCGACGTTGAGGCGGAGCACGTAGAGGTTGAGGGTGACCACGTTCTCTTGATTCGCGAGGACTACGACGCCGTCGAGGCACCCGCCCGCCGCGAGCCCGCCTTGCTGGGATTCTGCGGTCGCGAATACGGTAAAGCGCTGTGTGTCTGGTAGGTTGTGCCAGACGGCCTCGCCTGTGCCGAGACCGAGGAGGGTCTTCTCGGCGACGATGTCCGTCGGGGGGTAGACGGCGTTGAACTGCCCGCACGAATAGATACCGGGCACCAAACGGACGTGAATATTTTTGATCGCGACTGGACCCTCATAGGCGAGGCGGACCTTGACCGAGCCGCGGGGCGCGTCGCTGACGAAGACGCCGAAGCGGACGGGGGCCGCCTCGGGCGCGCTGGCCTCGATCGTATATCCGACGTCAGAGGCGGTCCCGGAGCGGAACGTCACGGTCGCGATGCCGCTGGCGTCGGTGTAGACCTGCAGCGCGCTTAGCGTGCCTGTACCGCCGGCGGGGGTCTCGACGATCGCGAATGACACCCGAGCGTCCGCGGCGGGACCTGAAGCCCCATAATCAATGAGCTTGACCCGGACCTGGCGCGTCTCTGTGACGGTTAGCGCAAGCGGCGTCGAGCTATCGTGCAAGATAATGAGCTCGCGCGCGAGGCGCGGCGTCGTGGCGTCGGCCCCGTCTGCCCCGTCTGCCAAGGACACATCGGAGGCGCCGTCAAAAGGCCCGCCACCGACGGCGACGACTTTTTCGTCGCCACAGCCACTTTCGAAGGAACCGATGACGCAGAGCGCGGCAACGAGAAATCCCCGAAGGCCGCGGCCCGCAAGAGAGAGGCTTGAAAATGAGAGCATTTGCGTGACGTTCATACCCGGAAGAATACGCGAACTGACCGGTCAGCTCAACGTCCACGCACGTTCTTTGGGTCTTTGGTGGGACAAACAAATGTCGTCGAGGCGTTGAATACCGCCGAGGTGCTGTTGACCGCGTTGCATCGCTTGTTATAATCCCCTCGCTTCAGGCATCGAAGGTATTGGAATTATTTCAAGTTCACTTCGCCTTAACTTTAAAAGAGACTCAGGAGTGCGAGATGGCCCAGGGATTCAATCAAATCGTCAACGCTTTGGAGGTCCGATTCGACTTCCATTCGGCCCGCACTTTGGCCCGTGAGGCCCTCGGGAGTGTCGGCCTTGAAGAGAAAACGAGCTACACCGAGGGCGAGCTGGGACGATTTGCGGACGGGCTCAACGCCGTCGCGACGAAACTGACGAAGGTCTGGGCGAAGCTCGGCGTCGCGCCCTCGGGCGTTGAGGTTCCTCCGCCGGCGCCTGTGGTAGCGGCTGAGCCCGAGCCCGAACCAGCTGCCGCTGAAGAGGATTCCGGCGACGAGTGATCGGACGTCGGCGTGGGCCGTTTCATGAAGAGGGTGATGTGTCGTGAGACCTAATCGCCTCTTCGGGGCTAGCCCCATACAAAGTGTTTCACCACGCCGGGTCGAACTTCCCAACAACCCCCGCGGTCCGTTTGTAGGACGGCACAAATCGATTCTTTGACCTCCTGTCTTTGAACTTTCGGAGGAGCGCCTCATGGCATTTGGATTTTCTCAGCTGGTCACCGTGCTGCAGTCACGGTTTGACTATTACTCAGCCCGGACGATGGCGCGAGAGGCGCTCACTCGGGTTCGCCTAGATGAAAAAGACGCGTATTCAGACGGCGAGCTGCAACAGTTTGTGGACGCGTTGAACTCGCTCGCGTCGAACCTCGATAAGGTTTGGCTAAAGCTGGGCGTCGCGCCTTCAGGTGAGGCCCTGCCTGAGCCTCCAGCCCCCCCAGCCCCGAAGCCCGAGCCGAAGCCCGAGCCGAAGCCCGAGCCGAAGCCTGAGCCGAAACCCGAGCCCGAGCCGAAACCCGAGCCCAAGCCGAAGCCCGAGCCTGAGCCTGAGCCTGAGCCTGAGCCCGAGCCCGAGCCTGAGCCTGAGCCTGAGCCTGAGCCCGAGCCTGAGCCTGAGCCCGAGCCCGAGCCCGAGCCCGAGCCGGCCCCTGAGGCTGAGCCTGAGCCTGAGCCCGAGCCCGAGCTTGAGGATGGTTCGGATGATGACGACGGTTCGGATGACGACTCCGCCGACGGCGAGTCCACCGACGGTGAGGCGAAGCCCGAGGGCGACCAAAGCGGTCGTCGCGCTAAGAAGAAGAAGGGTCGTAAGTAGGCCTTCCTTGCTCTGACCAGAACCAAAAGCCCCGTTCACAGTGTGAACGGGGCTTTTGGTTTTGGTCGCGCGGCGAGAGGCGAGCGTTCGCCGCGGGGGAGGGGTTCAGCCGAGGTTCGCCAATACAGACGCCCGTTGGCGGGCCAGCATGAGGAACTCGGCGGTCTCAAGATTGCGGTTCGCGATGAAGGCGTCTGAACCCCAGGCGGTGACGCCGTGACTGCGGATCAGAAGGGCGGGGGCCCAGAGCTTCCCGTCGTGTGCCTGGCGAGCGGCAGCGAACCACGCGTCGATCTCATCCGCGATGGTCTCAACGGCCGCGTGGTTCTCAAAGACGGGCAGCTGGACCTCCGTGCCAAAGCCCTCGAACCCCCACGCCTTAATCATCTCGAGGTCGGCGAAGACGAGGTACCCGACCTCCGCCGCGAGTGGGCTCGCCGCGCGTGTGGCCTTGGTCGTCGCCGCCGTCGGGGTGTGCACGTGGAGGGCTATCTTCGCCTCTGGATGGGCGCGATAGATGGCGGCATGGATCGCGGCCTCGGCGCTTGGGACCGCACCCGCAGTGCCGGCGACGATCCGGCCATCCATGTCCAACTCAACGAAGTCTTCGGCCGTCAACATACCTTTGTGGCGCCCAGAGGCTGTCACGATGAGCCCTCTCTCGGTGCGGCCGGAGAGGTTGCCCCCGGTCCCAAGCACCCAACCAAAGCGGTCATAGCGCTGGCCGAGGCGGATGAGCTCCCAGCGGGACTCGAGCGTGTCGTCGCGAAGGGGCGCGATCACGAGCCTTCGCCGCCTCGCTCAAGGGAGCGGTAGTGCGCGACCCACGCGGGGTTATCTTTGAAGAGGCGCAGCGCGGTCACGTTGGTGTCTGTGAGACAATAAAACCAATGCCAGATCCCCTTGGGGAGGCTCACGTATTCACCGGGCACCATTTGCAGTAGAAACTGTCTGCCGTCGTCGCCGATCAGCCCAAAGACGCCTTGGCCACCGACAATGGCGCGGACCTCGTCGTCGTCGTGAAAGTGGACCTTGTCGAACTTCGCGAGGGCGTCGGCGACGCCAGGGATGTTCGGTCGGATCGCGACGACGTCTGCGCTCAGGTAGCCGCCCGAGGTAGCCTTTTCGGCGAGCTCGTCGGCGAAGAGCTCGAGGAGGCGGCTCTTTCCGGCCTCGTCCAGCTGCGGCCGTCGGCCGAGGGCGAGGGCCTCGTCAGGCATGGCCCAGGTCTCAAAGGCGATCCCGCGGGCGCTCAGAAAGCTCTGGATCTCAAGGGGATCAGACGTCGGTGCCTGGGTCCAAAGCGGGGTCAGCGTGGCCATGAGAGCTCCTAGAGTTTGGTGACGCGGGGCCCCGATGGCCCCTAGGTCGTTGTGGTGGCGAGCCCGCGCGTTACGTGCGCGACGCGATGAGCTCCGCGATCTGCACCGCGTTCAACGCGGCGCCCTTTAGGAGCTGGTCTCCAGCGATAAAGAGGTTCAGCGCTGCGGGGTTGCTGGGGTCGGCGCGGAGGCGCCCGACGAGCACGTCATCCGCGCCCGACGCCTCGTTTGGCATCGGATAGTGGTTCGCGACGGCGTCGTCGACGAGGCGCACGCCCTCGGCCGTGGCTAGGGCCTCTCGGATCGCGGGCAGATCGGCGGCGATGTCGTCGGTGTCGCACTCGATATTGAGGGACATCGAGTGGGCTCGCAGCACCGGCACGCGGACGCACGTCACGCTGAGGCGGAGATCGGGGCGCTCCATGATCTTGCGCATCTCAAAGACGACCTTGTTCTCCTCGCCGTTGTAGCCGTTTTCCTCCATCGCGGCGTTGTGCGAGAAGAGGTTGAACGCGTAAGGGTGCGGAAGTACTGCTGGAATTGGGTCTTTGCCGGCCAAGACGTCGCGGGTCTGGACCAGCAGATCCTCCATCGCGCGGGCGCCGGCGCCGCTGGCGCTCTGGTAGGTCGAGACCACGAGGCGCGTAATCCGGCGGATCTTCTCGATCGGCGCGCACGCGACCGCCATGATCGCGGCGACGCAGTTCGGGTTCGCGACGAGGCGATGCTCGGGCCCGAGCGCATCAGCGTTCACCTCGGGCACGATCAGCGGGATCGTCGGATCCGTCCGGAAGGCCGAGCTGTTGTCGATGACGATGGCGCCGGCCTCAAGCGCGGCGGGAGCCAGCTCGCGGCTTCGCGTGGCGCCGGCCGAGAAGAACGCGAAGTCCACGCCCTTAAATGACTCTGGACCAGCCGCCTGCACGGGGATCTCTCGCCCAGCGAACGTGACGCTTTGCCCCACGGAGCGCGCGGACGCGAGGGGGACCAGCGTCTTGATGGGGAAAGAGCGAGACTCAAGAACGCGCAGCAACTCTGCACCTACGGCGCCTGTGGCGCCAACGATCGCGACCGTATACATGCTTCACCTCCAGACCATCGCGAGTAACGGGTCTTGACACGATCGTCAAGGAACATGCGGGCATGGGGGCCTCGTCAGCGGCAAGTCCGGCGTGAGCGGTCTTCGTGCCTGACCTTCCCCTCGAGGCATGATAGAGCCACGGGCGGAGGCCCCCTGCGATGACACAGCTGACACCAATCGAAGAAACCGTCGAAGCCATCCGGCGCGGCGAGATGATCATCCTCCTCGACGACGAGGATCGCGAAAACGAAGGTGATCTCGTGGTCGCCGCGGACGCGGTCACAGCCGAGCATATCGCCTTCATGGCGCGCGAAGCCCGAGGGCTGATCTGTATCGCGCTCGCCTCGGAGTTCACCGAGCGACTCGGCCTGGCCCCGATGGCGACGACGAACAACACCCCGCTGGGGACGGCGTTCACGCACAGCATCGACCACGTCAGCGTCGCCGGGGCCGGGGCCGTGGCTGCATCCGCCCGCGCCCGCACCATGCGCGCCGTGGTCAGCGCCGAGGCGACCCCCGACGATTTCGTCGCGCCGGGGCATGTCTTTCCGCTGCGGGCACGCAGCGGCGGGGTCCTCGTGCGGTCTGGGCAAACGGAAGGCTCAGTCGATCTCGCGCGCCTGGCGGGGCGCGCGGCCGCCGGCGTGATCTGTGAGATCATGGGACCCGACGGGACCATGATGCGCCTGCCACAGCTCTTGGCGTTTTCGGCTAAATTTAACATGCCGATTACCTCAGTCGCCGCCCTGATCCGGTACCGCCTAGAGCACGAGCGGCTCGTCAAGGTCGTCGCTGAGGCGCATTTGCCGACTGAACACGGCGACTTTGAGGTTCGCTGCTATGAGAACCAGACCGACGGCCATATTCACGTGGCCCTCGTGCACGGGACGATCGACGCGAACGTCCCGACCCTCGTCCGCGTTCACCGGGCTGACGTCGTGGCCGACGTCTTTGGGCTCGGGGTGAATCGCGCCCGCAATCAGCTGGGACGCGCCTTGGCGGCGGTGGCTCGGGAACCCTCGGGCGTCATCCTTTACTTGCGTCCCGACGGCGACGCCGACCCTGTCGACGAGCGTGTGCGCCACTTTGGTGCCCTCTCGCGCGGCGAGAAGATCGCGCCAACAGGCGCGATGGGCTTTCACGACTTTGGCGTGGGCGCGCAGATCTTGAGTCATCTCGGCCTCGGCAAGATCCGGGTGATGACTAATTCTCCCCGTGTTTTTAAGGGGTTAAGCGGGCACGGGCTAGAGATCGTCGACTGGGTAGGGGTCGAATCCGAGGCCACGCCCGCATGAGCAGCGCGGGAGGGGACGCGTCTAACCTCTTGATTCGGTCAGCGGCCACGGTCGTCATCGTCCGGCCAGGTCGCGGATTAGAAATCTTGATGGTCAAGCGTTCTCGCAAGCTGGCCTTCATGCCCGACCTCTGGGTTTTTCCGGGGGGAAGGGTCGACGATGGAGACCGCGCAATCGCGGCGGCTGAGGGACGCGAGCCCTTCCGGGTCGCCGCCGCGCGCGAGACTCAAGAAGAGGTGGCCCTTCGCCTTGACGGAGCCGAGGACGATCTCGTCGAGATAGCCTGTTGGGTGACCCCACGTGGCGAGACGCGGCGCTATCACACGCGTTTTTTCCTCGCCCATGTGGGCGAGCACGCCGAGGTCACACCAGACGCATCCGAGATCGTGGAGGTCACTTGGCTAAGCCCCGCTTTGGCCCTTGACGCTCATCGCGCTGGCCGCCTGCCCCTCGCCCCGCCGACGTGGTGGACATTGTTTGAGATGCAATCAATATCGAGCGTCGCTGAGGCCCTCGCTTGGGCTCGCGGTCGCACGCCGCAGTCCCTAGCGCCGATCGAGCCGACGCGCTCATCGGTCGAGGGGCGCCCCACCGTGCGGTGGGGTGCCGATCGTGGTCTGCACCTCGTTCAGGTCGACGGTCGCGCGTTCTGGGAACCCATCGCTGGGAGCTGAGAACGCGCGACGTAGTGCCTTACTGGCCGGCGTTCAACTTCTGGACCCCGCGCTTGAGACGATCCGACAATACCAGCATCGCTGACACCGGGACCCGCTCCGAGAGCGCGTCCTCAATCGTGTGGCTGATGGGGGCGAGCTCCGGGAACTCGGTCGGGTGCTCTTGTAGCTTGAGCATCCAGCCCGCGAGCTGTTGGACAGTCTGTAGCAGCGAGCGCGCGATAGGCCAGATCGCGACGTAGTCCCATCGATCCGAGTATCCTTGTTGGATCGCGGTCTCGACGAGATCGAGCCCACGGCTCGCGTAGCCAGCGATGAAGAAGGCCTGGCACGCCTCGGTGGGGTCTTGGGCGCCCGCGGTGATGAGCGGCGCGATAGCCGGCGCGAACGCCATGAAACCGATGCGGGCCAACTCTCGCGCCATCTCCTCGGGGACCCCGCAAATCTCGAGGTTGCGGGCATCCTCGCGGACGAGACGGCGGTTTCGTTCCGGCAGGTGCGGGGCGATCCGGTGGAAGAGGATGGACGTGATCGCGGCTACCGGGGCGAGCTCGGCGCGTGCGCCGAGACTCACCGGGGTCGCGTCCGGCCACTGCCAGAGGAGGGTCCGGACGAAACCGATCAGCGCCTCCTCGACGCGCAAGAGGAGCTGATAGCGTAGGTCGGTCGTGATCGTCTCAAGATCGTGGATCTTTGCAGCTAAAACACCCGCGCCAAGCAGCTCGTCGCCCAGGAGCCAGGCGGCCGCGATCTCCTCCGCGCCGCGTTCCGTGGCGATCTCGAGCAGCGGCACGGCCATAATGCCGGCGCGATCCACGAGTCGGTTTGTGAGCACGGTCGCGGCGATCTCATGGAACAGAAAGTGGTTCGCGAGGTGCGGGCCATGCTCTGCGACGACCCGCTTTGGAAAGTAGGCCTCGACGAGCGGCAGGAGATCGTCGCGGTTCTTCTCCGGTCGGTTGGTGAGCGCCCGCGCTAGGTGCACCTTCGCGTACGATAGCAGCTTGCCGAGCTCTGGGCGTAGGAACCCGCGGCCTGACTCTTGGCGCATGCGGATAACCTCGGGCGTGCGTGGGAAGTGTTCGACGTAGCGCGAAAATCCAGTGTGTTCAGCGAGATGGATCATGCCATGCTGAAAAGCCCAGATGTCGTTGCGGCTACGCACCTCATCGAGTGAGAGCGCGAGGGCCTGGCCCTCGTTGTCCGCCAACACCAAATCGCAGACCTCATCGCCGACGCTCGCGATGAGGGCATTTCGCGCCGGACCGTCGAGCTCGCCTGCCCGCATCGGGAGCTGGAGCAGCGTCTTGAGATTGACCTCGTGGTCGCTGAGATCGACGCCGCCAGAGTTGTCGATCGCGTCGAGGTTGATACGGCCACCTAGGCTTGCATACTCCGAACGCGCCCGCGTCGTGAGGCCAAGATTTCCACCCTCGCCGATCATCCGGCAGCGGAGCTCGTTGGCGTCGACCCGGACCCGGTCGTTGGCGGCGTCCCGCACATCCGCGTGCGTCTCGACGGCGGCCTTGACGTAGGTCCCGATACCGCCATTCCATAACAGATCCACCTCTGCTTTGAGCAGCAAGTGAATGAGCTCGTCGCCGGAGACCGTCTCGCGCTCCGTCTGGAAGCGCTTTTGGGTCGCCGCCGACAGCGTGATGGCCTTGGCGCCCCGCTCATAGATCCCGCCGCCCTCGGAGATCAGCGTCGGGTTGTAATCCGTCCATTTCGACCGTGGGACCTGGAAGAGGCGCTCGCGTTCGACGAATGAAATTTCCGGGTCCGGGTTCGGGTCCACGAAGATATGGCGGTGGTCGAAGGCGCCGATTAGCTTAATCGTCCGGCTCGACAAGAGGCCATTGCCGAAGACATCGCCCGACATGTCACCAATGCCGACGACCGACACTATATCGCGGTTCGGGTCCATACCGACCTCGGCGAAGTGCCGACGGACGCACACCCAAGCGCCCCGTGCCGTGATGCCTTTGATCTTGTGATCGTAGCCGACGGACCCGCCCGAGGCGAACGCGTCGCCTAGCCAAAAGCCGTACTCCGCGGCGAGGGCGTTGGCGGTGTCGCTGAGGTGGGCCGTGCCCTTGTCCGCGGCCACGACCATGTAGGGGTCGGGCTCGTCGTGGCACACCGAGTTCGGCGGGCGGATCACGGTCTCGCCGTCGAGATTGTCGGTGAGATCCAAGATGCCACGCACGTACACCCGGTAGAAGGCGTCGGCTTGGGCGCGGGCCTCCTGCCAATCTTCTGGCGGGGTCTTGAGGACGAAGCCGCCCTTGGCGCCAACCGGCACGATCACGGCGTTCTTGAGCATCTGGGTCGTCACGAGGCCCAAGACCTCAGAGCGATAGTCGTCGAGACGGTCGGACCAGCGGATGCCGCCGCGCGCCACTCGGCCGCCGCGCAGGTGCACGCCCTCGAGATCGGTCGCGTGGACGAAGATCTCAAACATCGGTTTCGGCGCGGGCATCGCGTCGATCCCCGCGCAGTCGAACTTAAACGACGTGTAGTACACGCTGCCGCTGCGTTCGCGGTAATGGTTTGTTCTCAACATAGATTCGATGAGGTTCACGAACATCCGGAGGATGCGATCTTCGTCGGCGCCGCGCACGCCGTCGAGGTAGACTCGCAGCTCTTTGCCTAGCGCGGTCGTCGCAACGAGACGGTCGCTCATGGTCGCGTGCAGGTCGGGGTTGAAGCGGTTGCGGAAGAGCTCGATTAGTTTGTGTACGAAGTGGTGGTGGTTCACCAGGGTCTTCTGTACGACCTCCGGGGTGAGGTTCGAACCGAGCTGACGGCCGTAGTAGTAGAGAGCCCGCAAGACCTCGACCTCGCGCCAATTGATCCGCGCTTTGAGCAGCAAGCGATTGATCCGGTCCGAGCGGATGTGTCGCTTGAAGACCGCGTCGAGACCGTCAATGAGCTCGCTGCGCATCGAGAAGAGGTCTGGGTCGCCGCGCTTGATCCGGAGAACGTTGATCTGAAATGTTGTGGGCGCGTCCTCGGGGGACGCCTCGTAGCTCATCTGCTCGGCGACCACGACGCCGAAGTTGTCGACCACCGGTAAGATGTCGGTCAACAAGAACTCCCGGACGCTGTAGATTCGAAGCAGCGCGTCCTCGGCGCTGGGTTGACTGTCAGGCATCGGCAAGATGTCGAAACGAACGGCGGTCGTGGCGGCCTCTGGGAATGCGGTCAGCAGCTTCGTCAGCGCCTCGATGTGCCGGATGTCCACGAGGGCGTGATCCACTGGGACGCGCTCGTAGTAGGTATCCGAGAAGGCCTCAGCGTGACGCCGAAAGCAGGTTGTCCCGGCAGCTTCACCGAGGTTCGCCTCAAGCGCGGCTTTCAGGCGCTGCTCCCACGGCGTCGCGATCGACGTGATGCGTTCTTCCAGCCGCGTCAACTCCGCGGCGCTGAAAGCCGTCGGGCACGTGATGTAGAAGTGAAGGGTGACGGACCCGTACTTGCCGAGATGAACGCGGTGGTCCACATAGTTGGACCCCAATATGGCGCGCAGCGCGACCTCGATCTCCGCGCGCAGCTCGTCGGAGAAGCTCTGTTTTGGGAGCGCGACGAAGATATAGGCCGAAAGCCGGTCAGGGGAAGGGACGATATGGCTCTGCGCGTCCTGACGGTCGTCCACGGACCGGGTCATCCGGATAAGCTCGACGACCGTCTCGTCGTCGGCCTCGAAGAGGAACTCTACCGGCAAGGAATTGAACGCCGAGACGGCGCTCTTGTGGTCGTGATCGCCCGCAGAGAGCCCCTCGGTCGCGAGTACGCGCCCCAGCTTGCCCCGCAAAATTGGGATCGACCCGCCGTATTGGACGAGGCCTTTGTAGGTGAAGAGACCATGAAGGACGATCGCGCCGGTCGGTTTGAGATCCGTGTCAAAGGTCCGTACCAACAGCTCGTCGATCTTGCCGCGCCGGTGAAGGCGGCTATCCATACTCGACTTTCGGACCCGCGCGAGGGGCAGGCTTGGCGGTGCGGCGCAAGTGACGAAGGTCTCGGTGTCGGGATCGATCACGAAGTCGCCGAAGGAACCGTCGATGCCTAGGTGCTGCCCAAGAGGAAGTTGGCCCTTGGTCTCGACTTCGTAGTGGCTTAGGCCCACGAAGACGAAGTGGTCATCGAGGAGCCAGTTGAGAAAATCGCGCACTTCCGCGAATTCTCCCTTCAGGTCGGTGTCCGCCGTCGACAAGAAGTCGTAGTCGTTGGCGAGCCCGCGGACATCCTTCACCATGCGCCGGAAGTCCGCAAACATCGAGCGCGCCATGCTCAAGCGATGGGTGATGGTCGCCGCGAGCTCCTGTTTGTTCGGGACCGCGTCAGCCGTCACGTACCAGCGGGTGTATCCGATATGATCGCTCGTCTCGAGGTGTTCGCCAATGCCCGTCAGCTTCCGCTCGTCGTTGTAGGCTACTGGGATGACCATGCGCAGCGAGTTCAGGACCCGGATGTCGCGCTCCTCCAAGAGCAGCTTGAGCGTGTCGTAGATAAAGCTCTGGTCAGGCATCACCGTCTCGATGACGACGCCCTCGACCTCGTACCCGTGGGTCTGCTGCGTCGGGCTAAAGACTCGTACGTTGATGTCACCCTGCAGGGTCTCGTGACGCAGCCAATGCAAGGAATCGCGGATCTGACCCGACAGCGTCGTCAGGCGGTGGCGGAAGAGGTAGGCGTCGTCAACGCGCCGCACCAGCGTCCGTCCAAATGCGCCGATGAGCTCGTCGTGAGCTGCGCCCCCGTTCTCGAGTTCAGCCAGGAGGCGATTGAGGAGCTCAGCGCGTTCGAGTTGCGTCTGCATACGAAATCCTTATGTGTCTGTGCCCGCATCGAAATCGCGACGCGAGTCTGAGAAAAATTTGCCAGCTTTGGGGCGTTGGATAGAAGATCAGGCCTCTTGTACCCGCGGCGTATCGGCATGGCGCCGACGGTGCGCTTGCGGGGGGGAGCATGAACCACCGCAAAGGGCTTCGCAAGGGATGTGCGCTCGGGTTTCGGGCAAAAAAAACCCGGCCGGAGCCGGGTAATGCGCACAAGGGCACGACTTAGTTCGCGTCTTTCGACATCTTCGCGAGCAGCTCGGCCGAGATCGAGATCGACGCGCTTAGCAATTCCCCTGACCCGCTGAGCGAGAGGGACTTGAGCACATCGCCAACGCCGTTGGGGAGTTTGCCCATCGGCGCGAGGGACATCATCGTGTTGATGGTGTCGGCGATCTTCGAGGCGTCGCCGCCCGGGAAGAGCACGGCGATCTTGACCTTGATGGGGTCGCCGAGGTCGAGGGACATCGCGGCGTAGCCTGGTGCCTTGCCGCCAATCATGGACTTCAGTGGGCCCATCGAGCGCGTCGCGTCTTCAGGGATCGCGCCAGCGCCCCACACGGGGGCTCCGCGATCGATACCGGCGAGCACCTTGGCGAGATTCTCGTCGAGACCAGCTGCGCCCTTGCCATTCACCGCGGCCAAGGACTTCGTATAGAGGTCACCGGTGCCGGCGATCACGAGACCACCTTCGACGCTCTCGAATTGCAGGGCACCCGCGACCTCGCCGGCCTCAGGCGACATCACCATCAGCGCGCCGATTGCCGCCTTGAGCGCCGTCGGGTCGAGATCTCCCTGGAAGATCGCGACGCCGTCATTCATGTCGGCGTTGATGCCGAGCACGACCGCCTTGAGGGCCTCGGGTTTAATGTTGGCCTTGGCGAGCTGCGCGTTGATGTCGTCGAGGGAGATACCCTGCGACGCGGCGGCACCCTTAAATGCCTCGCTCTTGAGGACCGCTTGCGGGTCAAAACCCACGACGATCTTCGCCTCGGCCGGGATGGCGCGAGCCACGAGGGCGCTGGCCGCGCCGCCGCCACCGCCGCCACGGATCACGAACCAGTAGACGGCGAACGCGCCGCCGGCGACGATGAGGGTGATAAGGATCCAAACGAGAGCGCTTCCTCGCTGGGCGTTCGAACGCGGTGTCGTCATGGCAAGCTTCATGCGGAGTTCCTCGAATGTGTGGTGCCCACGGCGGGGCAAAGGGACGGGGTCGGAGGCGCGAAATATGGGCCAGAACGCCCGGGCGCGCAATCGCTGAATAAGTCCTCTTTCAACCGCGCACCCTTCAGCTAGGGAGGGACCCGAGAAGGCGCTTGATCAGTTCATCTCGGAATAAGATCAGAGTCTTCAGCTCTATGTCGGACACGCCATCAAGACGCCCGAGGGCTTCGATGGGGAGTCCGCGCAGCACCCACGCTAGAGTAAGTGGCGAAAAGCCCGCGTCCTTGAGGGGGGCTTGTTCAAGTGCGTCCCTAAGGGAACCGCCTTGCCTAACGAGCGCGCGGACGTCTTGGAGATCACGAAGTTCGCTTCGTGACAGGAGTGCCACCACCTTGTTTACAAGGATCTCACGGGCTGTGTCGACCTGGACCAGCACGCCTAGAAGCTCAAGCCTACTGGGCGGCTCGATGATGGGTACAGCGGAAGCGACAAGGTCCACGACAACACGCTCGGTCCCGGAGGTCGCTTCGAAGCGGACGAAACTCGCGCCTGATTGGAGGGGGACGACGCGATCGACATGTTCTGCCGCTGCGTCTTGGGCCATCCGAATGTTCAATGGGTCGAGCTTGTGCTGGCCGTGGAAGAAAAGATCCAAGTCGCGGGTGGTGCGCTCTTTCGTATAGAAAGTCGCGAGCGCAGCTCCGCCGGTGAGGGTCGCGTCTGGAAGCGCTTCTGCGAGAGCGACAATGAGTCGCTCCTGAAGCGCGGTGGTCTTACGGTTGTGTGCCACGTCGCACTCTCCAAGCGTCGAGAATCCACGCCCAGAACTCTCGTTTGTCGCCGAGATAGCGTTCAATTTCTGACCACCGCGAGTTCAGCGTCGCGAGTGACACAAACTGCAGTGCGTCGTCTGGCTTGGCCTGACGCAGGACCTTGCCCATCAGATAGGCGCTCGACTGCGCGTCTCCAGAGGCAAGTTGCGATTCAAACTGCTGCAACGTCAGGTTGCAGTCCCACAAGAAGTAGGGCCGCCCGCTAGCATCGACGATTGCGCTTGCTGGGGTCGGGTTAAGCATGTCCTGCTAATTATCCGACGGCATGCGTAGTTGCAAGCTTTTGCGCCAGCAGCATATCTCGCGCTTCTTCGGGAGCAACCGCGGGAAGCCTATGCGTTGCCGGCGCGGGCGAGCTTGTAGAGGCGGTCCCGGACTGATGCTGCGAGATTTTTGGGTGTTTTGGTCATGTCACGGCCTCGATGTACGGGCGCAGTACCGAGTAAACGCGGTCGGCACGCGCGGCGGCCATGAGCGCGTCCATGCCGTTGCGGTTGCGACGCAGGTAGTCGCGAAGCGCTTCCAGAGCTACGTCCAAGCCCACGTGGCGCCGGAAGCGGAAGCAGTCCGCGACCGTCTTCGCCGGGGTCGTGACTCGAACCGGCGTGCCATCGATGCGACGCACCTCGACGCCGTGGTCCAGTGCGATGCCCGTCGCACGTATGGTGACGAGCTTGGGGTAGCTGAACGTAGGAGGCGTGCATGGCTGTCGATGAGCAGCCACACAGCATGAGGCGCCTCGGTCGTCAGGCCATGGAGCTGGAGCGCACTGAGCAGGCATACGATGGCCGTTGGAGCGCGCTTGCAGACATCGACGAGCGTAGCTTGCTCGTTCATTCGCGCGTCCACGAGTCGATAGAGACCGCGGTCGACTTGCTCGAGGATGCCGCGCTGGACGAAGCGGGTGAGGTAGCTGCGAGGGATGTCGTGGGCGGAAAGGTCGCGAGAGCGTACCGGGCCGCGGCGTGCGAGGCGCAGAAGAGTATCGGCTTTGGTCGTTCGAGTCTTGGCCATGGTACAAAAAGTCGGTTGGTACATGCACCGACCGACTTTTTGTACCTTCTTTGTCGATATATGCAAAGCTCGGGTTCCTCATTCGGCTTGAGGACGGGTCCGCTGAGAAGAAGCGGTAGCTCGTGGCGGACTACGTGCTGCAAGTGCACCTACCCGCAACTTCCCGCCGGTCGACCGATTGACGCCCTTACGATGATAAGCATAGAGTTCGAACTATGTTGTTGGCCTTCATAACGTGGCCGGCTCAATTAAACTTGGTTACGCTTTTTCACTATCAGGGGGATTTCCAATAAGTGTCGGTTTCGCTTTTCGTTATGTGATCTCGGGCGCGGCTGTCGCCTTCGCTATCACTCCGGGGTGTCACGAGGAAAAGGTTGCGGTTTAGGGATCGCCGATGATTGCATCACCAAGTGTTGACATTCCGCCCACTGCCGGGCCGCAGCAACCCGAAGTTCCAGTCCTTGTGCAGCCCACGCTTGAGCAGCCGCCGGTCTCGGAAGAGACCGAGACCCCGACAACACCACCGTCGGCGCCACCGCCCGCGCCGACTTCCGGCCCGGCGGTATGGGACGCGGCCCTCAGCCGCGCGCTCGGGCCGGAACCGCAATGGGTGCCGCCCGCGCCTCCTTGGCCGGCCTGCGCGACGTTCATGGTCCGTCGCCCTCTCGACGCCGAACACAAGCGGCGCCAGGACGCGGCCCGTGCCGCCTGGCAGCGCGATCGCGATGCGTGGCGCAAGGCAGGACAGCCTGTCCGGGACGCCGTCGCCGCGGGCTTCTTCGTCAACGCTCCCGCAGCGGGCGCTCCGTTCCAGGACAAGGTTCCCGCGGGCGCAACAACCCTTTGGGATGCGCTCGGCACCCTCGTGCCGACGCCATGTTACGTCCGCGACATCCGTCCCGCTACCGGCAGTCCGACTACCGAGGAAAAGGCCGCCGCCAAGGCTACGAATCTGCCGCTGACAGGCCCGTCAGCCTGCCATATCCTCTGCGGGGCCTCTCCCGAAGCTGCCGACGGCCCCACCTTCCTCGTCACCGTTCCTGCCCGTCTCGCCGCAGCCAAACTTGCCGGCGACACCATCTCCGGCTGGCGCTTCGAGCCCGAGGGCCACTTCGCCGCGGATCTCCGTGGTCGCATCGCGACCATCGGCGTCGGCGAACAGCTCGAAATCACTGGCATCGGCAGCCTCTCCCGCGGCATTCGCGACCCGGGCTTCGGCTGGACGCGCCTGGCGCGGCACCGAGTGGGCCGTCGACTTTAATCGCGCGTGCCCGCATGAAGGCCCCGTCTGCGCCTTTAATGATGGGCAGCCCATCCCCGTCATCCGCGCCGTCCCGCCGCGCGCCTGCTCGGACGCGCTCGCAAAGCAAACCAATGACATCTACGAGGCGTGGCGTCGCATGGCGCCGACCTCGCCCGACTCAAACCTGCTCGCGGGCTGGATCGAGAGCCTCGCGCCGACGAGCGCCGCCAGCAAGCGTGTGGGGGCGGTACGGAAGCGCTTCGCCGGCGAGCTCGACGCGGCGTCGACGCGTTCTGGGAGGTGCGCTTGGGCTTCGGCGAGGGATGTCTTCTTCACGTTGAGAGCCATACCTCGACTGCCTCACGGATTCAACAAATGGCCCGCGAGCACCCGCGAGCGCTTAGTCGCGATCGGTCCTTCCGCGTTTAGAACCCTGGCCGACGGCTTAATCCCATTTTTGGCGCCATGCGCCGAGACTGGGCGCACGGAGCTGCCGACGCGTCGGCGCGCCTCGGTTCCGTGCCGTCTCGGGCGGCATCGGTCGGGTTTGTGAGCGGACGAACGGCACGGGTTGGCAGCCCTGGCCCGTCACACCGTCAGAGCGTGGCGGGCGATCGCCTTTTGATACCGCGTAGCATTTCGATCGACGCGACGAGCAGCGACCGTTCAACTAGTTTCAACAGCATTGTCCAAAGGATCGCTCGAGAAGTGTCGGATTGGACAAGGTGGCTGGTGTCAGCGCGGAGCCTGCAGCGCTCGCTTGGACACCGGCGACCATAGGCGATGCGACCGAAGCGTCCGTGCAAGGCGTCTCCCCTCATGCCTCGCCGACCGCGCCGGGGGCTGCTCCATCGAGCGTGCAGCGGATCTCCTCGTGTTACCGGCCGAGGTATTTGATGGTGAAGTGGTCGGGCTCTGCGATGGGCATTATGGCGTTCGCAGTTTGAGGTCGCGGATGTGTAGGCTTCCTTGAAGCCGCACCCAAAAGAAAGCCCGAGTCTACCGGTCGCCTACGTCGAAAGCGGCATCTTGGCCTTGATTTGTCGTGCCTTAGATGGCATATTGGCCACTCACCAACAGCATCGAGTGCTGCCATGATTCAGCCGGATATTTGCGCCCCCCGTGAACTCTCCAATGGCGCGCTGGAAGACGAGATAGCGACCCTCGCGGCCCACATCGCGGCGGCCGAGTACCGCTTTTTGTGCCGCTTTTTGTGCCGCTTTTTGTGCCTCTTGGCCGAGCTTGACCGGCGCCAGGTGTGGGCGACCCATGGCCTCAAGAGCGCAGCACATTGGCTCGCATGGCATTGTGGTGTTGGGCTCAACGCGGGGCGCGAGAAGGTGCGGGTGGCGAAGGCCCTTGAACATGTGCCAATGATCAGCGAGGCCTTCGCCGAGGGCCGCCTCAGTTTTTCGAAGGTGCGGGCCCTGACGCGGGTCGCGGCACGATAAACGAGGCGTGGTTGCTGGCGCTCGCCCTCAATGGCACCGCCGTTCACGTCGAGAAAGTCGTGCGCCTCGCGCAGCGCCACGGCGAGCAGGAGGCTATCGACCTCGCCCAAAAAGCCGAGCAGCAGCGGCGGGTCGCTTGGCGCTGGGACGCGGACGGCAGCCTCATCATCGAGGGGCGCCTCCCCGCCGAGCTCGGCGCCTTGGTTATTAAGGCCCTTGAGGCCGCGACGACGCCGCCGGCCAAGACTCAACCGACGCCTGAAGACGTTACCGCGGTAACGTCTCCATCGGGAGAAACCCTCGTGCAACGCAGGGCAGACGCGCTGGTGGCCGTCGCCGAGTCCTTCTTGGCGACGGGCTACCGCGAGGGCCTCGCCGGCGAGAGAAACCAGGTGCAG
>Ga0105050_10002312_pt1 | contig 27472 bp, 28 predicted proteins | sample FRY01_FD_78088 | JGI IMG/M metagenome (GOLD analysis project Ga0105050, IMG submission 78088) | Freshwater microbial communities from Lake Fryxell liftoff mats and glacier meltwater in Antarctica - FRY-01 | ecosystem: Environmental > Aquatic > Freshwater > Ice > Glacier meltwater ...
CTGGGGCAACCTTGAATCACGGATCACGAAAAAGTCAATAAGATGTTGCCGGATAGATCGGGCTGAGGCTGCCATGCCATTCACCATGATACTGCGCCAAAAGCCTGTCGGCCATGGTCTGGCCGCTGGCGACTGACTCTGCCAGAACGTCCAGAAATGGCGCCTCGTTCAGGCCGCGCGCCGCAAGCCCCGCTTGCGCGATGCCCACCACCGACCGCGCTAGATCCTGCATACGCACATCTCCCGCGACAGCTTGCAGCGCCTGTTCGGAGGCGGCGACGCGCAGCGCTTCGCGGGTGTCCAGATCCCAGCCCTTGACCAGATCCCATGCCGCATCAAGCGCGCCCTGATCGTAAAGCAACCCGACCCAGAAGGCGGGCAGCGCGTTGAGTTGTGCCACCGGCCCCGCGTCGGCCCCGCGCATTTCGATGAACTGCTTGACCCGTGCCTCGGGGAACACGGTGGTCAGGTGATCGGCCCAATCCGAGAGCGTGGGCAATTCGCCGGGGAGCGCGGGCAGCCGTCCTTTGAGGAAATCCCGAAAGGATTGCCCGAGCGCGTTGATGTATTTGCCATCGCGATAGACGAAATACATCGGCACATCGAGCACCCACTCTGCATAGCGCTCAAACCCCATGCCATCCTCAAAGGCAAAGGGCAGCGTGCCGGTGCGCGCATTGTCGAGCCCGCGCCAGATGCGCGAGCGCCAAGATTTATGCCCGTTGGGTTTGCCATCAAAAAAGGGCGAGGAAGCGAAAAGTGCTGTGGCCACGGGCTGCAGCGCCAGCGCCACGCGCAGTTTCTGGACCATATCGGCCTCGGACGCGAAATCGAGGTTCACCTGCACGGTGCAGGTCCGGTACATCATCTGGGTGCCATGCGTGCCGACACGCCCCATGTAATCGGTCATCAGCTTGTAACGACCCTTGGGCATCACCGGCATCTGCGCCCCGCTCCATTCGGGTGCGGCGCCCAGCCCCATGAACCGCACGCCCATCGGATCGGCCACCGCCTTGACCTCGGCCAGATGGCTGGCGAGTTCGGCGGCGGTGTCAAGAAGAGTGACGACGGGCGCCCCCGAAAGCTCGAACTGGCCACCGGGTTCGAGCGAGACATTGGCGCCGTTCTTTTTCAGCCCGATGATATGACCGCCCTCGCTGACTTCGGTCCAGCCGAACCGGTCGCGGATGCCTTCCAGCATCGCCTTGACCGAACGCGGCCCGTCATAGGGCAAAGGTGCGTGGGTATCGGTCAGATAGCCAAACTTTTCATGCTCTGTGCCAATGCGCCAATCGGCCTTGGGTTTGTTGCCAAGTGCGAGGTATTCGGCCAGTTGCTCGTGCCGCTCGATCGGACCACCGCCGGATTGAGGAATGGACATGGGGGCGCTCCGTCGGGTCAGATGTGTCAGCCGCAAACAGGTGCAACCAAGCGCGGGATATGTCAATGGAGCGGCGAGGCGCCTGCCCGATTGTGACAGGATTGCCTGACTGACGGGACGGGTCTAGCTTCCGGGTATTTTCACCTCAGGAGGTTTCATGATGCGAATTTCATTCCCGATTCTGGCCATTTGTGCTGTGGCGGTCTTGGCCGGCTGCGAGACTGCGGCCCCCGGTGCCCCGACCGATCTGGTTCTGGCTGAAACACCGCGTGCAGGCGAGGCTGCGGGATCATTCGACGTCATCTTGGCTGAGCCGGCGGTGGTTGTCGTGGCTGATGCCGGGTTTGCCGCACCTGTCGCTGTCGGTGCGGGCACCGGTCGGGTCAGGGCGGGAGTTCTGACCGCAGGCGATATCGACGATGCGCTCAATCTGGGCGAGTTCATGGCGTATCTGGGCGGCGCAGGCCGTGCGACCGGATTGCCGAGTGCCAATTTCGCCGCCCCGGCGCTGGCGCAGATTGTCGGGCCCGATGGCCTGCCTGCGGCGGGTCAGAGGGTGACACTGCGCCTTCCGGGGGCCGGGACTGCGTTTTATGACGGGTTTTCCGGTGTCAACGGCATGGTGACGGTGTTTCCCGCTCTATATGGTGCGGGCCGGTCGGGACCGTTCGAGTTGCGGGTGTTTCCAGAGGGGGCGAGTGCGCCTGTGGTGCAAAGCCTGTCCGCTGGCGCGCGGCAAGTGGTGCAGTTGCCGGTGGGCGGGACGATGGACCCGGATTTCCTCGATCTGGTCTTTGTCGTGGACACGACCGGGAGTATGGCCGACGAGCTTGAATGGCTGAGCCGCGATCTGAATGGCATCGTCAGCGCGGCGCGCTGGGGGTTTGGCGGCGTCGATATCCGCTATGGCCTGATCGTTTACCGCGATCTGGGCGATGACTATACTGTGCGCAGCTATCCCTTTACCAATAGCGCTGCCACGATGCGCGCCCAGTTGCGGGCGCAACGTGCTGATGGCGGCGGGGACTATCCCGAGGCTGCAGCCGCAGCGCTGAACGTAGCGATGGCGATGGACTGGCGACGTGGCCGTGGTGAGCGGCTGGTGTTTCATATCGCCGATGCGCCGCCGCATGACGCCGATGCGCGGGCCTATCTGGGTGCGGTGCAAACGGCGGCGCAGCGCGACGTTCAGATCTTCGGGCTGGGCGCCAGCGGCGTGGCTGCCGAGTCGGAATATCTGATGCGGCAGGCGGCGGCGGCGACGGGGGGGCGTTATCTCTTTCTGACCGATGACAGTGGCGTCGGGCTGACGCATGCGGAGCCGACGATTTCGTGCTATCAGGTGACGCTGCTCTCGGATCTGATGGTGCGGGTGCTGCGCTCTGAACTCTCGGGTCAGCGGATCGAGCCTGCGCCTGCGGATGTGATCCGCGCGGTTGGCACCTATCAGAACGGGGTCTGCCGCAACTGATCTTTGCTGTTTTGCCATTCATTCTGGCAATAAATACTCGCGCCGCAGGCCTCTGGACCCTGTGACCGGCGCAATGGTCAGTGCAGGTTCAACTGTCGCTGATCCTGCCAGATCACCACCCGGCGTTGCGGTGTGCTGCGCAAAGTATCGAGCATCTTTTCGGTGCGGATACCGGGCAGCGCTGCGAATACGTCAAACAAAGCCTCGGCCCCGGCGGCGTTGACCGGCACGGCGACCACCTGCCCGCCGATGCCGGAGAGCAGCCAATGTGCGGGCTGTCCGTCCGGGTCCAGTTCAACGCGGGTGAGGTCATCAAGATCGATCACCCCGCCGGTCAGCGGCCCGAAATAGGCGAGCCGCTTTTCATCAATCTGCACCACCCCGGGCCCGTCGCCCTGCGGCGCGAAACGCAGGCGCTGCACCCCGGCCCAGATCAGCACGATCCCGCCCGCGCCCAGCACCATGCCGAACCATTGCAGCAGTCCGCGGCCGGTGATCCCCCACCACAGCCCGAGCAGGGCCAGCGCAGCGGCCAACATGATCTCGCGCCACCGCCACAGAGCGTCGGCGGCGTCCTTGCGGATAAATCCCATCGCGTTCTCCCTTTGCGCAGAGATAAGCGCGGACGGGCAGAACACAAAGCCCCCGCGCAAACTATCCGCCACGCTGTGGCCGATCAAAGAGCGTAAGGTTATAGCTGCCGATCTGCCGGAAACCGAGCGCCATATAGGCCCGCGCGGCCATGACGCTGGCGGCAAAGAGGATTGCAAGGCTGGCGCCATTGGCCCGCGCCTCCAGCAGATGCAAGGCAACGGCGGCCCTTGCGTGCCCGCGCCCACGCAGCGCGGGGGGCGTATAGACTCCACCGACCTGCACCGCCTGCGGCAGCGTCGCGTTGAAGCCGGTCATGGCGACGGGTGCGTCATCCACCAGAAGCACCCGGTGGCTGTCGTTCTCGAGGTAGGCGGCGATGTCGCGCGCGGCCTCTGCCTGCGCCGCGCCGGGCGGCGTGCCCAGCGCTTCGACCTCGTAATCGGCGCACCACTGCGTGATGAGCGCGCGAGGGGCGTCGCGGAGCGGGATGAGACGCGCGCCGGTCAGGTCGGGCAGGATCAGGTCGGACAGCGCCAGCGTGAAATGCGGCTCGTCATGGTCGATCCGGCAGGGTGCCTGGCTCAGTCCGAGGCCGTGGCGCAAAGCGCTGACCTGTTCGGCCTGACCGAGGATGCCCAAGAGCGACCGACCCTGCAGCACGCTGATTGCGCCGTCGATATCCCCGCCCGCCAGTTGTGGCAGCGCCGCGCCTTCGTCTGTCAACGCCAGCACATCGGTGATGGCCCCGGCCTGTCGCCTGAACCAGATCCGCTGCGCGCGCGGATCGCACGGATGTGGCGTCGCTGTCGCATCCCCGATGATCCCGTGGCTAAGCAGATTGGTCAAAGGAAACATGGACCCCGCAATGTGCCGGTGCAGGAAGCTGCTGATTTCGGGCACATCTGCAGCACTGCCCCGGATCATCGCCAATCGCCTTGGGTAATTTGCCAAAGGGTCAATGCCGCCACGGCGGCGGTATCCGCGCGCAGGATGCGCGGGCCGAGGCTGATCGCGCGGGCATAGGGCAAGGACCGCAGCCGGCTGCGTTCGGTATCGGAAAAGCCACCTTCGGGGCCGATCAGGATCGCGGCGTGGCCGGGGTCTGCGCTGCTGGCGCTGGGTGTGCCGCGCAGCGTCTCGTCGCAGAACCAAAGGCTGCGGTCTGCGGGCCATGTGTCGAGCCATTTCGACAGCCGCAGGGGTTCGCTCACCTGTGGCACATAGGTGCCGCCCGATTGCTCTGCCGCCTCGATGGCATGGGCCTGCAGTTTGTCGACCCGGACCCGTTCGGCATTGGTGTAGTCGGTCAGCACCGGCATGATCCGCGCCACCCCCATTTCGACCGCCTTTTCGACGATGAAATCGGTGCGCGCCTTTTTGATCGGCGCAAAGAGGAGCCAGAGGTCAGGCGGCATTTGCAGCGGGGCCGTTTGCGCCAGCAGCAGCACGCTGCCGCCGCGTTTGCCGGCGGGTGTGACCGCCCCGTCCCATTCGCCGTCCCGGCTGTTGATGACCGAGATCACGGTGCCCGGTCCTATACGCATCACCGCAAAAAGGTAATGCGCCTGCGCCTCAGTCAGGGGAACGGTTTGCCCTTGGGCCAGCGGATGGTCTAGATGGAGGCGGATTTTGGATGCCATGGGGGCAGGTTATGACCACAGAAGGCCGGATGCCAGAGGCTGCGGGGCAGGTTTCCGATGCTGTGGCGGGCAATTGGGTCGATTGGCTGGCCCCTGTGGCCACCCGGCCCTATCTGCGGTTGAGCAGGGCGGACCGGCCGATTGGCACATGGTTGCTGCTGCTGCCCTGCTGGTGGGGGCTGGCGCTGGCTATCCTGCATTCGGGCCGGTTTACCCTGTTTGACCTCTGGATCGCGGGTGGCTGTGCGATTGGCGCGTTTCTGATGCGCGGGGCGGGTTGCACATGGAATGACATCACCGACCGCCATATCGACGGGCAGGTCGCCCGCACCCGCAGCAGGCCCATTCCATCGGGGCAAGTCACGGTCCGGGGCGCGGTGGTCTGGATGGTGGCGCAGGCGCTGCTGGCGCTGGGGATTTTGCTGACCTTCAACTGGGCCGCCATCGCGCTCGGGATTGTGGCGCTGGTGCCGGTGGCAATTTATCCCTTTGCCAAGCGGTTTACGTGGTGGCCGCAGGTATTCCTGGGAATAGCGTTCAACTGGGGCGCGTTGCTGGCCTGGACGGCACATAGCGGGTCGCTGGGCTGGCCTGCGGTGGCGCTCTATGGTGCAGGCATCGCGTGGACGCTGTTTTACGACACGATCTATGCGCATCAGGATGCGACGGATGATGCGCTGATCGGGGTGAAATCGACCGCCCGGCTGTTTGGCGATGCGACGCCCCGCTGGTTGCGGGTGTTTCTGGTGGCGACGGTGCTTTGCATGGGATTGGCGGTGATCTTGGCGGGGTTGAACGGGTCGGTTCTGGCTCTGGTCATCGCATTGGGCGGGCCGTGGGCGATGGGCTGGCATCTGGCATGGCAATTGGGCCGGTTTGATCCTGACGATTCACAGGGTCTTGTGCGGGTGTTCCGGTCTAATCGCGATGCCGGGCTGATCGCTGTGCTGTTTTTCGCCGTCGCCGGGTTCGTGTGATTGATCCCGGACCCGGCTGGGCCTAGAGAGTGGCCATGGATACTGCTGCTTCAAGGCCACGGATGCGCCTGTCTTCATTCTTTGTCGTGCTGATCGTCTTTGTCGTGGCTGCCTTTGCCTCGGTCTTTGCGGCGCGGGCGACGGTGGTTGCGGTCGAAAAGCTCTCGGTCGACTCGGTGCAGGATTCGCTGCGCGATCAGGGCCACGAGTGGGCAAAAGTGATCGGCGACGGATTGCAGGTCATTATCGAAGGCGAAGCCCCGACCGAGGCTATCCGGTTTCGCGCCATGTCGATTGCGGGGGGCATGGTCGATGCCAGCCGGGTGATCGACAACATGTCGGTGACCGATACCGCCGCCATTGCGCCGCCCGATTTTTCCATCGAGATTTTGCGCAATGACAGCGGTGTGTCCCTGATCGGACTGATTCCCGCATCCACCGACCGGGCCGCAGTAACCGCCGAGATCGAGGCGCTGGCGGGTGGGTTGCCGGTGACTGATCTGCTCGAAGTGGCGGATTATCCGGTGCCGCCCGGTTGGCGCATCTCGATGACCTATGCGCTGCGCGCGCTGGCCCGCCTGCCCCGGTCCAAGATTTCGGTAGCGGCGGGGCATGTCTCGATCAATGCGATATCGGATTCCGTGGCGCAGCAGAGCCGGCTGCAGGCGGAGCTTGCCCGCTCGATCCCGGAGGGCCTGACGCTTGATCTGAACATTACCGCGCCCCGGCCGGTGGTGACGCCGTTCACCGTGCGCTTTACCATTGATGACACCGGTGCGCGCTTTGATGCTTGTGCCGCTGATACCGCAGAGACGCAGGCCGAGATTATCCTCGCCGCAAGAGCCGCCGGTGCCGGACCGAACCTTAACTGCATGCTCGCACTTGGCGTGCCGTCGCGGACATGGGGCGGTTCGGTGGCGATGGCGATTGCTGCGCTGCACGAGATCGGGGCGGGGACGCTGACCTTTGCCGATGCGGATGTGACGCTGGTTGCGGCCGAAGGAACGGACCCTGCCCTGTTTGACCGGGTGATTGGGGAATTGGCCAATGCCCTGCCCGATGTCTATGCGCTGGAGGCGGTTTTGCCTGTGGCACCGGAGGCCAGTGCCGAGGGTCCGCCCGAGTTTTCGGCGACATTAAGTCCGGAGGGGGCGGTGCAGCTGCGCGGCCGGGTGCCGGATGACCTGATGAATGACACGGCAGAGAACTTTGCCCGCGCCCGGTTTGGCTCTGACAATCTGACCATGGGCACGCGGATCACCGATGGGCTGCCTTCGGGCTGGTCGGTGCGGATTCTGGCGGCGCTCGACTCGCTCTCGATGCTGTCGAACGGGTCGGTGCGGGTGCAGCCGGATCTGGTGACGGTGCAGGGCAATACCGGCAACCCCGAAGCCAGTGCCGAGATTGCCCGGCTGCTGATCGACAAACTGGGCCAGACGGCGGAGTTTCAGATCAACGTGATCTATGTCGAGGCGCTCGACCCGATTGCCGGTTTGCCCACGCCGCAGGAATGTGTGGGGATGATCCGCACGGTGACCGAAGGCCGCAAGATCACCTTTGATCCGGGTTCGGCGACGCTGAGCACCTCTGCCGTGCCGATTGTGGATGATATTGCCGAAATCCTGCGTCGATGTGCCGAACTGCGCCTTGAAATCGGCGGCTATACCGACAGTCAGGGCCGTGACGAAATGAACCTGTCGCTGAGCCAGAACCGGGCCGAGGCGGTACTGGACGCGCTGCGCGCCCGCCGGGTGCCGGTAGGCAGTTTTATTGCCATCGGCTATGGCGAAACCGGGCCGATTGCGGATAATGAGACTGAGGCGGGCCGCGAGGCGAACCGGCGCATCGCCTTTTCGCTGATCATGCCGGAGGGGACAGAGGCGGCACCGGCGACGTCGGATCAGTTGCAGGGGCCTGACTTGCCGCAGAATGGGGTCGCTGACGATCCGAATGCGCTGGTCGGGGTCAGGACCGGGGCGCCGATAAGGCCGCAGCTGCGCCCGGAGACTGCCGGGGACGAGCAGGCAGGGGAATAACCGGTCCCGCAGGGGCCGGGACAGTAACGAGGGTAAATGGGCGGGACGTGAACAGAACTGAATTCATCATCGCCACGGCGATCATCCTGTTTGCGGCCTTTGTTCTTGGATGGTTTTCAAGCTGGCTGGTCAACCGGTTCACCCGCGTGACCAAGGCCGACATCGGCGAGTTGGACCGCATGGCGCAGGCCCTGCACGAGGCCGAGGAAACCCGCGATCAGGCCATCACTTATCTGCAGCAGCGCGAGGCGGAGATTACCAATCAACTGGTCCAGACCGAGGCCGAATTGCGCGCCGCGATGGATGGGTTGCGCGATGCCCGTCGCGAAGCCGAAGAATGGCGCAATCACGCAGAGCGTCAGCACGGCTGATGCGGTAAGGTGGGTTTGGACCCACATTACGTTTGCGTCGCGGAATGGCCGATGTTCTGGCGGGTAAGGTGGGTTTGAACCCACCTCACGGGCGTGGTGCCGCGGCCCGTTGCAGCCGGTCATTGATCGCCCGTCCGAGGCCGTGGTCGGGAATCGGCGAGACTGCAATCCGCGTCGCCCCCATGGCGTCGAGACGGTGCAGATGGCCGAAGAGGGTGGCGGCGGCCTCGCTCAGATCACCCGCTTCCGACAGGTTCAGGTCAGCATCGACCGGCCCGAAGCCGAGCATCACCTCGCCTGCCTCAGCCTTGGTCGCATTCAACCGCACCGTCCCGCGTGGTGCATAGTGCGAGGCGAGTTGGCCGGGTGCGCTGGGTTGTGCCGGGTCGGTTTGCTGATGCAGCGGATGCCCGAGACACGCCTCGATCGCTTCGGCAGGCAGCCCCCCGGCCCGCAGCAGGACCGGGTCGCCTGCACAGCCGATGATCGTCGATTCGAGCCCGACGCCGCAGCCCCCGCCATCGACGACCGCATCGATCCGCCCGGCGAGCCCAGCCTGCACATGCATCGCGGTGGTCGGACTGATCCGGCCCGAAGGATTGGCCGAGGGTGCTGCTACCGGCCCCCCGAATGCCTGCAGCAGTGCCTGTGCCACTGGGTGATCAGGCACCCGGACCGCCAGTGTGTCGAGCCCGGCAGTCACCAGTGCCGATATGCCGGACTGCGGCCGCAGCGGCAGCACAAGCGTCAGTGCGCCGGGCCAGAATGCGGCGGCGAGCCGTTCTGCCGCCGGGGTAAAGTCACACAGCGCCCGGGCAGCATCCAGATCGGGCAGATGCACGATCAGCGGGTTGAAGGCGGGCCGTCCCTTGGCTGCGAAGACCGCTGCGACCGCCCGTCCGTTGCGTGCATCCGCCCCCAGCCCATAGACCGTCTCGGTCGGGAAAGCGACGGTGCCGCCCTTGCGCAATATGTCAGCAGCAATGCCAATCCCTGTCGCGTCGGGCGCAAGGTGGCGCAGGTCGGGTCCGGTCATGACGTTGCGTTTCTGTTGCGGGAGGGGATTGCGGGTTTACCGTGGCGGCGTCTGCTCTGTCACATAGCCATGGCCGGGTCTGATGCCAAGCCGCGACACCGCGCGCCGCCGATGGAGAGAGTCATGCCCTACCACGCCCCTGCCGCCGAATTTCGTTTCATGCTGCGCCACGTCGTGAGCTTTGCCGAGGTGGCCGCAACGGAACGGTTTTCCGAGGCGACGCCGGACACGGTGGACGCGATCCTGATGGAAGCCGCCAAGCTCTGTGACGAGGTGCTGGCCCCGCTGCAGCGCAATGGTGACAAGCACCCTGCAAGGCTGGAGAACGGGGTTGTCCGCACCTCGCCCGGATTTGCCGACGGCTTCCGTGCCATTGCCGATGGCGGCTGGATCGGCATGGCCGCGCCGGTGGAGGCTGGCGGTATGGGCCTGCCGATGACCCTGACCACCGCCGTCAATGACATGATGGCGGGGGCCTGCCTTGCCCTGCAACTCAATCCGCTGATGTCGCAGGGCCAGATAGAGGCGCTGGATCATCACGCGTCGGACATGATCAAGGCGGTCTATCTGCCCAAGCTCATTTCGGGTGAATGGTGCGGCACCATGAACCTGACCGAGCCGCAGGCCGGGTCGGATGTGGGCGCTTTGCGCAGCAAGGCAGAGCCGAATGCCGATGGCAGTTATGCGATTACCGGCCAGAAGATTTACATCACTTGGGCCGACAATGATTTTTCGGCCAATGTCTGTCATCTGGTCCTTGCCCGGTTGCCCGACGGCGTACCGGGGACCAAGGGCATCAGCCTCTTTATGGTGCCCAAGCTGATCCCTGATGAGGATGGCAATCCGGGCCGCGCCAACAGCCTGCGCGTCATGTCGCTGGAGCATAAGCTGGGCCTGCACGGATCGCCGACCGCCGTGATGTCCTATGAGGGGGCGACCGGCTGGCTGGTCGGCCCGCCGCATGGCGGGATGGCGGCAATGTTCACCATGATGAACAATGCAAGGCTGGGCGTGGGTGTGCAGGGTGTCGGCGTGGCCGAGGCGGCGACGCAGCATGCGCTGGCCTATGCCGCAGGCCGGGTGCAGGGCCGCGTCGGCGGCATAGGCACGATTCTGGAACATGCCGATGTCCGCCGGATGCTGGCCACGATGAAGGCCGAAACCTTTGCTGCCCGCGCCATCGCGCTGCATTGCGCGGTGGCGATCGACATGGCCAATGCCACGGGTGACGCCGCATGGAAGGCCCGCGCCGGTGTGCTGACCCCGATTGCCAAGGCCTTTGGCACCGATACCGGGGTAGATGTAGCCAGTCTGGGCGTGCAGGTGCATGGCGGCATGGGCTTTATCGAGGAGACGGGGGCCGCCCAATTTAGTCGCGATATCCGCGTGACCACGATTTATGAGGGCACCAACGGGATTCAGGCGATGGATCTGGTGGCGCGCAAGCTGATGGATGGCGGCGAGGCGGTGAACCTGTTGATCGACGCGGTCTGTGACAGTGCCGAGGCCGCGCGTGCCACGCATCCCGCGTTGGCCGAGCCGGTGTGGCAGGCGGCGGAAACGCTGCGCGAGACGACCGACTGGCTGCTGTCGCGGTCTGATCTGAATGACCGCTTTGCCGGGGCTGTCCCCTACCTGCGCGCCTTTGCCCGCGTGCTGGGGGCGCAGGCGCATCTGGCCGCCGCTATGACCGGCGAGGCGGCGCGCGTGAGGCTCGCTACATTCTATGTCCGTCGACTGCTGCCGGAACATGCGGCCCTGCTTGCCCATGTGCGCGAGGGCGCGTCAGACCTGATGGCGATCAGCCCGGAGGATCTGGCGGCGTGAAGGACGCCGCCGAGACGCCGGGCATCCGTTATCCTTGGCCGGAGCCGCCTGCGCCGGGGGAATTGTGCGAGGTTGCACCAGAGGTGATGTGGCTGCGATTGCCGCTGCCGATGAAGCTCGACCATGTGAATTGCTATGTGCTGGATGATGGCGATGGCTGGAGCGTGATCGACACCGGGCTCGATTGGGCGCGCGGGCGGGCGATGTGGGAGGCGGTGTTGGCCGGGCCGCTGGCGGGCAAACCGGTGCGCCGCGTGATCGTGACGCATCATCATCCCGACCATGTGGGCCTTGCCGGGTGGTTTGTTGCGCGCGGCGCGGAGCTGTGGATGCCGCGCACCGGCTGGTTGATGGCCCGGATGCTGCGGCTGGATGAGCAGGCCGGTTATCCGCCGGAGACGCTCGCGTTTTATCGCCGTGCCGGGATGGATGCGGCCGTGTTGGCGCAGCGCGAGACGGAGCGACCGTTCAACTTTGCCGATTGCGTGGCACCACTGCCGCTCGGGTTCAACCGGTTGCGCGAGGGTGGCGTGATCCGCATGGCGGGTCGCGACTGGGATATCCGCATGGGCGACGGGCATGCCCCGGAACATGCGACGTTCTGGAGCCGCGATGAGGATCTGGTGATTGGCGGAGATCAGTTGCTGCCCTCGATCAGCGCCAATCTGGGGGTCTATCCGACCGAGCCGGAGGCTGATCCGGTGGCGGATTGGATTGCCGCCTGCGCCCGGCTGGCCCCCTTTGCCCGCGAGGCGCATCTGGTGTTGCCCGGCCACAAGCTGCCCTTTACCGGACTGCCATGGCGGCTGCGGCAGATGGTCGAGAATCATCATGGTGCGCTGGCCCGGCTGCTGGCGCATCTGGTGGTGCCACAGCGGGCAGGCGATTGCTTTATCCCTTTGTTCAAGCGCGAGATTTCTGGTGGGGAATATGGGCTGGCGCTGGTCGAGGCGGTGGCGCATCTGAACCATCTGGCGCAGAGCGGGCAGGTGCGCCGCTGGACCGGGACGGATGGTGCCTATTGGTGGCAGAGTGTCTGACGCAGGGTGCGGGGTTTGGCGGGCCGGGGCCTCCGGCGGGGATATTTAGGGCCAAAAGATGCAGAAAGAGCAGCAGTGCTACTGCGACACCCTGACCCGACAGACGCCCCGACAGATGCCCGACAGATGCCCGACAGATGCCCGACAGATGGTGGTGACAGTGCCGGAATTATCGGCTAGTTCACCTTGAGCAACCCTGAGCAGGACGAGAGCAATGGCCGAACACAAACATGGCGAGATGGATACCACGGCGCAGGAACAGACCTTCAACGGCTTTGTCACTTTCGTGACCCGGTCGGTGATCGTGATCCTGCTGGCACTGGTGTTTCTTGCACTGGTCAACGCCTGATCGCCAGATTGGAACGGCGCATCTTTCTTTTGGGGCTGCCGCTGGCGGTTGCTGGTTGTGGCGGTCAGTCAGTCTGGGCGCCCGAGGCGGACGTGCAGCGCGCGATGTACCGGCATGACGCGCCGGCCTCGCTCACGCTGTTTACAGTCAAGAATGTGGGATCAGAGGCGGGCGCGCATACTGGTCTGATGATCAATGCGAGCCAGCGGGTGATCTTTGACCCGGCAGGCAGCTTTGGTCACGCTTCGATCCCCGAGCGCAATGACGTGATCTTTGGTATCACGCCCCGGATCGAACAGTTCTACACCAGTTACCACGCCCGCACCTCGTATTTCATGATCAAGCAAAAGGTGCCGGTGTCGCCCGAAGTGGCAGAGCGCACGTTGCGGATGGCGATGGAATATGGCGCGGTGGCCAAGGCAAATTGCACGCGGGCTACATCGGACATCCTGCGCAAGCTGCCGGGATTCGAGTCGCTGCGCATCACGTTCTTGCCCGATAATCTGGAGCGGCAGTTTGGCCGCCTGCCGGGTGTGGTGAGGTCTGAGCATCGCGAGGAAGATTCGGACGACAACAGCGGGGTGCTGGCGGCCATCGGTACCGCGCCTTAGCACCGAAGGACGGGTGCGCGCCTACCTGAGACAGCCGGTCAGAGTAACGCCATGACCCCGAGCACCGCATAAAGCGTGACCGCCCCGGCGAGCATCGCGCTGAGCACATTGCGCGACCAGACCCCGACCCCCACACAGACCAAGGCCGCCAGCATCCGCGCCGGATCGAGTGTTCCTCCGGTCGCTGCGGGCCAGATCACCAGCGGGGCCACCAGACCGGGCAGCACCGCAACGGCCGTATAGCGCAGATGCCGCAGCACCCATTCCGGCAGCGGCCGCCCGCCGATCAGCCCCAGAAACGAGAACCGGATCAGAAAGGTGCCAAGCCCCAGCACCGCGATAACCGTCCAGATGGTGGTGCCACTGATCATGATTGCACCAGCCGCGACCGGCCCTGCATCCAGAGTTCGACCCAGGCCCCCACCATCATCGCCGCCACCGCCGCGATCAGCAGCCCGAGGCTATAGGGGATGAAGGCCAGCGTGAGCGCAAGCACCACCGAGGTCAGTGCCGCCGCCAGATGCGCCGCCGTGCGCAGCATTGGTCCGATCATCGCCAGAAAGCAGATAGGCACCGCAAAATCGAGCGCCAGCCAATCGGGAATGGTGGTGCCGATCAGCGCCCCGATCAGGGTCAGCCCATACCATGACGGGCAGACTGGCAGCACCGCCCCGAAGAAATAGGCGATCCGCGTGCGCAGGGTCCAGCCCGGCTCTTTCTCGAACCGGCTGATCGCACAGGCATAGGTCGCATCGACAAGGAAATATGCGATGAGGGCGCGCTCCCACAGTTTGCCGCCACCGAGATAGGGCGTGAGCGACGCCGAATACATCGCCATCCGCAGATTGACCGCCAGCGCCGTGGCCAGCACGATCAGCACCGGGGTCTGATCGACCATCAGTTGCAATGCTGTGAATTGCGACGCACCGGCGATGACCACGACCGAAAACAGCATGGTTTCGAGCAGCGGCAAACCAGCCTCGGTCCCGGCCACCCCAAACAGGATGCCAAAGGGAGTCAGGACCAGCAGGAAGGGCAAACCGTCCCGAAAACCCAGCCAGAATGCAGATTTGGCGGTAGCGGCTTGCATGGCTGTGTCCTGGTATCGGGTGCAACGACTGGCATGGGTAAAGCGGCGCTATGACAATGACAACACAGTACCCGCGCTCCACATGACGTCTCGGGGTGGCGACGATCCGCCTTTGGCCCACCGCGCGCGACAAAAATCACGCGGTGCAATGGTCCTTGCCGCGTGCCTATTTGGTGATGGTGCGCGGCAAGGCGCTGTCTTAGGTTTGAAACCGATGTGAAACGGATGGAAAGGCCGCAACCGGAATGACCGTCGCACCTGACATGATCCGCATGCGATATTCGCTTGATCTGGAAAGCACGCTCGAGGTGATGACGCGGGCGGGCAAGCAGATAATCGGACAGAGGCGGACGTCATGGTTGAATGCGTTGTTCGTGATCCTGACGTTGCTTGCCATTGCGGGTGGCGGTGTGGCGACGGATGCGCTGCTTGATATGCTGAACAGCGCGGAATCGGGCGGGCTCCGCAGGTGGCTGCCCTTTGTCGGTGCATTGGCGGCGGGCGGCCTGATGCTGGGCTGGCAAGCGATGTCATATGCCATCCTCGCCAAGGTATCGGTCGCGAGCCGGTTCAACCACGGACCACAGGTGATGACCGCATCGCCGCGCGGCATTACGCTGGAAAATGGGACCGGGCTTTGGGAAACGCGTTGGGAGGGGGTCGAGGCGGTCGTCACCGGCAAGACCGGAATCGGGTTTGTGGTGTCCGGCATTGTGCTGCCGGTGCCGCGTTCGGCGCTGTCAGAGCCGGAACTGGCCCGGATCACCCGCTGGATGGAAGCGGCAAGGTGACTGGCACACAGAGCCTGTGGCGTTTGAATTTTGAGGGGTAAGCGAGCACATGACCAGTTTGGATGACAAGCGGTTTCAATTCAGTTTTGAACTGGACCCCGCTACGCTGACCGAAGCGCTCAATACCGCTGGCCGCGCTGTGCGCGACAAATCGGCGCTCGCCTTTCAGATCTATACGGTGGTCTTTTCCATCGTCGGGATGTTCGCGACGGGTCGCCTGATCGGAGGCTATCTGGGGCAGGCAATCGGATTGTCCGGGGCTGGCAGCGAGATACTGGGGATTGCGATATTCGTCGGCTTCGAGGCGATATTTCTTTGGGCGATGTTCCGGTACCTGCCGCGCGCCAGCCGCAACACCTTGGCAAAGCCGATCTTTCAGGGCCGCAAGGAATGGACGCTGGATGCAGCGGGCGTCAGGATTGTGGGCCAGCATTCGGACAGTTTGATCCGATGGGGCGGTTTCGATCAAGTTCACGCCACCAAGAGATCAGTGACGCTCAGGGCGGCTGGGTCGTACTATGTGCTGCCACAAGCGGCCATAGGCGGTCCGCAAGCTGTCGATGAACTGCTTGCGACAATGCACGGCTGGCATGGCGCGGCGCTGGTCACAGGCAACCAATCGTGATGCTGCAACCCGTCGCTGTCATCCTTGCCGGGGGGCTGGCCACGCGCATGGGCGGCGGTGACAAGGGGCTGCTGGCGCTGGGCCATGGCTGCCTTCTCGATCAGGTGATCGACCGGCTGGTGCCGCAAGTGGCGGGGCTGGCGCTCAATGCCAATGGCGATCCGGCGCGGTTTGCCCGGTTTGGCCTGCCGGTGCTGCCCGATCCGGTGCCGGATCACCCGGGTCCGCTGGCGGGGGTGCTGGCCGCAATGATCTGGGCCCGCGCACAGGGGGCGACGCATGTTGTCACGCTTCCTGCCGATACGCCCTTTGCCCCCTGTGATCTTGTGCCGCGTCTGTTGCTGGCGGCGGAGGGTGCCGGGATGGCCGTGGCCAGTAGCGGCAGCCGGATGCATCCGACCTGTGCGCTGTGGCCGGTGACGCTGGCCGATGATCTGCGCGCGGCGCTGGAGGCGGGTCAGCGCAGGGTGATGGATTTTGCCCGGCAGCATGGCGCGGCCGAGGCTGTGTTTGACGCAGGACCACCCGACCCGTTCATGAATATCAACACGCCCGCCGATCTGGCGCAGGCGCAGGGCTGGCTATGAAGATTTACGGCATCATCGGTTACAAGAACGCGGGCAAGACCACGCTGGTAGAGCGGTTGGTGACCGAGATCACGGCGCGCGGATTTTCCGTATCGACCGTGAAACACGCGCATCACGCCTTTGATCTGGACCAGCCCGGCAAGGATACCTTTCGCCACCGGCAGGCGGGCGCGCGGCAGGTGATGCTGGCCACTGGCACCCGCTGGGTGCTGATGACCGAATTGCGCGGGGCGCAGGAACCGGCGCTGGCCGATCTGCTGGCCCGGATGGCGCCAGTCGATCTCGTGCTGGTCGAGGGGTATAAACGCGACGGCCACCCCAAGATCGAGGTGCATCGCGCGGTGACGGGACATCCGCTGATCGCACCGGACGATCCGACGGTGCGCGCGGTGGCGACCGATGGGCCACTGACGCTGGATCGCCCTCTGCTCGACCTGAATGACATTGCGGCGGTGGCCGATTTTGTGCTGCGCGAGACGGGTCTGATCCGGTCGGCCCGGTTTGATACCGTGGTCATGGTCGATTGGTCGGGGGGTAATGATACCGGCCTGATGCCGAAAAAGGACGCGATCTGGGCCGGGGTGGTGCGGGACGGCGTGGCGCGGGAGCCGGTTTATCTGCGTAACCGACAGGTGGCAGAGACATGGGTGGGCGACATGCTGGCGCATGAGGTGCAGGCCGGGCGGCGCGTCTGTCTGGGGTTCGATTTTGCCTTTGCCTACCCTGAGGGGTTTGCCAAGGCGCTGACCGGCGATCCTGATCCGCTGGCACTGTGGGACTGGTTCGCGGCGCGGGTGCAGGATGGGCCGCTGGGCAACAACCGCTTTGATCTGGCGGGGCAGATCAACCGGCTGCTGCCAGGGGTCGGGCCGTTCTGGTTCAACGGATTGCAGCGCGATATCGACCACCTCCCGCGCAAGGGCAATGACCGGACCTTTCACTGGGAACCGCTCCGACGGCGGACCGAGCTGGCCGCGAAGGGCAGTTTCGAGGCTTGGCAGCTGGCCGGGGCGGGCGCTGTCGGGTCGCAGGTCATCATGGGGCTGCCGGTGCTGGCGCGGCTGCGGCGGCGGTTTGCCGGGCAAATGGCGGTCTGGCCGTTTGAGCAGGATCAAAGGCCGGTGACGCTGGTGGAAATCTGGCCGTCGCTGATTGCAAAAGCGGTGGCCGCGCTAGCCCTGCCCGGCGAAATCCGCGATGCGGCGCAGGTGCGGGTGCTGGCATCGGCGATTGCGGGACTGTCAGAACCTGCCCTGTCGCGCATGTTTGACCAGCCCGCCGATAGCGAAGGCTGGATTTTTGGCGTCGGGCATGAAAAGGAGCTGGCAGAGTCCGCTATGAGCCATGCGAACCGATGAACATCGCGAAGGGATTTCCCGAGTCTGACCGGCCCCTGATTGCCGCGCTCTATTGGGAGGCGTTTGGCAGCAAGCTGGGGTTTGTCATGGGGCCAAAGCAGCGTGCGATGGGGTATTTCTGCACCGCCGTGTCGCCCGACCATGCGATCTGCGCCCGTGATACGGATGGCACGCTGCTGGGTGTGGCCGGCTTCAAGACGCATGAGGGCGCACTGATCGGCGGATCGTTTCGCGATATGACCGATGCCTATGGCTGGATCGGAGCGCTCTGGCGGCTGGGGCTGCTGACCGCACTCGAACGTGACAAAGAAGAGGCCCGGTTTCTGATGGACGGGATCTTTGTCGCACCGCATGCACGTGGGCGCGGGATCGGGACACAGCTGCTGGAGGCGATCGCAGCCGAGGCAGCGGTGCAGGGTTATACCGAAGTGCGCCTCGATGTGATCGACAGCAATGCGCGGGCGCGCGCGCTACATGAGCGTCAGGGGTTCGTCGCGCTTCGGCAGCGGTCAATCGGCGTGTTGCGGCATGTGTTCCGGTTCCGCACGGCCACGACGATGGTGTTGCGAGTGGTTTGAAAATCCGCTGTCGCGAATCGGTGTCTGTGCTATCTTTGGATCTTTCAGGCAATCCATTGGACGGTCAGCGCAATGTCTTTTGAACTTAGCCTTACGGGCGCCACCATCAACGGCGTGCGCCATGTCACATTTGCGAAAAATGCCGTGCTTGAGGAATCCAAGGCACGTTGCGGTTTCACGATCGAACTTGGGATCAACTCAAAGAGCAAGGACTGTCAGACGATTTTCGCGGACTTCAAGGCGGACTTTCTAAAGGAAGTCGGGAAATACGATACCAAGATTGACCGGTTTATCGCGAACCATCGCAAGGAAATGGAAGACGTCTACAAGAAATCGGGCAATTCCGAAGGAATCAAGCTATATGCGGCCACAGAACAGAAGCGGATTGACCAGAATTGGTCAGACTACGAAAAGCTGTCTGTCAAGAAAACCGCCGATCAATCACTCACTGCCGTCATCAGCAAGCGGATCAAGGAGCTTGACGCACAGGTAAATCCGTCAAAGTCCAAGGCCGTGATCGGCAAGGGTCTGTTACCCAGTCTGACGGTCGCCGCCGGGATCGCCGCGGCGGCGGCTTCCGGGGTTGGCACGCTTGGCTTTGCGGTTGGTGCGCTCAAGATCCTGTCAGGTGGCATGAGTGGGATGCGGGATGTGCAGGGCGTACTTCAGACCTATGATAATGGCCTGAAGGGCCTTGCGGCAGATGCCGCCGACGTAAAGAAATCGGTCGACGCTCTGGTGAAAAAGATTGCGCTGCTGAAATCCACCCGCAGCCTGATCGAAATGCGGGTCAGTGCCGCGCATCAGGAATTGGTCAAACAGGTCAAACTGGGCGAGAAACTCGGCCAGAGTGTTTCGCGGAATGCCGCGGCCGACCTCAAACTGATAAACAAGAAGATCGCTGAACAGCGCAGTCTGATCGACAAGTTGAATGGGCAACTCGTGGACACGGGCAAACATGAAGCGGCAATCAAGGTATTGGAGCAGGCCGCCACCGCGCTTGAAAAATCTGTCGCGCGGGATGTCGTAGTTCTCAAGGATAACCTGCAATCAATCAAACTGGCCACCGACCTGATCCGCGAAACTGCGGCAATCGCAGATAAACTCGGCTGACCCTTTCGCCCCGTTCAGTCGAACGCCCCTGTCACCCGACCCAGCAGCATGAAGGCGCGGGCGGTGCGGGTTTCGGAAAGCTCGGAGAGGTCTTCGTCCGTCGCCTGCGGCTCGAACGCGATCAGCATCCGGTCAAAGAGCCGCAGGAAGTGGTGGGCAGCGTCGCGGAAAATCGTGTCCTCGCGCATCCGGCCCATGGTCAGCGCCAGACAGGAGCGGTCGCGCACCCCACCCAGAGCGGCCACAGCCCGGCCGCGTTCGCCATGGGCAAAGCGGCGCCAGACTTCGGGCTTGGCCCGGTCGGGGCGCAGGTCGTCCATGTAGATGCCGTCCTGTGACAGCAGCGTCAGCACATCCTGCGCCGCCTGCACCAGTTGCCGCGCCTGCCGGTCCTTCAGGGCGCGGCGCAGGGCGGCAAAGCCCACCTCATCCTTGTCCGTATCAGGAAAATTGAGCGCGCGGATCATGTCGGCCCGGCCCAGCGGCGGCGTCATGTCATCGGCCTGTGTGCCCAGCGCCAGTGTCGGCTGGTCATCGGACTCCGCCGCCGGCACCGGGCTTTTGGGCTGCGCGCGTGGATCGCGCGAGGAGGTAAAGGTGGCCAGCGCGGTTTCGGTTTGTCGCGTGGCTTGGGCGATTTCGGCCAGCTTGCGTTCGACCGTATTGGCGGGCAGCCCGGCACCGCGCCCTTGCCGGTCGGCAAGGTAGGTCTGGCGCATCGCATCGATTGCGGCCTGCAAGCGCCGGGATTCCTCGCGCACGACCCTTGCGGAACGCGCGGCAGCGGCGGCGACCCAGATCAGGGCGACGGGCATGAAGATGGCGACAATGGTCATGACAAAGCGCAGGCTGTCGAACCCGGCATCTGGATTGGAAGGGGGCATCAGCAGAAAGAATCCGCCCGCCAGCACCAGCCAGAGCACGCTCATCCCGGCAGCGATGACTTCGGTGGCGCTCGCGGTGTCGTGGCGCGGCGGGGTGGCCAGCGGGCTCATGACGATATCCGGTTTATTCAGGTTTTCTGCCATGTCCGGTCCCCGGCCCATCGTCACCCTGCGTTGCGCGGGCCGGTCGGTCACCCGTCCGGCCTGTCATCTCAGACGAAGGCTATCCGCAGAATCTCGTAGCCACGGTCGCCGCCCGGTGTGCGCACTTCGACCGAGTCGCCCACTGTCTTGCCAATCAGGGCGCGGGCCAGCGGCGATTTGATGTTGAGCCGTCCGCGTTCGATATCGGCCTCGTATTCGCCGACAATCTGATAAGTCTTTTCTTCGTTGGTATCCGCATCCACCAGCGCCACGGTCGCCCCGAACTTGATCGTGCCATTGAATTTGGTCGGGTCGATCACCTCGGCCAGCGAAATGACCCCCTCAAGCTCTTTGATCCGGCCCTCGATGAAGGACTGCTTTTCCTTGGCGGAGTGGTATTCCGCGTTCTCCGACAGATCGCCATGCTCGCGCGCTTCGGAGATCGCCTTGATGATGGCGGTCCGCTCTACGGTCTTGAGCTGTTTCAACTCGGCATCCAGTTTGTCGTAACCGGCGCGGGTCAGGGGTATTTTTTCCATTCGTCTGGCTTTCTGACGCAGTGATCGGACTCATGTAGCAACTTGCATCAGCAAACCCAAGCCTGCAATGCGCCAGCGCCGTGGTTTGCAAAGCGAATGTCCGCTGGACGGATGTCGCAGCGATTTGCTGCCGCCGGCGTCGCGGCTGTGCCTTGTAACGTCGTGTCGACATTGCCCCCACGGCCTGCTTGGGCTAGGTCAGATTGCGAAAACGCAGACCAGCATTACGGGGAACCGCATGACCCAGACCACCCGCGAAGCCATGGAATATGATGTCGTCATCGTTGGCGCCGGCCCTGCCGGTCTGTCCGCTGCGATCAGGCTCAAGCAACTGGACCCGGATTTGTCAGTCGTCGTGCTGGAAAAAGGCTCGGAAGTGGGCGCGCATATCCTCTCGGGGGCGGTGCTGGACCCCAGCGGCCTCGACCGGCTGCTGCCCGACTGGAGAACGATGGGCGCGCCGATCACGGTGCCGGTCAAGCATGATAATTTCTACATGCTGGGCGAAGCGGGTCAGATTCGCATCCCCAATTTCGCAATGCCGCCGCTGATGAGCAATCACGGCAATTACATCGTTTCGATGGGTAATGTCTGCCGCTGGATGGCGCAGCAGGCCGAAGCGTTGGGGGTGGAGATTTTCCCCGGCATGTCCTGTTCCGAATTGGTCTGGGCCGAGGATGGTGCGGTCAAAGGCGTGGTCGCGGGCGAGTTTGGCAGGCTTTCCGACGGCAGCGAGGGCCCGTCTTATGAACCCGGAATGGAGTTGCACGGCAAATACGTGTTCCTGTCCGAAGGCGTGCGCGGGTCGCTGTCCAAGCAGGTGATCGCAAAATACGATCTGGCCAAGGGCCGCCAGCCGCAGAAATATGGGCTCGGCATGAAGGAAATCTGGGAGATCGACCCCGCCAAGCACAGCGAAGGCACGGTGACGCATACGATGGGCTGGCCGCTGGGTGGCAATGCCGGCGGCGGGTCATTCATCTATCATCTTGATAACAATCAGGTCTATGTCGGGTTTGTCGTCCATCTGAACTACAAGAACCCATATCTGTTTCCCTATATGGAGTTTCAGCGGTTCAAACATCACCCGATGGTGGCCGAACTGCTCAAAGGCGGCAAACGTGTGGCTTATGGCGCGCGGGCGATCACCGAAGGTGGGCTGCAGTCGATCCCGCAGACCGCATTTCCGGGGGGGGCGCTGCTGGGATGTTCGGCGGGCCTCGTCAACGTGCCGCGCATCAAGGGCAATCATAATGCGATGTTCTCAGGCATTCATGCCGCCGAAGCAGCGCATGAGGCGATCATGGCCGGGCGGGCCGGTGACACGTTGACCGCCTATGATATCGCGTTGCATCAGGGGCCGGTGGGCCGCGATTTGCGCCGGGTGCGCAACGTGAAACCGCTCTGGTCACGCTATGGGTTGCTCGCCTCGCTCGGGATCGGCGCGGTCGATATGTGGACCAACAACCTGTTTGGCCTGTCGCTGCTCGGCACGCTGAAGCACGGCAAGACCGATGCGGCGGCAACCGAGTCGGCGGGCAAGCACAAGCCCATCGATTATCCGAAACCGGATGGAAAGCTGTCATTCGACCGGCTGACCAACGTGGCCTTTTCCATGACAAATCATGAGGAAAATCAGCCTTCGCATTTGCGGCTGATCAACCCGGACATTCCGATTGGCGTCAATCTGCCGCGCTATGCGGAACCGGCACAGCGCTATTGTCCTGCTGGCGTCTACGAGGTGATCGGGACGGGTGCCGAGGCGCGGTTTCAGATCAATTTCCAGAACTGCGTGCATTGCAAGACCTGCGATATCAAGGACCCGAGCCAGAACATCGTCTGGACCGTGCCGCAGGGGGGCGACGGGCCGAACTATCCGAATATGTAAACGCAGAAGTGATCGAGCAGGGGGGCGGGAAACCGCCACCACGGCTGTGGCGGCACATCGCCCGATTGCGCCCCGCCGCGCCCCGCTCTAGCCTTTGGTGCAGAGCAGCAGGGGGAGGGCACGCAATGATGTCCGCGACGTGGATACGTAAAATTGCGGTAGCGGGCCTGCTGGCAGGTGCAGCACAGGGTGCGATGGCGCAGGAAACACCGCTGAACTCCGGTGCCTATCTTGCTGCGCGCTATGCTGGTGGATCCAATGATTTTGTCGCGGCCTCGAGTTATTTTCTGCAGGCGCTGCGCGACGATCCGCGCAATCCGCTGCTTTACGAAAATGCACTCAACTCGCTGATCGGCATGGCGGATATGGACCGCGCCATCGGGGTGTCGCAGGACATGGTGGCCGCAGGGATCACCAGTCAGGTGGCGCATATGATGCTGGTGGCGCAGGCGGCGCTGACCGACGACTGGCAAAGCATTATCGCGGCGCCCGAAGCGGGACGCGGGGTCGGCCCGCTGATTGACGGGCTCTGGACCGGATGGGCGCATGTCGGATCCGGCGAGATGTCGGCGGCGCTTGCGGCCTTTGATGCGGTCAGCGGGGCGCCGGGACTGCGCGCATTCGGCCTTTATCACAAAGGGCTGGCGCTGGCGGCGGCGGGCGATTTTGAGGCAGCGGATGCGATCTTTGCCATGTCGCCGCAGGATGGCATGCAACGCACGCGTCGGGTGATTCTGGCCCATGCGCAGGTGCTAAGCCAGTTGGGGCGCAACCCCGATGCGGTGGCGCTGATCGACCTGACCTTTGGCACAAATCTGGACCCCGGCCTTGCCGATCTGCGCCTGCGGTTGAGTGCGGGCGAGCCCATCGCCTACAGTCTGGTCAGCACCGCCCGACAGGGGCTTGCGGAGGTCTATTTTTCGGTCGGCACCGCACTGGGCGGACAGACGAGCAAAACCTATGTGCTGATCTATGCGCGCGCGGTCAACCTGCTGGACCCAACCCATGTCGAGGGGGTGCTGTTTACCGCGCAACTGCTTGAAGACATGGCGCAATACGATCTGGCCAGTGCCGCCTACAGCATGGTCCCGCGCGAGGATATGGCGTTTCACGCCGCTGAAATGGGCCGGGCGGCGGTGCTGCGGCGCGCCGGACGGTCGGATGCGGCGGTCGAGGTGCTGGAACAACTCGCCCGCTCCTATCCCGATCTGGCGGTGGTGCATGCGACGCTGGGCGATACGCTGCGCGGGATGCAACAGTTTCGCGAGGCGAACGCGGCCTATAGCCGGGCGCTCGCGCTTTATGACGCAACTGATCCGGCGCGGTGGTTTGTGTTTTATACCCGCGGCATGACCTATCACCGGATGGAGGATTGGCCGGCGGCAGAGGCCGATCTGCGCGAGTCGATGGCGCTGAAACCCGGCCAGCCGCAGGTGCTCAACTATCTGGGCTATTCGATGGTGGAGCGTGGCGAAAACCTCGACGAGGCGCTGGCCATGATCGAAGAGGCGGTGCGCGCGCAGCCACAGAACGGGGCGATCGTCGATTCGCTGGGTTGGGTCCAGTTCCGGCTGGGTCTGTTCGACGATGCGGTATTCCATCTGGAACGCGCGGCGGAATTGCTGCCGATTGATCCGGTGATCAATGATCATCTGGGCGATGCCTATTGGGCGGTGGGCCGGTTGAACGAAGCACGGTTTCAGTGGCAGCGCGCGCTGTCCTTTGATCCGACCGAGCCAGAGGCAGTGCGGATAAGGGCAAAGCTCGACATCGGGCTCGATCTGGTGCTTTCGCAAGAGGGTGCGGACCCGCTGCGCGTAGCACAGGACGCCGCAAACCCGTGAGCGGCCTTTTGCAGAAAGAGACCCGGCCCGATGCGGCAAGTCTGGAGCGTGGCTTTGCCCCGGCCAAGATCAACCTCACGCTGCACGTCACCGGACAGCGCGGCGACGGCTATCACCTGCTGGATTCGCTGGTGGTGTTCGCGGGGTTGGGTGACCTGATCACCGCCGCCGCCGCCGATACGCTGACGCTCAGTGTCACCGGCCCTTTTGCGCAGGGTGTGCCGGTTGATGACAGCAACCTCGTGCTGCGCGCCGCCCGGACGCTGCAAAAGGCGCGCGGCGTGAATCTGGGCGCGGCGCTGCGCCTGACCAAGGCGCTGCCACATGCAGCGGGCATCGGCGGCGGTTCGTCTGACGCGGGGGCCACGCTGCGTCTGCTCGCCGATCTGTGGCAGGTCGATCCGCTGACGGCGGATGACCCGGCGGTTCTGGCGTTGGGATCGGATGTTCCGGTCTGCGTGACCGCGCCGCGCCCGATGCGCATGGCGGGCATCGGCGACCATCTCGCCACCCTGCCCGTCTTGCCCTTTGCCGGACTGGTTCTGGTCAATCCACGGGTCGAGGTGCCTACTGCGGATGTGTTCAAAGCCCTGACACGGCGCGAAAATCTGCCAATGGACCCGCTGCCCCGCGATCTGAGCTATGACGCCTTTGTGGGCTGGTTGCTGGAACAGCGCAACGATCTGCAAACCGCAGCCATCGGCATCGCACCCCAGATTGGCGAGGCGCTGGCCTGTCTGCGCCGCACCAAGGGGGTCAGCGCCGCGGTCATGTCCGGCTCTGGTGCGACCTGCATCGGGCTGGTGCGCGACATGGGCACGGCGCGCGCCGTCGCCAAATCGGTGCAGGTCGCGCATATGGGCTGGTGGGTGGCACCAGCGCCGCTGCTCGGCTGAGCCTGCGGTTTCAATCTGGCAAAAATACTCCCGCGCGGCGCGCCTCTGCCCTAATTCACCCGCACCAGCACATAATCAACCAGATCATGCAGCATGTCGCGGATCTCATGCGCGGGCAGATGACGCAAAGCTTGCTTCGCCCGCCCCGCCCAGAGCATCGCCTCGGCGCGGGTCGATTCAATCGTGCCATGCCGGGCGAGCAGGCTCATGGCATGATCCAGATCGCCCTCGGCCACCCGGCCTTTCTGGATCGTGCGGGTCCAGAAATCGCGTTCCTCTGCATCGGCCCGCGCCACTGCGCGGATCACCGGCAGCGTCAGTTTGCCTTCGCGGAAATCATCGCCGGGGTTCTTGCCCATTTCGGCCCCGACTCCGCTGTAGTCAAGCAGATCATCGACGATCTGGAACGCGATCCCCAGCGCATCGCCATACTCGAACAGGGCCCGAACCTGATCAGGTGCAGCCCCGGCAATCACGCCGCCCACCTCGGTCGCGGCGGAAAACAGTGCCGCGGTCTTGCCACGCACGACCTTGAGGTAAATCTCTTCGGTGGTGGCCAGATTGCGCGCGGCGGTCAGTTGCAGCACTTCGCCCTCGGCAATCGTCGCGGCAGCATTTGCCAGAATATCCAGCACTTTCAACGATCCGGTTTCGACCATCAGCTGAAACGAGCGGGCAAAGAGATAGTCACCGACCAAAACCGATGATGTATTATCCCACAGCAGATTGGCCGTCGGCCGCCCGCGCCGTTGTTTGCTCTCGTCCACCACATCGTCATGCAGCAGCGTGGCGGTGTGGATGAATTCGACCGTGGCGGCCAGATGGATATGATAGGGGCCAACATAGCCACAGATCCGCGCCGCAGCCAGTGTCAGCATCGGGCGCAGCCGTTTGCCCCCCGCGCTGACCAAATGCGCAGTCACTTCCGGGATGCGCGGCGCATGTTCCGAGGCCATGCGCGCGCGGATCATCTCGTTCACCGCGACCAGATCATCCGACAGCGCCGCAGCGAGGCGATCATGCGGTTTGCGCGTGGCGTGATCTAGGCTCATCTGGCGTCCGCAACCTCGACAAAGGCGCGTCGGCACCTTAGCTAAACAAAGATGAAAGAGCTTTTGCGCACCAATGACCCGACAGTCATCGCCTTTGCCACCGCCCTGTTGGGTGGTGAGGGTATAGACTGGTTTGAATTGGACGTAAACATGAGCGTCCTCGAGGGTTCGATAGGCATTTTGCCGCGCCGCCTGATGGTGCGCGACGATGATCTGATCGCCGCCGAACGGGCGATGCGGGACAATGACATCGACCTCGGGCGATGATGATCTGAATGGTCTGGACCGATGCAGAACTCAGCCGCGACGCCTATCTGGGTGGCCGGGTCTACGTGCTGCAACCAAAGGCCGGGTATCGCGCCGGAGTAGACCCGGTGTTGTTGGCGGCCGCGGTGCCTGCAAAGGCCGGCGAGACCGTCTTGGAGCTTGGTTGCGGTGTCGGCGTGGCGCTCCTGTGCCTGCATGCGCGGGTGCCAGGGATGCGTCTGACCGGGATCGAAGTGCAGGCCGATTATGCGGCGCTCGCGGCGCGCAATGCGGCGCAGAACGGGGCGGAGATGCGCGTGGTGACCGCCGATCTGCGCGCTTTGCCGGGTGAAATACGCCATCAGAGTTTCGACCATGTGATCGCCAATCCGCCCTATTTTGATCGCAAGACCTCCAGCCCTTCGACCGATCCGGGCCGCAATATGGCCCTCGGGGGTGACACGCCACTGGCCGATTGGTGCGATGTTGCAGCGCGGCGACTGC
>Ga0105050_10002315_pt1 | contig 27457 bp, 26 predicted proteins | sample FRY01_FD_78088 | JGI IMG/M metagenome (GOLD analysis project Ga0105050, IMG submission 78088) | Freshwater microbial communities from Lake Fryxell liftoff mats and glacier meltwater in Antarctica - FRY-01 | ecosystem: Environmental > Aquatic > Freshwater > Ice > Glacier meltwater ...
GACAACTTCAGTATGACCTTCAAGTGTGTGCAGTAGTTTTCCTGAAGCCGCATCCCATAGTCGCGCAGTTTCATCATCAGAAGCTGTTACAAGGCTTTTTCCATCGGGGCTGAAAACTGCAGAGAAGACAATACTAGTATGACCTTCCAGCGTGTGCAGTAGTTTTCCGGAAGCCGCATCCCATAGTCGCGCAGTTTTATCCTCCGAAGCTGTTACAACGCTTTTTCCATCGGGGCTGAAAGCTGCAGATTCGACATTAGAAGTATGTCCTTCAAGTGTGTGCAGTAGTTTTCCAGAAGACGCATCCCATAGTCGCGCAGTATAATCCCCAGAAGCTGTTACAACCCTTTTTCCATCGGGGCTGAAAGCTGCGGAGATGACAATAGAAGTATGACCTTCCAGTGTGTGCAGTAGTTTTCCGGAAGCCGCATCCCAAAGTCGCGCAGTGTTATCCCAAGAAGCTGTTACAAGAGTTTTTCCATCGGGGCTGAAAGCTGCGGAGGTGACATTATCAGTATGCCCTACAGGTAATCCCAACTTTACCTCTTGCGAAAAGGAAGCATTCCAAACGAAAACAAAAAAAAGAAAAGATATAATTATTCTCAAGACAGGTGATTATTAGATTAATATAAAGTTAAAGATACAAGAACGTTTTAATTATCAAATGGTTAATATTAAAATTGGGGTTTCTGATTTATTTAAAGAGTTAATTAAGCAGAAACTAATCTCACGATGGAATCACACTTATATTTTTGAAAGTCCTTTTAATTGAAGGTAACAAAATCTATGTTCGTTCTTGTTCTATTTTTTGGTCTAAAACGTTTATGATTGTTATCGTTAAAAGATTAGTTGTAGGTCTTGAAAATACATCACATTGGCCTTCAATGTCATTATAGCTTAATTCCCCCTTAAGAAATATGACAATATTTAATCCAGAACCAAATAAACTCTTAAAAAATCCTATATTTTTAGAAACCCATGTTCTTGCTGCAGAAATAATCGTTGGAATCGAATATCCTTCTTTGAAATCGATTAACACAAAAAAATTGTCAGCAAAAAAAATATTTTTCTTTAAAACAGCCGAAAAAGGACTCGTATCTCCACTAATAGAGTTGAAAACTAGTTTTCTCAATTTGAGTAACGATTGTTTTTTTATGGGGCATAATGGATGTTGTAAATAATTTGCTCTAATCAATTACCAAAACTGCCCTTGCGCATTTTATTCGATAGCTTACGAATAGAGGCTTAATTAAAAACAGTATGCCAACTTCAAAATTAACTGCTTAACTGGTAGATTTGCTTTAAACTTCTCGTTACCAATATTTCCAGTATAACCGTAAGTATTTGTATAGCTTCCCTTGTCTATGTAATTTGAAGTTTCAATTCCAAATAATACATTCTGATACTTCAAGGAAAAACCGAACACCTTAATAAGGGCAAAGGATGCTCCATCTCTATCAATAGTCTGCTGATAATCGGAATCTGGACCATTATAAACTATACTACCTCCTAAACTAGCAGAAGGAAGAAAATCATAGTAGAACACCATTCTGAAATCAGTTTCTCTAAATGGTGATAAAACTATCGCAGGACCACCTCCCCCGCCGACCTTGGCAAAGCCACTGTATTTATAATCATCGAAAGGATCACCTAGGCTTTCATACGAAAATGGTTGAATGCCTCCCATTAATTTCAATGAAAGTCCAAAATCTAAAAAATAGGGTAATTTATTATTGATCAAATCAAAACCTACGATGCCACTCCATCCGCCTTCAATTCCAGCAGTAGCACTCATTCCACCTTGACCTTGAAAATCCTGATTTATGGTTGTGCTTTGGCTCGCTGGTTTTGCCATTTTACTTTTAGGAAGCATTAAAGCCACATACATATTAGCATAAGATATAGGATCTTTAGCACTTGATTGATTTGAATTGGAAGTGTTTGAATTGTCATTATTGTTGAAAGGGTAAATTAAAATAGAATATTCCTCTTCGCCATCCTCTCCAATATCTATTAAACAAATGTGGACTTTTCCTTTATCAAAAATATTGGCATTTACCTCTTTATTGTCGTCAATTTTTGTCACTTTACCTTTGGTTATAATATATCCACCTTTTTCCATTTGTGAATAAAACTCCAAATAACTCCTTCTATCTTCAAAACTATACTGAAAAACTCTCGGATTAAGTTCATAACTAATCATTTCACTAGATTTACTGAACCGTTGACGTTCATCTTCTTTTCCAACAAAACTAAAGCCCTTCAAAGCAAGAGCTTTTTCGAGTGCACTAGGGTCTTTTCTAGAAATATTAATTATTTCATTGACTGTTTTAAATGTTTGTGAAAAGGACGTGTTTCCAATTAAAACAATTAAAACAAAAGTTAATTTTCTAAGCATAGCAGTTAATAATTTTTGCCAAAAGTAATGAGAATAAGTGATAAACTATAATGGAAAAAGAAAAGAAAAAAACATTTGATTATCAGTCTAATACAATACCAAAGACTCAAGAATATTATTAATGATCAAATTGTTCGTAGTCAAATAACTTAAAATGAGAATCACCACACCTGCCAATCCATCTCCAAATTCTCCAAACGACCGGTTTGTTTTTGAAGGCCGCCGTGCCACTCTAATCCCTCCACAATCTCCAACACTTTCATAATTAATTTTTCTTTCGATATAGCACTGAGTTGGTGTTCACTTTCTTTTGGTCCTTTGATTTTGCGGAAAATAATTTAATTATGAGCGATTACTAATTTCTTTCAATCTTAAATAGAAACAAGAATCCAGCAATGCAATTAATCGATAATAGAAAACTTATTTTTGTCAACCAACTTCGAAAAAAATAAAACAAAAAAAGGAGGTCAAATGACCTCCTGATTAAGATTGTATTCGACCTTTTAGTTTTTAATTATTTTTTTACTTGTTCTTGCTTGATCAGTAAGTATTTCAACGAAGTAAATACCATTAGGAAGATCAGCAATGGAAAATGTTTTGGTTGCTGCTGTTTTAACAAGTGCGCCATGTATATTAAGTATTGAGATCTGTTGAATATTCTCTGCTGTCTCAACCGTAATAAAGTCTTCCGCTGGGTTAGGATAAATACTAATTAAATCTTGCTCAAAAAGTTGGTCTAGTGAATTAGTAGAAGACATTTTTCGCACACGTCGGTTATAGTAATCCGCAATAATAATATCACCATTTAAACCCATCGCAATTCCTGTTGGATCTAAAAATCGAGCTGATAATGCTGGTCCATGAAAAAAATAATCACAATAGCCACTCTTGCTTTGAGTACTTTGCAGGTAAAGGCACAAACAAGTTCGAATTGGACTCAAATTAACGTTCCAACAATAGAAAACTTAAACGATATTGCGTTTGTTCACAATTCTTTTGGTATTGGATATATAGGAGGAGATAATGGTACGCTGCTTAAAACAATTGATGGAAGTAATAATTGGACGAATGTCAACTTTACCGGAGTAAATCCAGGTGTACCCTTTAATGTTATGTACCTAGAATTCGTTTCGCCAACTATTGGTTTCATGATCCTTGACATCACTTCTGGCTTTTACAAAACGATAGACGGAGGATCGACTTGGATTGAAGATACTGATTTCGAATTGGGAAATCAATGCTACAAAAAAGCAGTTCACTCAAACGATGAAAACAATTTGTTTCTTGCTGGTGCAGGGTGTTTTCAAAGGGCTTTAATCAACGAATACAACGCGCCGACTTGGACAGACAAATCCTTTTGATTCATATCTTTTGATTTATCTTCTTTCCAAGTAAGAAGAGAGTTTATCCCAAATTCATTAACTGGAGAAACTCAGCGATTGATAAAAAAATAAAATGCCAAACACAACAAACTAGAAAGCTCCTTTCGTCACAAGATGGAAGGAGTTTTTTTCATTACTTACAGATTTATTGTATTTTGCAAGCGAATTCACACATGAAAAAAAGACTCATATATTTATTCGTAGCAGTATTTGCATACTTCGTTAGTCATGCTCAAGAAGTAATTGCCTCAAGTGGTGAACATTTCGAGCAAAGCAATGGTTCCTTATCATGGACCCTCGGAGAACCAATTACTGAAACTTATACGAATGGTTCTATTCTAACTCAAGGGTTCCAGCAAGATTATGAAAATATTTTAAGCATTGATGATCTAACAAATAATCAGATTTACACCCTTTATCCCAACCCATTTTCTTCTGAATTTACACTTTTGATAAAAAACGAGGTTGAAGGGGTCTATACGCTACAAATCACTGATGGTCAAGGAAAAGTAATCCTTCAGGAAGAATATAATTTATCACAATCGAACTTTCCTATTCAAATGAACGTCTCCCATTTGGCTGCTGGAATATATTATTTAAAAATTCAGTCAAATAGCAATGAAAATTTTACCGTTTTTAAATTGCTTAAGTCCAACTAATTCATTACTTACATGACTAAATTTAGCGCACTATTGTTTTTCTTGACAACTCTCAATCTACTGATGGCTCAAGCGCCTGAAGCAATTAAATATCAGTCGATCGCAAGAAATACAGCAGGAATAACCATCAATAATACGCCTATCTCAATTCGTTTTAGCATTCTAGACCAAACTAGCACTGGAACTGTAATTTATTCAGAAACGCATTCACCAACAACCAACGACTTTGGACTTTTTTCACTTAATGTTGGAACCGGAACTATTGTGTCAGGATCCTTTTCTTCTGTTGATTGGGCAACAAATGATAAATTCCTAAAAGTGGAAGCAGACTTCACTGGAGGAATGACTTTTTTAGAGATGGGGACTTCCCAACTTTTAAGTGTTCCATACGCTCTTTATGCAAAATATGCGGGAACTGCACTTTTACCCAATGGAACTGCTGCTGGCAATACAGCTTTTTGGGATGGCAGTCAATGGGTCCTTAATAATTCAAATATTTTCAATAATGGCGGTTTTGTGGGGATAGGTTTGAATAATCCCGCTCAACGATTAGATGTTAGAGGTCAAATAAATATTCCTACTGATAGTGCTTATATGATAAACAATCGTAAAATATTGCACAATCGCGGTCTAGCAAACCTCATCATCGGTAATAATGCGGGCTTACTCAGTACCTTTGCACAATACAATGTATTTGCTGGTCATGATGCTGGTGCGAATAACACTATTGGAAGTCAGAATACATTTATAGGCGCCGAAACAGGTGTGAGTAATCTAGATGGAATGATGAATTCATTTGTCGGCCGTAGAGCTGGTTATTCAAATATTACAGGTGTAGAAAATACTTTCATTGGCTGTTATGCTGGACAATCAAACACAACTGGTCAACACAATACCTTTATGGGGGTTACCACAGGAAACTCAACAACAACTGGACAAGAAAACGCCTTTATCGGTGCACATGCTGGCTACTTCAATACAACAGGAAATAACAATACATATGTTGGAAATTTCGCTGGTCAATATACCTCTACAGGAAGCAATAATTTATATCTCGGTTTCAATGCAGATGGGATTTCAAATAATTTATCGAACTCAATTGCTATTGGTAGCGGATCTATTGCAACAGCAAGTAATAGCGCAATCATCGGAAATACTTCTATAACATCAATTGGCGGACAAGTGGGTTGGAGTACTTTTTCCGATCGAAGACTCAAAACAAACATTCAAAAAGAAACATTAGGATTAGATTTTATTTTAAAATTGAATCCAATGAGATACCAATATAGTGCACAAGGTCAAGAAGGAAATTACTATTCAGGCTTAATCGCCCAAGATGTGGAAAACCTTTTAAACTCCATGAATCTTCAATTCAGTGGACTAGTTAAGCCTCAAAATGATGTTGACTTTTATTCAATTCGTTATGCTGAATTTGTGATTCCATTAATCAATGCGATTCAAGAACAACAAAAAATGATTGATCATCTTCAAAAAGAAAATGAAGAACTTAAAAACTCAAGGATTGAAATGCAGAATTTAATGCAGCGAATAGAAGATAATGAAAAGCGTTTGAAGCAATTGGAAAAGAATAATTAATCATGTTATACTAAATTCAAAAAAAAATATCTTTGCACGCAACCTTATCTAAAAAAAATAAGTCTACAGACCGACCACATTTAAATTAAAAAAATGAAATTATTTAAATTATTACTACTCAATATCATAGCCTTAACGTCTACTTACTCATTTGCTTGCAGTCCATGTGCAGCTTTAACTGGAATCACACAAACTGTCAATGGAAATAATTTAGAATTAACATTTATAAGTAATGCTGGATGGCAGTGCTGTTTCAACGTGCAAATTGAACTAATTTGCGTTGACGCCAGTTTTACAGGTGTTTCAAATTACTTATCACCTCAGATTTGTATAAATGGTGGTGGTGCCAGCTCTTCTACGTGGGCATTTCCAGAACCATATCCTTTAACGGTTATTGACGTTTCCAATTTTTGTCCGGGAACCTATAAATGGCGTGCAACAGAAACTGGTTGTGGAATTTACACTTCAGAATACCAATTCACTATTGCGGGATTGAATCCAATGCTTTTAGCAAGTTCCGCATCGGAAGTATTGATTTGTCAAGGTGAAACTTCTAATTTGACGGCAAATGCAACAAACGGTTGCAACGGACCCTATACTTATTCTTGGGCTCCGGCGGCAGGTTTAAGTAATGCAAATATTGCTAGCCCTGTTGCAACTCCTGCTACTACTACAACCTATACCGTAACGGCTTCAGAACCTGGTTCATGTGGTGCTCAACAAACATCGCAAGTAACTATAACGGTGAATCCATTACCTACTGCGGCAATTACCAACTCTGTTACTGTTTGTGAAGGAGATCCTAGTCCCAATGTTACCATAACCGGATCTTTGGGAACCGCCCCTTACATCATTAACTACAATTTAAATGGTACTCCTCAAACACAGGTAACAACAACAGGTAATGATTTTGTAATTCCAGCTCCAACAAATGTCCCTGGGAACTATACTTACACTATTGTAGATATTACTGAATCTTCTTCACTCGCTTGCACGCAAACACAAAATGGTACAATTACTATAATTGTTAATGGTTTACCCAATGTAAATGCAGGAAACGATCAACAAATTTGTGAACCAAATCCAACTTCACCATCATTGGTAACATTAAACGGTTCTGGTGCTATTACCTATTCATGGACTGATGGCGTTACAGATGGGACAGCTTTTGTTCCGCCTACAGGTGTAAATACGTATACTGTTACTGGAACAGACGCTAATGGCTGCACCAATACAGATCAAGTTATTGTAACTGCTTATCCTATGCCTGTCGCGAATGGTTCTGCAAGTCCAATTTATGGAAATGTTCCACTTGAAGTGACTTTTGGAAATACAAGTATTTTATCCAATACTTATGTTTGGGATTTTGCAGATGGAAATACGATTAATACAACATCATTAAGTTCTGTGGTAAATACTTTTATCGAACCAGGTATTTACAATGTTCTTTTAATCGCTTCAAACGGTATTTGTTTTGATACTTGGACAATTCAAATCGAAGTAATTCCTCCGATGATTGTTACACCTCCTAATGTATTCACTCCTAATGGGGATAATGCAAACGATTTATATTTTGTAGATGTTCAATATGGTGAATTTTTTGAAGCGATTATTTTAAATCGTTGGGGTCATCAAATCAATACCTTGAATACATTAAACCAAGGTTGGAATGGAAAAACTACCGGCGGTAAGGATGTAGAAGATGGTGTTTATTTTATAAAATATAAAGCAACTGATTTTAATGATTTGAGTATCGAAGGTCATACTTACTTTCATTTAGTGCGATAATTTAAATGTAAATTAGAAAAGCGAATCAAAATTGATTCGCTTTTTTTTCGTCCAAAAACACAAGAGATACGAAAAAGGATAAGCGAAAGTTCATCTTTTTTTATCTTATTATTCCCTTAGCGCCCAAGCCCTGCGAATTTTTCCATCTTTCACTTCATAAATCATCACAATAAAGAGATCATCTTTTGAACCTTTTCGACCTGAAATGCGCTCATAATCAATAACCCTATCGCCAATAACAGAACGATTAATGACTATTGAATGGAGTTCAGGTGACTTTTCAAATAATTCCAAGTATGTTTCTTTAACTTTATCCAAACCTGAAATCGAAGGAGTATTTTCCCCTAAGGAATATATTTCAATTTCTGGATGGAATACAGCCATAAATGCTTCAATATTTCTTAAATTATAAGCTTCAAGTTGCTGCTGAACAACTTTTTCAGCATCCTGAGTGAAAACGGATAAGGCCATATTAAAAAAAAATAAAGGTGATTAAAATATAGTTCATGTTTTTCATTTTACTAACAAAGGTCAATGAAATTTAGAACAAGAAAAACATAACTTTGTTCTAGTATTCAACCTGAAATGGTAATTAAATAGTTAACATGAAAACAACATTTCATTCTGCTGGAACAAGAGGTCACGCCAACCATGGTTGGTTAAACGCAAAGCATTCATTCAGTTTTGCAAGTTGGTATAATCAAGATAGAATTAACTTTGGAACCTTGCGTGTGCTTAATGATGATATTGTAGCTGCAAAAATGGGTTTTGGGACTCATCCGCATAATAACATGGAAATCATTACAATTCCATTAGAAGGATCTTTAAAGCACAAAGACAGCATGGGAAATAGTTCTGAAATAATGGCAGGCGAAGTTCAAGTAATGTCAGCAGGAACTGGTGTTGAGCACAGTGAATTTAACCCAAGTCCAACGAAAGAACTAAATCTCTTTCAAATTTGGATTTTCCCAAACAAACAGCGTGTTGAACCAAGATACGATCAAATTCGTTACGATTTAATGGGAGTAGAAAATAGCTTTTTACAAGTAGTCAGTCCCGACCCAACAGCTGATGGCACATGGATTCATCAAGATGCGTGGATTCATATGGCTGCTTCAAGTGTAGAAAACACATTGGATTACTCGCTTAAAAAAGAAGGGAATGGTGTTTACATTATGAATATAGATGGTATTTTTGAAATTAACGGACAGCAGTTGAACAAACGCGATGCGATTGGAATTGAAGATTTTAATACGATTCAAATTAATACCGTCGAAGCTGGAAGAATCATGGTTATTGAAGTTCCAATGACATTTTAAAACAAGCTTCATTAATAATTGTTACTAGACAAACATACACATGGAAAACCAACATATAATAGAAGCCTTAAACTGGAGATATGCAACAAAAAAATTCGATTCTTCAAAGAAAATTAGTCCAAAAGATATTGAGACATTAAAAGAAGTACTTAGGCTTACTCCTAGTTCTTATGGTCTACAACCATGGAAATTCTTAATAATCGAAAATCAGTCTTTACGTCAACAATTACGAGAAAAGTCGTGGGGACAATCGCAAGTGACCGATGCTTCTCACCTCATCGTTCTTTGTTCTTATATCAATGTTCACGACGAACACATTGATAGCCTTGTATCAAATACGGCTATCGCTCGTCAACAAGACGTTTCATTACTTGCTGGTTATGGCAATTTCTTAAAAAAAACCATCAACGCATTAAGTGAGGAGCAATCAAAAATCTGGTCAAGTAAGCAAGTTTATATTGCACTCGGTCAATTAATGTTAGCCTGTGCAGCCATGAAAATAGATGCTACCCCAATGGAAGGGTTTGAACCAGAAGGTTATGATGAAATCTTAGGTCTCAACGCGAAAAATCTGCATGCTACATTGGTTTGTCCGATTGGTTACCGACACGCTGAGGATACTGCACAATTCAATAAAAAAGTGCGTAAGTCTTCTGAGGAACTTTTTGAAGTGATTTAATCTAGTCTCACTTTTAAGTACCAATGTTGTGTGCTTTTTGCCATCTTTGCCAAAGCGCACATGAAAAAGTATTCAAGAAAAAGACATATTGCAAAAGCCATTACTTGGAGAATTATCGGAACAATCGATACTTTTCTTCTTGGTTGGATGTTAACTGGAGAGTTTAAATTTGGACTTTCGATTGGTCTTTTGGAATTAATAACTAAAATGCTTCTGTATTATTTTCATGAACGCGCTTGGTATAAATTGCGCTTCTTCAATCAAAAAAATAGCCGAATTAGGCATCTTTTAAAAACATTTACGTGGAGAATTGTGGGCACAATCGACACAATTATACTTGGATGGCTTGTAACAGGAAAAATAGAAGTTGGATTAACAATTGGTGGCTTTGAATTAATCACAAAAATGATCTTGTATTATTTCCATGAACGGATTTGGTATCGTAGTGATTTTGGATTAATTTCAAGTACCGAAGACAATCATCATGAGTAATATTCATCCACATACATTTCAAGTTTCTGCAGCAGAACGCACAAAACTTTTTGGTCATAGCTCAATCGTTATTTGGTTAACTGGGTTGTCAGGTTCAGGAAAATCAACTATTGCGGATCATTTAGAGAAAAAACTTATTGACGCAAATATTCATACTGCTAATTTAGATGGCGACTCACTTCGAACAGGAATCAATAAAGACCTTGGCTTTTCAGAAGAAGATCGAACTGAAAACATTCGAAGAATCGCGGAAATCAGCAAAATAATTTCAGAAACTGGATTAGTGGTAATCGCCGCTTTTGTTTCCCCGTTTTCGAAGGATCGAAATCTGGTTAAGCATACTGTTGGAAAGGAGATTTTTATCGAAGTATTCATACATACTAGCTTGGAAGAATGCGAACGTAGAGATGTAAAAGGTCTTTATGCCAAAGCGCGAAGTGGAGAAATTAAAAATTTCACTGGAATAGATTCTCCCTATGAAATTCCTGAAAATCCAGACATAATAATTAACACTGAACAAACATCGATTGAAGAAGCTGTCGATCTTCTTTATAACTTAGTGCTTTCAAAAATTCGAGCCGACAAATGATGAATCGTTACTATCTTAACTATTTAGAAGAACTTGAGTCCGAAGCAATTTTCATTTTACGAGAAGTCGCCGCACAGTTTCAACACCCTGTTATATTATTTTCGGGTGGGAAAGATTCAATTGTCGTGACTCATTTAGCAAAAAAAGCATTTCATCCAGCTAAAATTCCATTTGAATTAATGCATGTTGACACTGGACATAATTTTCCAGAAACGATTGAATTTAGAGATCAATTGGTGAATGAACTCGGAGCTAAATTAATTGTAGGCTCTGTTCAAGAATCAATCGAAAAAGGTCGAGTAAAAGAAGAAAAAGGAAAAAATGCTTCCCGCAATGTGCTTCAAACCACGACCCTACTGGATACAATTGAAGCAAATAAGATTGATTGTGCGATTGGTGGTGGCCGGCGTGACGAAGAGAAAGCGAGAGCAAAAGAACGATTTTTCTCTCATCGAGATGATTTCGGTCAGTGGGACCCAAAAAATCAGCGTCCAGAACTATGGAACTTATTCAACGGTAAACATTTTGAAGGAGAACACTTCAGAGTATTTCCTATTTCCAATTGGACGGAAATGGATGTTTGGAATTACATTAAACAAGAAAATATAGCGATACCCTCTTTGTATTTTGCACATAACCGAGAAATGGTTTGGCGAAATAACTCTTGGATTCCAACTTCCGAATTTATTCATATTGAACCTTCAGATAGAATTGAAATGAAAAGAATTCGCTTCCGAACGTTAGGAGATATTACCATAACCGGTGGAATTGAATCAGATGCAGACAACTTAGAAAAAATAGTTGCTGAAGTAAGTACCATGCGCCAGACTGAGCGAGGAAATAGAGCAGATGATAAACGTTCAGAAACCTCTATGGAAGATCGAAAACGTGACGGATATTTTTGATAAACTAAATTTAAGAAGAGCGAATTGTATGAATGCCGATAAACCAATTTCAGAATCTCAATTGAAAAACAACCAATTGTTGCGTTTTTCAACAGCAGGAAGTGTTGATGATGGAAAAAGTACATTAATCGGTCGATTATTATATGATTCAAAATCAATTTTTGAGGACCAACTTTCATCCATTGAAGCAACTTCTCAGCGTCGTGGTTTTGAGGGTATCGATTTAGCCCTTTTTACAGATGGCTTGAAAGATGAGCGAGAGCAAGGGATTACAATAGATGTTGCTTACCGTTACTTTACTACTCCGAAAAGAAAATTCATTATTGCCGATACACCTGGACATATTCAATATACTCGAAATATGGTTACAGGAGCATCAACTGCAAATGCTTCAATTGTTTTAATCGACGCAAGGAACGGAGTAGCTGAGCAAACAAAACGTCACTCCTACATTGCTTCATTGTTGCAAATCCCACATATCATTGTTTGCATCAATAAAATGGATTTGGTTGATTATAGTGAACAACGATTCAATGAAATAATTGAAGAATACGAGCGAATTGCCTCTAAAATGATGATTAAAGATGTGCAATTTATTCCCATAAGCGCCTTGAAGGGAGATAATGTCGTTAATAGATCTATTAACATGCCTTGGTTTCAGGGTGCGCCTTTACTTCACACATTGGAAACCCTGCATATAAGTAGCGATATCAATAAAATAGACGCTCGTTTTCCTGTGCAAACGGTTATTCGTCCTCAAGTAGGTGAATATAGAGATTATAGAGGTTACGCAGGACGTTTAGAAAGTGGAATTCTTCGCATTGGTGATGAAGTATGTATTCTTCCGGCAGGATTCATCTCGCGAATTTCGTCAATCGATACTTATGAAGGTCAAATTAATACAGCATTTGCGCCTATGTCAATCGCCATTTCTTTGGAAGACGAAATTGATATTAGTCGCGGTGATATGATTGTGCGCACAAATAATCGACCAAGAAGTGAACAAGAATTTGAAGCGATGCTTTGCTGGTTGAATAATCAGTCAGCGCAACCACGAACAAAATATACCATTCGTCACACCACCAATGAACAAAAAGTGATGATAAAGGAGATTGTCTATAAAATGGATATCAATACAATTGAACGCAATATGGACGATAAAGAAATCTCAATGAATGACATTTGCCGCGTGATTATACGTTCTACAAAACCATTAATGATTGATGAATACAGGGACAATCGTTTTACAGGCAGTTTCATTCTAATTGATGATTCTACCAATGAAACTGTTGCAGCTGGGATGATTCTATAAACCTGTGTTCGACAAACGCTTAACAATTTACATCTCTTAAAAATGAACAAGCACTTACATACAATCATCACTGCTGCGCTGGAAGCGGGAAAAGCCATCATGGAAGTTTACGAAACCGATGATTTTGGTGTAGATCTGAAAAGTGACAATTCACCTTTAACAAAAGCTGATATTAGCGCCCATAATGTTATACAATCATATTTAGAATCGACAGGAATTCCAGTTCTCTCTGAGGAAGGCAGAAATATACCTTTTGATGAACGTAAAAATTGGGAGCAGTTATGGATTGTTGACCCCTTGGATGGTACAAAAGAATTTATCAAGCGAAATGGCGATTTTACGGTCAACATTGCGCTAATTGAAAACCAAATTCCAATTATGGGAGTTGTATTTGCCCCTGCAATTAATGAATTATATTTTGCGAGTAAGGAAGAAGGCTCCTTTCACGTATCAACCGATATAAATGTTGATGTGCAAGCATTAATTGATAAAGCGAAAAAATTACCACTTGTTCAAAAGCGTTCTACTTTTAGAATCGTTGCAAGCAGATCTCATTTATCGCAAGAAACACAAGATTATATTGATAAAATGGAAGTCAAACACGCTCAAGTAGAATTGATTTCCAAAGGAAGTTCACTCAAACTTTGCATGATTGCGGATGGTTCGGCGGACTGTTATCCACGTTTTGCGCCCACAATGGAATGGGATACCGCTGCTGGACAAGCAATTTGTCTTTATGCCAATGCTCATGTTATCGATTGGAGCACAAAAGAATCGATGCTTTACAACAGAGAGAACTTATTGAACAATTGGTTTTTGGTGACAAGAGAAGTTTAGGACTCCAAATTGAATCCTAAACTATTAACCTGAGTTCGATTCTAAATATTGATTCAGAATCGAACTCAGGTTATTATCACATTACTCAGTTTTCCCTTTTTTTAAATCAAACCAATCGATTTTTCTTGAGAAGTGCATTGTCACTGCTAATATTAAAAACACACCAATACTTCCAACTAGGAGAGCATAATCTTGCATTTGAATTATCACAAAAATAAAAGAGTAAAGAATAGTTAATATCGCTGCGGTCATGACTCCTAACTTTCCTGATTTCAGGATTGAACTTGCGTAAAAATAAATCAATCCAATTGTCATGAATGCGGCTAAAAAATAGGCCCAATCAAAATAAATATGCTCACTAAATGCTAACATTAAGATGTAGAAAAGCACCAATGCCAACCCAACCAAAATATATTGAATCGGATGAATTAATACCTTGTTTAAAATTTCAACGAAAAAGAAGACTAAGTAGGTTAGAACAATAAATAACAATGCATATTTAGCGACTCTCATTGATTTCTGATATACATCAACAGGAAGTTTTAAATCAACACCAAAAGCAGAATCGCTTAACGAATTTCGCTCACCCACCCAAAATTGCGGGTAATTTCGATTCAGATGTAAGATTTTCCATTCTGCTTTAAAACCGGAATTTGAAACAGACCTTGAATGCGGCAAGAATTCGCCATCGAAACTCGGATCTTTCCATGGAGAAGTTAAACTTACCTTAGATTCTTTGCCAACTGGAACAAACATTAATTTTTGACTTCCTTTTAGATCTAATTTAAAATCAAGCTTTATTTTCTTGTCTTCAATTGTCAAGGGTACATTTATGTGTAATCCACTTTGTAAAACATCATTGACTGGGATGCCAGGATTGCACATGAATGATGAATCATTCAATTCTATTTTCACTTGTTCTGAAAGACCTTTTAAATCTGTAATTCCAATCGACATAAAAGCCTTATCCAATTCAATTTGTTCGGTTGAAACATTCAAATAATCCAAATGCAACTCGTCGAATTGGGCTGAAAAATTCAAATTACTTTTGTAAACAATTACTTCATACATTCCTCGTTTTCGTTTTTCAGGAAGCACTGTGCCTTTAATATTTAGCATATCAGGCAAAATGTGAAGATAATGGCGTTCTGTTACTGACTCTTGTCTCCCTGTATTTTGATTCAAAGCTGTGCGTATTTTTTTAAATGGGATTGTCAGTATTGGCCCAGTCAATTGCTGTTCCATCGCATGCTTAGAACTGACTTCGGTGACGGCCTCTTCCTGACGCATCATACGTTCATGAATCAATCCTTGCACCATATAAGCAGGAATGGATAAGATGAGGATCAATACGAAGATCACAAACATCTTAAAGAAAACATTTTGAAATAACTCTTTCATGTAAATTTGTTTTTAGTTCTCCGAAATAACGGAAGGACTTTTAGCAAATTTCACGTAACAAGTTCATTTAACTTAGATTAACATTCTGAATTGAAAATTCATTCCACTCAATTGTAAACTTTAGTCTGAAAATACTGATCAAACGAGTTAACTTGAATCATGTAAATTCCACTGGCATGGTTTCTCAAATCAATAAATACTTCACTTTTTTCTGCATCTATTTTTAGCAGCTTGTTTCCTATATTATTTCCTATTAAGTCATAAATGCTTATTTCTTTTAAATCCAAACTAGAATTGCTTGATAAAATGAACAGTCCTTTTTCTAGTTGTGTGATTTTAAACTGCTGCATGATATTCGAATTTAACGCTGCCAAATTCACATCGATTAGATATTGAATCGTATCCTCACCACATTCATTCGAAGCAATCAAGGAAACAGTATAAGTTCCAGTCGATGCATAAGTGTGTTGTGGATTAGTATCAACAGAATTTGTTCCATCACCGAATGTCCAATAAGATTCTGTATATCTCCAACTCGTGTTCGCAAAATCTACTGTTAAATTATTCGTTACAGATTCAAAATTGGCAATAGCGACTTCCTCATTGGAACGCAAATGCCAAAAATCCAAACTATCTAAAACAGATAAAGCCGCTGCATTTTGTAAAATACCAGCCGTGCTCGCATCTAAAGTGGACAGATAGGTTGCACCAACCGGACTTTTACGAAAAAGAGAAGCATAAAAAGTACATGCAGCTAAATAAGTTCCTGCAACACTTGGATGTGAACCGTCACCAGAATATAATTGAATAGTTGGATGATTATCCCGAATGTATCTCCACGCAACGCCAACCGGTGAAACAGAGGCTTCTGTCGAATCAGTAAAACGCAAGTAAGCCAATCGTAAACGATCATTCATTTTATAAAAAGTATTGATTGAATCCCACTGTGGATCACCTACTTCTCTTCCCCAAGTCATAAAAAACATGGCTTGAGAACAATATCGGTTCGCATAAACACTGTCAGCTAATTGAACTGCCTGAGATAAGGTATTCGTATTGACTTGACTCGTTGGAAACGAAGGTTCTTGACTTTGAGCTTGTAAGATCACATAATCCCATGGCTTGCTTTGGATTTTGTCATGGGTCAATGGGTCATTCAATTGATTTGCCAACGTGTATCCACCATTAGTTTTCGAATCAAAGAAAATTTCATCACCTAATGAAATCGCAAGATTGGATGTCATTGCCGGTAAATCATTCACGTAAGTGTAACTGTTCCCAATAAAAAGTACTGAAATACTATCTTGAGAAGAGGCTATTATACTTGAAATTGTAAAAATAATTAAGGTAAAAATTCGGTTCATAATTCTTATTTTGCTTTTGAGACTTGAAACTTATTTAAAAGTTGCCTTTTGTTTTTTTTCTAATGAAGTACATTCGTGGAATCCTAAAAAGAAATGGATATTTTTTTCCAACCATCTGCACTAGAAATTCGTACTTTAGTCATATTAAATTTAACCTTGTATGAAGTTATTACTTTTTATATTCTCTTTTACTTTTATTTGTCTTACCGTCCATTCACAATTCAATTTTGAACATCAAGACTCTATTATAGTTAATAAAAATGGTGAAACGCTTGAATTTCCATGGGCTGGCGGTTTGAGTTATGCTCAATTTTCAGACATTGATTTCGATTTCGATGGTGATTTGGATTTATTTGTATTTGATCGCAGTAGTGACAATATTCGCGTTTTTCTTCAAAAAGAATTGGGTGGAATAAAATATTATGAATTATCCTACAATGCAGCCGCGTTTTTCCCTTCAGATGTTCGATATCGCGCAACAATGATTGATTATAATCAAGATGGAAAAAATGATTTGTTTTGCTATGGGATAGGTGGTATTAAGGTCTATAAAAATGTAGGTGACGCAATTAATGGCCTTCAATGGGAAGTGGCAAAAAACCTTCTTTATTCAGATAATTGGGGTGCCAATTTAAATCTATACGTAAGTTCTGCTGATATTCCAGCAATTGTTGATGTAGATGGTGATTCAGATATAGATGTACTCTCTTATCATATTGGCGGTCAACATTTACAATACCACAAAAATATGAGTATGGAAAATTATGGCATTCCTGATTCACTTGAATTTGTTTTAATGAATGAATGTTGGGGTACTTTTAGGGAAGACGTTAATACGAATTCTCTATTCTTAAATGACAATACTCCACCTTGTACGCAAGGTAATTTACCAAATGCTGAAAGTCCAACCCAAAATCCCAATCAAGAAAAATTAAAACCAACAGAACAAACACCAAAACATGCAGGATCGACCATCTTAGCATTGGATTACGATAACAACGGTGTTAAGGACCTTGTTCTTGGTGATGTTTCGTTCGGGAACCTAAATCTTTTAATCAATGGTGGAACGAATGTAAATACCAATTCTCCTATGATCAGCGTTGACCCACTATTTCCATCTAATTCGACCCCAATTAATTTGGAAATTTTTCCAGCAGGATTTTATGTTGATGTCGATTTTGATGGTATGAAAGATCTTATTGTCGGAACAAACGCAAAAAATGTTTCTGAAAATGAAACAAGCATTTTGTTTTACAAAAATACGGGCACTAATGCTTTACCTAATTTCATCTTCCAAACCAATGCTTTTTTACAAGAAGAGATGATTGAACATGGCACTGGATCTTCACCTGTTATCGTTGACTTAGATAACGATGGTAAAAAAGACCTTTTCGTTAGTAATTTTTTCCGTCATCTTCCATTGCAATTGAGAGAAGGAAGCATTGCTTATTACAAAAACACAGGTAGTGTTAACGATCCCGAATTTACGTTCATCGATTATAATTTCCTTAATTTAAATCAAAGTGGATACGGTATAAAAATGCAAGCAACATTTGGTGATATTACTGGTGATGGCTTAAAGGATTTAATTCTAGGTTTAGAAAACGGCAGTTTAGTGTATCTTGAAAACACTAGTTCTTTGCCATCAATTAGTTTCGGAACTCCTGTCATAAACTTTACAGATGACCAAGGCGCAATTATTAGCGCTGGATCATACGCTGCTCCACAGCTTTTTGATTTGAATAATGATGGTTTATTGGATTTAATCATTGGCAAAAAAACAGGTGAATTACTGTATTACCAAAACATTGGTACTGCAAATTCACCAAGTTTTCAATTAACCAATAGTCTCCTTGGAAATATCGATATTGCCACAACTTCACCAGAAGGTTACCCAACTCCACATTTCTTTCGATTGAACACAACAACTCATTTATTTTTAGGTGGAATTGATGGAAACTTAATGTACTACGACGATATCGATGCGAATATTGCTTCAGGAAACAGTTTTAACCTCGTTTCAGGAAATTATTTGGGAATTCAAGTAGGTGCCTACAGTTCGTTTTTTGTGGATGACATAGATAATGATGGAAATCTAAACCTGTTTGTAGGTCAGGATCTTGGCGGTGTTTTTCATTTAGAACACAATCCGAATGGCTCAACTAGTTTACAAGAAAATAATAAAACATACTTGGTTTCTGTTTATCCAAATCCAACCAAAGATCTAATTCAAGTTGTAACAGAATTTGAAGGAGAATTGGAAATGTCATTCCATGATATAATGGGCAAAGAAATAATTTCAGGTGCTACTTTTATTGGAACAATGTCGTTAAGCTTAAGTAATTTACCACAAGGTATTTACATCCTTAAATTTGAGGATAAATCAGGTAATTCAGTCATAAAACGAATTGTCAAAAACTAAGTAAGTATGAAAGTGTTTTTTCTATTCTTTGTTCTTTCGAGTTTCAATTCACTTTCGCAACAGAAGGATTCGTCCTTTTGTGTTTTCCCTGAAAAGCAAGCTCAAATGATAGATGTTGAAAAAAATGGTTATTGGTTTACAGAACATTGTGTCAACAATATTGATTCAATGGTATGTGGGGAAATAATGGCTTCGAAATTTTTCTTAGTAATTACAATTGAAAAAAATGGAATCGTTTCATCTGCTGAATTAATCCAATCTACTGAGGGGCAAGATTGTAGATTGAATCTTTGTAAACCACTCAATGAATCTCCTAAATTTATTCCAGCTGAAGAAAAAGGAAAAGCATGCCACCAAAATATGCGACTTCCATTAAATATTGATTTTAATTAAATGAATTTGACAACTTTCTCTAAGTAGCTTGTCTCCTTTTGAAAAGTTAATAGTGGTTCTTCACTGAAAATACCAAACATGGTTGATCCACTTCCTGACATGGCAGCGTAAATCGCACCTTCATTGTATAAATTAGCTTTCAAGCTTTCCAGTGCTGGATGCTGTGTAAAAACACTACGCTCGAAATCATTAACTAATTGATCTTTCCAATTTTCGATGGGTCCTTCAACAATCGTTTTTACCTTGGGTGCATCTGAACAAAGAACAATTCCATTATAGGCTTCCTTCGTTCCAATGTGAATTCCTGGATTGATGATTTTCAAAAAATAATTTTTCAAACTTACGTCGCAATCGGAAAGCTGCTCACCTCGTCCTTTTGCAATTTGTGGGATATTTTGAATAAAAAATGGACAATCACTTCCCAGTTGAGCGGCAAAATCCTCCAATTGAACTGTAGTACAATTTAATTCAAACAAATCATTTAAACCACTTAGTACATATGCCGCATCCGAAGAACCGCCACCTAAACCAGCTCCCATGGGGATTTCTTTTCGTAAATGGATATAAACAGGTGGGACTGAAAATTTATCTTTCATCAACTGATAAGCCTTCACACAAAGATTGTCATTGAAATCACCTGGGATTGTTAAACCCGTTTGTTGAAACGAGAAATGTGCACTTGGAAGTATTTCCAGTACATCTACCAAAGGAATTGGCAGCATACAAGAATCAATTTCATGATAGCCATCCGTACGCTTGAAAAGCACACGTAATCCTAAATTTATCTTAGCTGGTGGAAAGAATATCATACAACAAAGGTAGAAGAAGTAAACTATTTTCGTAACTTTCGCCCCTCAAATTAACAAGAAGATATGGCAATTTATTTGGATTTTGAAGAACCGTTAAAAGAACTTGAAGAGCAAATCGAGCAAACCAAGGAGATTGGAGCAAGCACAGAAATTGACATGACCGATAAAATTTCGGAATTAGAGCAAGTGTTAAAGGATAAAACCAAAGAGGTATTCACTAATCTCACTCCATGGCAACGTGTACAACTTTCTCGTCATCCTGATCGCCCATATACTTTGGCCTATATTAATGCAGTTTCGAACGGAACATTTCAAGAATTGCATGGTGACAGAAGTGTAAAAGACGACAAAGCGATGGTGGGTGGTTTTGGCTTAGTGGATGATCAAACTGTTATGTTTATTGGTCAACAAAAAGGGATTAACACTAAAATGCGTCAATTTAGAAACTTTGGGATGCCTAATCCAGAAGGATATAGAAAAGCACTTCGCTTGATGAAATTAGCTGAAAAGTTCAACAAACCAATCGTTACTTTTATTGACACTCCAGGTGCATATCCAGGTTTAGAAGCAGAAGAACGTGGACAAGGAGAAGCAATCGCTCGTAACATCTACGAAATGATGCGCTTGAAAGTACCTGTAATCTGCATTGTTATTGGTGAAGGTGCTTCTGGCGGAGCTTTAGGAATAGGCGTTGGTGACAAGGTTGTCATGTTAGAAAATACGTGGTATTCTGTAATTTCTCCTGAATCTTGTTCTTCAATTCTGTGGAGATCATGGGATTTCAAAGAAAAAGCTGCTGATGCCTTGAAATTGACATCTACAGACATGAAAAAGAATGGTTTGGTAGATGAAGTTCTAAAAGAACCAATCAATGGAGCCCACCGTGATCATGAAGAAATTTTCGCGCAAGTGAAGAAATACATTAAAAAAACAGTGAAAGAATTGGAAACAATTAATCCTACAAAACGCATCGATGATAGAATTGAAAAATTCTGTAAAATGGGTGTTTGGAAATAATTTTGTTCACTTACTAATTAAACAGTCGCGATTCTTCAACGTTTCGCGACTTTCTTTTGCATAAATAGTTGGAATCAAGGAGTTAAAATTTTCATTTATACGATTGATTTTTAACCATAAGACAGGTCGTTTCAAGAAAATTTCAAAATACAACCAATCAATACTGTTTTTAGTTAATTTTGCACTCTTGCTCAAACAAAAATTAAATATAATTACGCCTATGTTTCGGTCCATATTATTGGCTACTACCTTTCTTTTATTGACACTTTCGTCAATAGCACAAAGTAAATTGGTAACAGGAAAATTTGTAGATGAAAAAACAAGTCGACCTGTTGATGAATTAGAAATTACTATTGTAAATCTAGCATCTAAGAAAAAATATACTGTTGAGACAGATGATGAAGGCGTTTTTAAGTTTAAAAACATTCCTTTGGGAAAATCCAAACTTGTAATCACAGATGAAGATTATAATAAAAAAAGCTTTCCATTTGAATTAACAGAGATTCACAAAGATAATTTCACCTTTAATATGAAGAAAGCTTTTACGGCTTCTCTGAAGGTTTCTTGGATGTTTAATTGGGGAGACAAAGGTAAAGTAGAGCATTATTGGTCTCATTTAACAGGTAAAATATTATTGGGACTTTACGGTTTTTGTTTATTATTGATTCTTTTCTACAGTATTCTACAATTATCATTGGCAATTGCCTATGTTAAAAACAAACGTAAAAAAATCAAACCTACACCTCCAGTTTATGATCCTGCTACTGCTCCAAAAGTAACGGTTCAATTACCGATGTATAATGAATTGTATGTAGCAGATCGTATTATTGAAACAATTGCAGCATTTGATTATCCAGTTGATAAATTGCAAATTCAAGTATTGGATGATTCAACCGATGAAACGAAGGAGGTTATTGCGAAGAAAGTAGCTGAAGTCGCTGCAAAGGGCATTAACATACAACACATTCATAGAATTGATCGTACAGGTTACAAAGCGGGTGCATTAGATGCTGCGATGGATCGTGTTGAAGGAGAATTCATCTGTATTTTTGATGCGGATTTTGTTCCAAATCCTGATTTCTTGCAACGGGTAATGCCTTACTTCCAAAATGAAAAAATTGGAGTTGTTCAAACACGTTGGGGACACATCAATAAAGATTATTCAGTTTTAACTGAGCTTCAAGCATTTGGATTGAACGGTCACTTCGCTATTGAACAAGGCGGTCGAAATGCAGCTGGACATTACATTAATTTTAATGGTACTGGTGGAGTATGGAGAAAAAAATGCATTGAAGATGCTGGTGGTTGGGAACACGATACTTTAACGGAAGATTTAGATTTGAGCTATAGAGCACAAATGAAAGGTTGGAAATTCCAATATTTAGAAGACGTTATTGCGCCTGCTGAATTACCAATTACAATGTCTGCTTTGAAAAGTCAACAGCACCGTTGGATGAAAGGTGGTGCAGAGTGTTTTATTAAAATGCGTCGTCGTCTTATAACAACAAAAGGTGTTCATTTTGGTGATAGAGTTCATGGCTTAGCTCACCTTTTCAATTCATCAGTATTTATTTTCATTTTGATTCTGTCATTGTTGAGTTTGCCAATTCTACACATTAAAGATAGTTTCTCTGATTTGAATTTTATCTTACAGTACATGGCATTGTTCATCGTAAGTACTATTTTCTTAATGTTCTATTATTGGAATTCTTATAGAGACAAAACACCCAACACATTTACTTCATTTTTTCGATTTGTTGGACGTTTCTTTCAGTTCTTAATCGTTTCAATGGGCCTGTCATTGAGTAATTCAGTGGCTGTTTTAGAAGGCTACTTTGGAATTAAAAGTTCGTTTGTACGAACACCGAAATTCAACGTTGCTAAAAAAGGAGAATTTAAAGGAAATAAATACGACAAGAAAAGCCTTTCAATCATCAATATTGGTGAAGGAGTTTTAATGGTTGTATTTGGATTCACAGCTGTAAACAGAGCAATCTATGGTGATTTAGGAATGGTTCCTTTTCACTTGATGTTAGCGATTGGCTACGGACTAGTTTTCTTTTATACGATTAAAGAAGTGCGTGAATCGAGATAAAAATTTCATTGCTGGCTTCGAGAGCCTCAGTCAAAAGTGCAAATAAATTTAAAAACTGAGAAGCGTTGATGAAAATCAGCGCTTTTTTTGTGCTATGAATTTTTGTGATGATCGTGATTGCACCCTTCCTTTTTTGGGACTGGGTCATATCCAGATCCACCCCATGGATTGCAGCTTCCAATTCGTTTAAGTCCCAAATAAGTTCCTTTGATTGGTCCCCACTCTTTGAGCGCTTCAATCATATAAGATGAACAAGTTGGCGTATATCTACAAGAAGCTGGAAGAATAGGTGAAATTATCCATTGGTATATTTTAACCAAAAAAATAATCGGAAACGATAGAATTGTTCGAAGCATTTGCATACCACAAAAATACTGTTTTGCACGTTCTTCAATCTGTCTGTTAAAAGAAAATATGTAACAAGCGCCGGTTTAATCGTTTTTGTTGCTACATTTAGGAACTGTTGTACACATTATTTCATCTCCATGAATAAGCTAAAAACAATTATTGTACTTTGCTTTTTTTTCATAGCAATCTCATTTGTAGGAAATTCCCAACCTTTTGCCTCTTGGGAAAATGAAAAAATTGAAGTGCAAAAAGGAGATGACATTAGTGTAATTATGGCGGCAGATGAATTGTTCTTCGATCGTTGGGATGTTCTTCCACAACCTCAATTTTGGAAACAAATCATGCTGCTTTCTCCCGATTCTTGTTTAATCAATGTTGCATCTTCACGACAAATATTGTTGAAAATGGCAATCCGCGATTGGTCAAAACAAACAGAAGCTCAAAAAGATGTATTCAAAGACAGTTTAAAACGCACTTTTGGTATTGAAATAACAGACAGGATTAATGTGACAACAGGTAAAAATGACTTTTATAAATTCAAAGAAGTTTATCCGGATTTGTCGAGAGGTGTAGAAGCTTTCGAACGATATGGTGTTGACCCTTGGTATGCTCAGGCAATCTTATTAATTGAAAGTCCTGGACAATTAAAAAAATCGAGTGCCGGCGCTTACGGTGCATTTCAACTTATGCCTGCTGTGGCAAGAGCTCAAGGACTTACAGTAAATAATTCAGTTGATGAGCGCAAGGATTTTGATCGCTGCGCTTATGGTTCTGCTCGACTTATAACTCGGGTTTGTGTGCCCGAAGCAAAACGAATTCTGAATGCGCACAACATTGTTTACAATGAAAGTGATTTATGGTTTCGCTTATTTGTCCTTCACGTGTACCACGCTGGATCATTAAATGTGAAAGCAGTAGTTGATAAGATTAATCCTCAACAAGGCAATAGAGAGCTAATTATGGATATGTGGCAAACATCTGCTGCAGGTTTTGGCAACAACTCACAAAACTATACGCAATTAGCCTTAGCTGCACAATTGATTTTACATGAAATGGTTTACAGTCATTGTGAAGAAATCTACGACTGTGCGTCCATCGATTGAATTAAGAAGCCGGAACGAATTTAATTGAAACTGAATTCACACAATGACGAGTGTTTTTAGCGGTTAAGCGCTCACCTCTGAATACGTGACCCAAATGTCCTTCACAATTAGCGCAAACTATCTCCGTTCTTCGTCCATCCGCGTCTGTGATTTCTTTAACAGAATCTGGAATGGTCTCATCAAATGCTGGCCATCCACAACCCGAATTGAATTTACTATTAGAAGTGTACAAAGGCGCTTCACATTGTCTACAAACAAATGTCCCTTCTTCATAAAAAGAATCATATTGACCAGTATAAGGCATTTCAGTGCCTTTTCTAATTATTACACTTGATTCTTCATTGTTAAGTTGATTCCAATTTTCTTTTGGTAGAGACATGTCGTGGGAATTTAGAATTTAGAATTAGAACATATTTAAACAAAAAAGGTTTGTCAGTTGACAAACCTTTTTTAATAATATTCTCAATTAGATATTCATTCCTGAAATCTTATCGGCTAATTCTTTTACAAGAACATCAACAACTTGTTTCATTACATTCACATCATTTTCTTTTGCCTTTACTATCAACTTACTGCCAGAATTATCCATTTCATAAGTTGCATACTTAATAAGATAAATTAATTTTTGTTCACCCTCAAAAGAAAACTGCGTCATATCTAAACCATCAAAATTAACAAATGCTGTTAATCCTTTCTTACCAAAGCCTTCACAACCACTAGGGATATTTAATTTTTGTCCAGCAATTGGGACATATTTAGCATTCGTAAAAGCTGCTAAACCATTATCATCAAGAACAACTTTTGCCATTCCAGCATCTAAAAACCCTTTGAAATTTTCAGCTAGAGATTTACCATTTTTATGGACATCAACGTAAAAGTTAAAATCCGGTGTCATTGATCCACCTGGAATTGGTTCACCAACCATTACTACCCCAATTTTACCATTAAACAAACCTGCTAATGCTTCTTTACCACCAGCCATCAGCGCTAATTGTGCTGGACCGCCAATCATTTCAGCTAATTCATTTATTGTACTTGGAGAGAATTCATCCAAAAATGCTTGCATCTTCTTAACATCTAGATTGGTCGCAAAACCGATTCTTGGATTTCCTGATCCTAAGAAAGAAACGACACCTGCATTACTATCTGAATTGAAGAACATCCGATTACTCATTTCGATAGAGAACAAATTTTTCGTTTCTAAAACGGCTTGACCACTTTCCAATTTTAAAGTGCTTTGCACATAACAATCAGCTACTAACTTTATTATTGAAGCTTGTTTTTCATCACTCAAATCTTTTAAATCTGTATTTGAAGTACCATATAAATTCTCAATACTTGCACCTAAAACAAAGTCACCTTTCGCGCTTAATATTTCATCCACTTTACCGCCAGAAACATCGCCAGTAATCTTATCAAATGCATCATTCGCTAATTTCTTTCCGTCGAAATCGCTTTTCTTAGTTACGAGAATTAGTAAGTGATTGTTAAACCCAAAAGCAACATCACCGCTTGCATGAAAGAAAGCATCACCATCTTTTTCGATATCAAAGCCACGTTTTGTTAAATTTGCTTCTAATGAGTCAGCACTTTTAACCTCCATAAAGGCATAAGTAGTTTCTGGTGTTCCATCTTCAGCAAATGGCCCTTCTAACGCAAAATAAATAGGTGAATTTACGTTGATGGCAGACTCTAATCCTTCAATTTCCTTCTTAACAAGCAAACCGAATTTTGGAATACTTGAATAATCAGATTTTTTCAAAATTGTTTGGATATCTATCGCTCCAAAAGCAACGACTGTTTTGTTATCTTTAAGAAAAGCCGACAAGTATTCATTCATTGGTCTTTTGTCTTTGTTTCCGCCACAAGCAGCTAATACAATGACTAATAAGGATAAAGCAAATATCTTTTTCATAGGGTTCATAATTTTAAATCAAATTTATACAAATAAAGGTTTGCTAACATAGTAATTTGCACAGATTAACAATTATTTTTGCGTATGCATTTTGTAGAACCATTTTTTGATTGGAGATTGCTCTATATTGCCTCTGAAGATCCACAGTCACCATTTTTTGGTCGAGGGTATAGTGAGGTTCAATATACACATGCGATTTACAATTATTACATACATCCGCAATGGGATGAAATTGGTTCACCTACTCTTTTTATTAAAATTCTTTTCACCGATTACGAAGAAGGATTTGTAATTATTGAAATGATTGGTGAATGGAATGATGCAATAGAAAATGACATTATGACCTTCAAACGGGATATTATAGAGCCCATCATGGGAGAAGGAATCAATAAATTTATTTTGATTGGTGAAAATGTGTTGAACTTTCATTATTCGGATGATAGTTATTATGAAGAATGGTTTGACGATGTAGAAGATGGCTGGATTGCACTTGTAAATTTTCATGACCATGTAATCAATGAATTTGAACGAATCAACATAGATCACTATTTTGTGATGGGAGGAGAATTAGAGGATCTTGAATGGCGAACTTATCAGCCAGATCAATTTTTTAAGAAAATTGATGAGTTAGTTA
>Ga0105050_10002316_pt1 | contig 27455 bp, 22 predicted proteins | sample FRY01_FD_78088 | JGI IMG/M metagenome (GOLD analysis project Ga0105050, IMG submission 78088) | Freshwater microbial communities from Lake Fryxell liftoff mats and glacier meltwater in Antarctica - FRY-01 | ecosystem: Environmental > Aquatic > Freshwater > Ice > Glacier meltwater ...
AACCACCTTTGCGTTGCCCATATAGCCCAATGTGCTGATGAGAGCGCTGCGTAAGTTCGCATCCAATGTGCTGTCAGGCGGCGTTTGCTTCATGGACAATTTGTCTAATGCTGGGCCAAAGCGCGCTTCGGCCAATTTCGCCAGTTGCCCTTGCCGCGCTGGATCTTTCTCGAACAGCCCATAGAGAAAGCCGAAGGTCGAAACATTGTCTTCAGTCACGCGCTGGCTTGCATCGGCCGGAACAGCGTCAACCAGACTTAGCGCCGTACGTACTGGTTGGTACTCACCATAAGCGAGGCTTTGGCTGTCGTTAAGCAGGCCAAGCTGGTCGATGGGTGCCAGCTTGTTGAAATCCGCCTGCAGCGCGGACATCATATCCGGCTGGTACAAGACGCGATAATAGCCGCTTTGTCCCGCATTGACCAAAACTGTGCCGCAACCGACCAATTGCATGCTGCCCGCACCGTTTGAAATAATCGTAGTTGCCGGTACATTGCCGAGCACCTGCGCGCTGACAGGTACGTTCCAACGCAGCGGTTTGGCCGCCGTTTCCGCCTTGCGGTCGCGGGAAAACTCGCTTTGTCCAAGGGTTAGTTGCGTGTTGCCATTAACACAGCGCGCGCTGTCAACGGTGATAAGCGGTACGCCCGGCTGACGCGTGAAGTCGTGGGCAATTTGGACGAGGCCTTTGGCACCGGCGGCTTCTACCGCGTTCCACAAATCGTCGGTGCGGGTGTTCGCATATGCATGCTTTTTCATATAAGCACGCAGGCCGCTGCGCCAGATATCTTCACCCGCAAATGCCTCCAGCATGGTGATGACGGCTTCGCCTTTTGCATAAGTGATGGTGTCGAACGCCTGAGTGGTTTGTTCGACCGTGGTGATTTTCTGGATGACCGGATGAGTCGTTACATAAGCGTCCAGGCCCATGGCGCCTTCGCGGCCATTTACCCGATCAAGTGCGCTTTGCCAGTCGGGATTGAAATGCACGGTCGCCTTGCTTTCCATCCAGCTTGCAAAGCCTTCGTTCAGCCAAAGGTCGTCCCACCACGCCCTGGTGACAAGGTTGCCAAACCACTGGTGCGCAAGTTCATGTGCGTCCGTGCTAAAGATACCTTGCCGGGTGCGGGCGCTGGTAATCTTCGGGTCGTTCAGCAGCACCCGTTCAAAGGTAAAGATGGCACCCCAATTTTCCATCGCGCTAAAGAACTGACTTTGGCCGGGGCCAGCGACATTGTCGAGTTTTGGCAATGGGTAAGGAGTGTCGAAATATTCGTTGTAATAGGCCACCAGCTTTGCCGAGGCATCCAAAGCATATTGCCCCTTTGGACCATTGCCTTTGCCAACGATCACGCCCACTTCGGTTGGCCCAACCTGCTTGGTAATCCGGTCAAATTCGCCAAGTCCAAAGAATAGCAAATAGGTCGACATTTTGGGCGACGTCCCAAAACGCACCTCTGCTTTTCCATTGCCAAGGTCGGCACGCGCGGCAACGGGCATATTGCTGACTGCCATTTGCGCCGCAGGAACGATAGCGGTGAGGTCGAAGGTCGCTTTATAGGATGGTTCATCCCAGCTCGGCACAAAACGGCGCGCATCGGGTGCTTCGAACTGCGTGAACAAGGCACGCTTTTCTGCGCCCGTGGTGTCCTTATAATCCAGCGCGAACAGGCCGTTCGCTTGCTGCAGGATTTTGCCGGAATAATCGATGAACATTGTGTAGCGACCCGCAGCCAATGTCCGGCCAAAGGCGATTTGTGCGGTCTGGGCGGCAGCGTCTACGCGCGCCGTTGCGGGCATGGGCGCAGCGCGGCCTTTTGCAACAGTGACCTTGCGGAAGTTGATATCTGCCGCATTCAGCGTGACGGAATCGCTTGGCGTGTTCAAGACGAACTCAATGCGCACCTTGCCATCAAAACGCAGGTTCTCCGCATCGGGTGTCACAGTGATTGCGTAATGCGTTGGGGTAGCGTTCCGGGGCAGTTGCGAGGGAACGGGATCGCCCGCGATTGGTGCAGGCGCAGATATTGCTTGGCTGAGGGGTGCAACGACCAATAATGCTGCCGACGCGGCCAGTATAGAACGGATTTTCATGCTCATTGCTCCCCTATGTGGGCTAGGCGCTCTGCGTTTTGCGCCCATACCAGAAATTCGACATTGCCTTGCGGTCCGGTGATAGGACTGGTGGTCAGGCCGCGTACCGTCCAGTTTTTTTCGACCAACCACATGCTAACCTCGTCACACACGCGCTGATGGACCTCCGCGTTCCTTACAACGCCGCCTTTTCCGACTTCATCGCGCCCTGCTTCGAACTGGGGTTTAATGAGCGCAATCAGTTGCGCGGCGGGACGGGCGAACGATAGCGGCCGCTCCAACACTTTAGTCAGGCCGATGAAACTCGCATCGCACACGATGAGGTCCACCGCTTCTGGAATATGGGCATCCGTCAATATGCGCGCGCTGGTCTGTTCATGGACGATAACGCGGGGGTCCTGCCGCAATTTCCACGCGAGTTGGTTCGTGCCGCTATCAACGGCATATACACGTAACGCGCCGTTAGTGAGGAGGACGTCGGTGAAGCCGCCCGTCGACGACCCGACGTCCATCGCGACAGCGCCTGTCACATCGACTGGAAATGTATCAAGTGCGTGAGCGAGTTTAATACCGCCGCGCGATACCCATGGATGGTCGCTGCCCTTGACGCTGATCTCTGCATCTTCGGCAATTTGTTGGCCGGGCTTTTGCGCCTTGGCGTCGGCAATATAGACATGGCCGGCCATCACCAGCGCCTGCGCACGGGTCTTGCTTTCCGCAAGGCCGCGATCAACAATGAGCTGGTCTAGTCGTGTTTTTTTGGTCGCCATGTCGCAACGCGCTAGCCGAGTGCATATGATTTGGCCATAAGGCAAAGCTATGCAGACCCGTCATTTGACCTTGATTGCATTGCTTGCGCTCGGCGCATGCGTTGCCGCGCCGCCACCACCGCCCAAGCCAGCGCCCCTCGCTCCGCCTGTCACGGCGACACCTGCGCCTTCGCCGCGCATTTCTGGCGACTGGAACGACTGGCCGTTCACCCCGGGTGATTGGACCTACAGGCGTGACGGACGCGGTTCGATTGGGCTTTTCGGGGCCATGGGGCAAAATGCGCGCGTAACTTTGCGATGCGATGTGCAGGCAGGCAGACTGTATTTGTCCCGCGAAGGAAGCAGTTCTGGTCAGCGGATCATTGTCCGAACCTCATCAATGATGCAGGAATTCGCGGCCAAGCCGACGGGCGGCACACCGGCCTATTTCGCCAGCGAAATACTGCCGTCTGATCCGATTTTAGATGCGATGGCGTTTAGTCGTGGCCGGGTCTTGGTTGAAGTTGACGGACAGCAACCAAGCGTGCTGCCATCCTGGGCAGAAATTACGCGCATTGTGGAAGATTGCCGACGCTGATTGTCTCGGCGCAGAACGACAATATTTGCCGTAAAAAAAATTTAATACAAGACTTGTTTCATAATCTTATTTGATTCACTTTGATAACTGCGGAGGGCAGATAAATGTTTGATGCAAGCAATTTCCATTCAACGAAAGGAGGTGATCCGATGTCTCATGGTTCAGTTAAGAGGTCGGACAATTCCGTTCGGGAGATCGGCCGCTGATCAACTCGGCGATGCCGGTCACGGCGTGAAAGCAACTTCCGGCAGCGGGGCATCCGACCGCTGACCCATGTTTAAGGGCCGCTGGAGTTATCCAGCGGCCCTTTTCTTTGGCGCGCGCAATCCGGGCTTGGCTGTTGGCGTTCATCCCCGGCACCTTGCGCGCTGACCATTGCCCAGTGCCGTGGGCATTTTGTAGAACAGCGGTGGCAAAAAACGATTCAATGCTTACATGGTTGTCAAAGGCAGAAAAGGACATCCGAAATGCAGTTCGTGCGCGTAAGCTGGAAAATATTGGTAGGATTGAAAGACCTGCTCGTTCTGTTGTTGCTGCTGCTATTCTTCGGTGGCCTGTTTGCGCTGCTGAATGCCAGTCCTAACCCCGCGATGGTGCGCGACGGTGCGTTGCTCTTGAAGCTGGACGGGGTTATTTCGGAACAGCCTGCCGAGATTGATCCGCTCGCCGCGCTAACCTCGACATCCATGCCCGTGCAGGAAATCCGTCAACGCGATATCATCCGAGCGCTCAAAATTGCCGAAAGTGATAAGCGCGTAAAAACTGTCGTGCTGGATATGGACCGGTTTTTGGGTGGCGGACAAGCCAGCCTTGCTGCCATCGGTGACAGCCTTGATGCTGTGAAAAAGGCGGGCAAACCAGTATATGCCTTTGCCACAGCTTATTCAGACGATAGCTATTTGTTGGCGGCCCACGCAACGCAAATCTGGGTCGACCCGTTGGGTGGCGCGATGTTGGCGGGGCCAGGTGGTTCGCAGCCTTATTATAAGGGCTTGCTCGACCAACTGGGCGTGAAGGCCAATATTTATCGCGTCGGAACATACAAAAGCGCGGTCGAGCCATTTATGCGATCTGATCAATCGCCTGAGTCCAAAGCTGCTATCAAGGGGGTCTACGACGAAATCTGGGGCCAATGGCGCGCTGATGTCGCGAAAGCCAGACCGCAAGCGCAGCTGGAGCAGATGTTGACTGACCCCGCTGGTGCCGTTGAAGGTGCGCGCGGCGATTTGGCGCAATTGGCGGTGACGAACAAGCTGGTCGACAAGGTCGGCGACCGGGTCGCTTTTGGTAAATTTGTTGCCAGCAAAGTGGGCGTCGATGACAAGAAAACCACGGGTGGTTTTGCATACACCCCCATGGATGCGTTGCTAACCCATTACGGCCCGCCCAGCGCTGGCAAGCAGATCGGCGTTGTCACCATAGCTGGAACCATCGTTGATGGCGAAGGAGGGCCGGGCAGCGCAGCGGGTGATACTGTTAGCGGCCTGATCTACGACGCGCTGGACAACAAAGATTTGAAGGCGCTTGTTGTGCGAGTCGATTCCCCCGGTGGGTCTGTAACCGCGTCCGAAAAAATCCGTCTGGCGATTGCAGCGGCAAAGGCCAAGAAAATCCCTGTCATTGTCTCAATGGCCAATCTAGCGGCCAGCGGCGGCTATTGGATTTCGTTGCCGGCTGACGTTATTTTTGCTGACCCGGCCACCATTACCGGTTCGATCGGTATTTTCGGTGTCATTCCGAGTGCGGAGGCCGGCCTTGCGAAAATCGGCGTGAATGCGGATGGCGTAAAAACGACCCCATTGTCGGGTGAACCCGATGTCCTGAATGGTTTCAGTCCTGCATTCGACCGCGTGGCGCAAAGCGCAATTGAAAATGGTTACCGCCAGTTCCTCTACCGGGTCGCGACGGCGCGCAAGAAGACTACCGAAGAAGTTGACGCCGTCGCACAAGGACGCGTTTGGGCAGGTGGCACGGCACGCGCGCTTGGCCTAGTTGACAAAACCGGCGGCATGAACGCTGCGCTGGCTGAGGCGGCGAAGCGCGCTGGGCTGGCGCCCGATGGCTGGCACGCGGTCTATATCGAACCGCCCACGAGCTTTGCAGGAACGCTACTGGGCGGCCTGATGCCAAAACGTAGCAGTGTCGTTGCACCCATCGATGTCTTTGCCCAAGCAGCATGGCAACAACAGTTGTTTGTACAACGCGTTGCAAGCGATCTGGAGTTTCTGACTGGCGTAAAGGGTGCGCAGGCCAAGTGCCTTGAATGCGTTGATTTTGGTAATCCCGTCGCTGCTAAGGCAGACTCGGGTTGGCTCGCTATGCTGTCACGATTATTGAGTTGAGCTTGTCACCCCGAATCGGAAACGCGTTATGCGACCGGTTCGGTATGGCGATATCAGGATTGCTCTGTTCTAAGCCTTAACCGCGCAAATCAGACCCGACGACGACACTACGCCCAATATCTCGGGATCCTGCAGCGAACGTGTCCGCCGCAGGAATTCGTCGACGGTGACCTTGCGCATGTCCTGACCGCGTAGCTTTTTAAGGCTGCTCAGCTTGTTAAGCTGAATGAGCGACAGGCGGTCGACCATGCGGTCGGCCATGCACGCGGCGACGGGTTTGGATAGCCCCGCATCCATCAGCGCTGTCCGCACACGGGTTTCAGGGGTGGCGCAAGCCGACAGCGCCAGTGATGTTCCGATAACCAGCGCTATTCGTTTCATACACCATGTTCCTTTGCCCGTTCGACGCATTCCATGATAATGCGTTTCGCGTCCTTTTCATCACCCCAGCCATTCAGCTTGGCCCATTTTCCGGGCTCAAGGTCCTTATAATGGGTAAAGAAATGTTCGATCTGCTGAAGGACGATCGGTGGCATGTCTTTGTACGTGACAACATCAGCATAATAAGGGAATGTCTTGTTGACTGGCACGCACAGAAGTTTCTCGTCGCCGCCGGCGTCATCTTCCATCATCAACACGCCGATGGGACGGCATTTGACCACGGCACCGGCAACGATCGGCGAACGCGCGACAACCAAAGCGTCCAGCGGGTCGCCATCTTCACCCAGAGTGTGTGGAACGAAACCGTAATTGGCAGGGTAACGCATGGGCGTGTGCAGGAAACGGTCAACGAACAGCGCGCCAGATGCCTTATCAAATTCGTACTTCACCGGCTCCCCGCCGATGGGAACTTCGATCAGGACATTCAGGCTATCGGGCACATTGTCGCCGGCTGGGATCAAATCAATACGCATGGGAGAATGCTTTCATCTTGTTATCAGTTGGTCCGTCGCGGGGCCAGCAGACGGTCTATTGCCGTTTCACCCTGACCCGTTGGCTCGGCGTGCGGATAGCGCAAACCGCCCAAATAGGCGATGTCTATTTGTTCAAAACGTTTGTTCCGTTCCAAAATGAGGCGCACCGGTTTTTTGCCGACTTTCGCGGCCTTGATGGCGGCGTTCAGGCCATCTTTGGAATAGGCATAGCCGTCCACTGCGATGATTTTTGCGCCATTGACGATATTGGCCCTGAACGCAGGACCGTTCCATAGCACCGACGTTACGCGTCCCTCCTTATCCAATGTCAGCCCAAGCGAATGGGTAAGGTTGAGATTATTCCCTTCCTTCATCAACTCCTTGTCGAAGACGTTTGGTTCTTCCTTCCACACCAACTTGTATCCGCCCTTTTCAAGGCCAGTCAAAGGTGCGGGCTGGCCCGGCTCGCGCAATTTGGTTTCGAGGAACTTGGCCCAGTCATATGGCTGGACAGCGTTGAGCGTGCGGACAACCTCGTCAAAATCATAGGTCAGCACGCCCCAATCGGCATCGCGCACGCCAAAAAAGGCCTTCGCAAAATCATCGAGCGATTTCCTGCCCTTTGACAGTTCGCGGATAGTCATGTCGGCGTCGAGCCAGATCAGCGAGCTTTCATTGTAATAATCTTCGCCCCGTGCATGGCTTGCAAATGGCTTCGATTTGCGCGCGCCGAAAATCGGGTCATGCGTTGTGTCTTCGACCGAACGCCATGCGCGGCCGGGCTGCTCGGCGTAAAAGCCTGCATATTTTGCCCATTCAGCAACCACCATTTCCTTTGATTGAAGCCCGGAGCGAGCGCCCAATACGAGGTCCCAAAAGCTGGTCTGCCCTTCATAGACCCAAAGCAGATTGTCACGCATCGGGGTGGAGTAATCGGGTGTCCACATCGTATCGGGGCGGCGGAATTTGCCGTTCCAGCTATGGGTGAACTCGTGCGGCAACAGGCCGCGTTCAGACATATTATCCTCCCATTCGGTGAAATAGTCGGTCTCGCGGGTATTTTCGGAGCTGCGATGATGCTCAAGCCCAATGCCGCCCAATTCTTCGGTGAGGCCAAGAAGAAATTCGTAGCGGTCGAAATGTTTTGAACCAAAAAGCAGGAGCGATTCATCAACCAATGCGCGATGCGCTGCGATTTGCTCCGGTTTGGCCGCCAGAAACTTCGCATCATCCGCCCAAACGTTCAGCGTGACATTATGGCCCAAATCCCATTTCTTATAATGCGGCCCTGCAAACATCGGGCTGTCCACTAAAGTTTCGAAGCTGGTCACGCCATAATCGATCCGATTGCCGGTGATCTTTGCGCCATCTAGCGCCGCAACACCCGTCCAACCTTCCGGCAGGGTAATGGATGGCTTCACCTGAATGGCGCGGGTGAAATGTCCGGCGGGATACAGTGCAACCTGTTCCCATTGCACATTCATCATATTGGGCGTGACGTTGATGCGTCCGTCGCTCTCGCGCACGGGCGCGGTGAATTGGAATTCGACATCGACCGATGCAGTTCCGGCAGGCACATCTACATGGAACGCGTACACCTGCACCGGATCACGCGTCCAACGCAGCGTCTTCCCGCCTGCACGGATCATCAGGCCAGTCATTTCAGCCAAGGCACCACGCGGACCATGCTTGCCGGGTAACCATTGCGGATAGAGCAGAATAAGCGGCTTACCCTTTTCGACGGGTATGACCTGCCGCACGTTGAAGATGGCGCGATCCACATCGGTTGCGTCCACCGACAAAGTCATTGGCCCGGACAGCGGCCTGTCTTCCGGTTCCGGTATGGTTGATACGATTGGCACTGGCTGCGGCGCGCTGTTTTGCGCAGACGCTCCGGACATGAGGCTAGTGGACAGGGCGAAGGCGGCAATAAAGCGCGACAATATGCGTGGATTCATAGGGCAGACTTTTGGCGAAAGCACCGCGTCGCGTCCAGCCCTATTCCACTAAGAACAATTAGCCGCTAGGGCCCTTTCCCATGGCAAAGATACAGACACCCCAAGCCGTGCGCGGCACGCAAGACATGTTTGGCGAAACCGAGGAACGCTTCGCGCATGTTGTTGCGACGTTCGAACGCGTGCGCCGGCTTTATGGATTCAAGGGCCTGCAACTGCCCGTGATTGAACCGACCGCTGTATTCTCGCGCAGCCTAGGTGAGGCAACCGATGTCGTTTCGAAGGAAATGTATAGCTTCGAAGATCGCGGCGGCGACTCGATCACTTTGCGACCCGAATTTACCGCTGGAATTGCCCGCGCCTATCTCACCAATGGCTGGCAGCAATTTGCGCCGATGAAGTTGTCCGTGCACGGACCATTATTCCGGTATGAGCGCCCGCAAAAAGGCCGCTATCGCCAATTTCACCAGATTGATGCAGAGATTATCGGCGCGGCAGAGCCTGCGGCAGATGTTGAGTTGCTCGTGATGGCGGATCAATTGCTCAAGGAATTGGGCATAAATGACGGTGTGACGTTGCAGCTCAACACGTTGGGCGACACGCCAAGCCGTGATGCATGGCGCGCGGCGCTGGTGACCTATTTCAACGATCATAAAGCTGGGCTATCCGAGGACAGCCTTGCGCGGCTGGAGAAAAATCCACTGCGCATATTGGACAGCAAGGACCCTATGGACCGCCCGATCGCCGACGCCGCGCCCGTCATCGACGATTATCTGTCGGGTGAAGCGCAGGGTTTCTTTGGCGCAGTAACGGCCGGACTTGATGCCGCCGGTGTAGCATGGACCCGCAATGCAGCCTTGGTGCGCGGTCTGGATTATTATCGCCACACCGCTTTTGAATTTGTCACCGACCGGCTGGGCGCGCAGGGGACCGTGCTGGGTGGCGGGCGTTATGATGGGTTGATCGAGAATCTGGGCGGACCCGCGACGCCAGCGGTCGGCTGGGCTGCGGGGATTGAGCGGTTGGCGATGTTGGTTGATGCCGTGCCAGCGCAGCAGATCGAAGCCATGATCGTTTTGGAGAATGATGAGGGTCTTGGACACGCATTCGCGCTTTTGCGGCAGTTACGCCAAGCCGGAATTTCGGCCGACATGATTGCTACGGGCTCACCGAAAAAGCGTTATGGCAAGGCCGTCAAGCAAAGCCCTGCTGCAATCCTGCGCGTCAAAGAGGATGGGTATTACGGCATGTCCGGTGAAGGTAATAATGACCGGCTTAAGACTGTACTTCAGTCGCTCGTATGACCAAAATCTCCCCGCACCGTATCGCGCAGATTGAATCGCGCTTTTCCGAGCTTGAGGCGCGGATGGCTTCGGGGCAGCTTGAAGGCGAGGGCTTTGTCACCGCGTCCAAAGAATATTCGGAACTCGAACCCGTTGCGAAGGCCGCAGCTAACGTCAGGCGTTTGCGCAAAGAAATCGATACGCTGCAGCATATGGTGCAAGATTCCTCAGACCCTGACCTGCACGAAATGGCGGTCGAGGAACTGGAAGATGTAAGCCATCAGCTTTCCAACGCAGAAACCGCGCTTGCCATTTCTTTGCTACCCCGGGATTCTGCGGATGATCGCCCGGCTATGCTCGAAATCCGTGCCGGCACAGGTGGCGATGAAGCTGCGTTGTTCGCTGGCGATCTGTACCGCATGTATGAACGCTATGCTGCGGGGCAGGGGTGGAAGATTGAGCCTATCTCCGTCAGTGCGTCTGATGTCGGCGGCTTCAAGGAAGTTGTGGTCGCGATCAAGGGCACAGGTGTTTTCGCCAAGCTGAAATATGAAAGCGGGGTTCACCGTGTTCAGCGCGTGCCCGTAACCGAAAGCGGCGGCCGTATCCACACCAGCGCGGCGACTGTCGCAGTGTTGCCTGAGCCGACCGAAGTGGATATTCAGATTGAGGCGCGCGACTTGAAAATAGACGTTTACCGTGCGTCCGGCGCGGGTGGCCAGCATGTGAACACTACGGACTCAGCCGTACGTATTACGCACCTACCGACGGGTATTGTCGTGACCTGTCAGGACGGGCGTAGCCAGCACAAGAATAAAGAACAGGCGATGCAAGTGCTGCGCGCGCGCATGTACGAAAAGGAACGTGAGGAGGCCCAAGGCGCGGAGGCTGAGGCCCGTAAGGCGATGGTTGGCTCTGGCGACCGTTCCGAACGCATCCGCACCTATAACTTCCCACAGGGCCGCGTGACCGACCACCGGATTAACCTGACCCTGCATAAATTGCCGGAAATATTGGAAGGTGGTGGTTTGGGCGAACTGGTCGATGCGCTGATTGCCGAGGACCAAGCCGAACGCATGGCAGGGCTTTCGGATTAAGCGCGTCTCCCCTCCCGCCTGCGGAAGGGGAACTAGGTCCGCCTAAACCTCCAACCGCCCATGTTCCAGTTTCGGCAGCACATAGCGCGCGAACATGTCGCATTCGTTGATGTGCGGATAACCCGATAGAATGAACGCCTCGATGCCGACTGCGCGGTAGGCGTTGATTTTCGCAAGCACTTGGTCAGGGTCGCCAACGATCGCAGCGCCGCAGCCCGAACGCGCGCGGCCAATTCCGGTCCACAGATTTTCTTCAAGATATCCATCGTTCGCTTCCGATTGCGCGCGAAGCTCGGCCTGATGCGCAACGCCGAAGGTTTGGGTGTCGAGCGATTTGTTGCGGATGGTCTCGCCTGTTCCGGCATCCAGCTTAGACAACAAACGATCCGCATAGGCACGCGCTTCAGCTTCGGTTTCGCGCACGATCACATGTGCGCGAAAGCCATATTTCAACGTCCGGTTGAATTTTGCGGCGCGTGCAGTCATGTCCTCGACGAGGTCCTTTGCACCCTGAACCGTTTCGGGCCACATCAGATATACATCGCAACCTTCGGCAGCGGCGTCCTTTGCAGCTGGTGACAGTCCACCGAAATATAGTGGCGGGCATTTGCCGCTAACAGTTTTCATGCGAGGCGGGTCGAGATCGATCTTATAATGTTCGCCATCAATCGACAGATGTTCGCCCTTCAGCAGGGTTTTCAATATGCGCATCGCCTCAACCGTGCGGCGATAACGCGGTTCGCTGTCCATCTTGTCGCCGGGCAGGTCTGACGAGATGATGTTGATGTTCAACCGACCACCCGAAATCTGGTCAAGCGTTGCAATCTGACGCGCCAATTGCGGTGGCCAGCTTTCGCCAATGCGAACGGCCATGAGCAGTTTGATGCGCGTCGTCAGCGCGGCAATCGCACTGGCAAAGGCGGTGGTATCCAAACCAAGGGCGTAACCCGAGGGCAGCAATATATTGTCGAAACCGCCTTTTTCTGCGGCCAACACGATGTTGCGGCAATGCTCCCAACTCGACGCAAGCATTGGGTCAGGGACGCCCAAAAATTCATAGTCATCGTCGCACAATGCGGAGAACCAGCTAACTTCGACCGGTTTGCTCATGGAAGGGGAACTCCTCGCGCGGCGACCAAAACGCTATACCAGTCAGCGCGGGTCCATTTGATTTTGAAAGCATCAGCGGCTTCGGCGATACGTGCGGGGTTTTGCGAACCCACGATGGGGATTGGTCGAGCAGGATGCGCCATAATCCAGCTATACGCTGCAGCCGTGCGGGAGACACTATGCGCTGCGGCCACGCCAGAGAGGGCCGCAGCGACATTTTGTTCACGCTCGTTGCCCGGGTCACCGATGCGCCCGCCGCCAAGCGGCGACCAAGCGAGCACTGCTAAGTCCATCGCTATGGCTTGGTCCAACTCACCATTTTCGATGGTGTCGATCCGCAAAGGGGAAAGCTCCGGTTGCGTTGAAACAACGGGAATAGAACTGAATTTGGCCAGCATCGCGATTTGCGCGGTGGTGAAATTGGACACGCCAAAGGCGCGGATTTTGCCTGCCTTATGCGCGTCCTCTATCGTGCGCGCAATTTCCTGCGGGTGCGTCAAAATGTCGGGGCGGTGGATTTGCCATAGGTCAACATATTCGGTGCCCAAACGGGCCAGGCTGTCGTCGATGGCCTTAGTCAAATATGCAGCGCTGCTATCGTAAGGCGTCGGCGGAGTAATGCCGCCCTTCGTCGCCAGCACCATGCGGTCGCGATATTCAGGCGCCTCAGCAAACACCCGGCCAAGCAACTCTTCCGCCTTGCCAAAACCTTGTTCGCCGAATCCGTAAATATCGGCGGTGTCGAACAGGGTAATGCCTGCGTCAAATGCTGCATCAATGGCAGCGCGGGCAGCAGAAAGCTCAAGGCCGGCAAAGCGCCACATGCCCCAAGCGAGGGAAGAAATTTCTATACCGCTTGTGCCCAATGGGCGCGTGCGGGGCGGGGAAGAAAGCGTCATGCGTTTTTGCTCTTTTTTGATGAAGGTGAATAAGGTGGGGCCACGGATTCGCGGCTGATCAGATCGTGGGGCAAACGTCGATGCTCAATGCCGCCCTCGCCGAACAGCAAATCTGCTGCGGTTGACGCAAGGTCGCGCACCGGCTGCCGCACCGTCGTCAATGGCGGCCAGACCACGCGGGCGAGTGTGGTGTCGTCAAATCCGACGACGGACAATTGTTCAGGGATCGGGATGCCGCGCCTGTGGGCTACGGCCAAAACGCCAGACGCCATATCGTCATTGGAGGCAAAAATGGCTGTAGGCGGATTCTGCAGCGACAAAAATTGCTCCGTTGCCGCAACGCCGCTTTCGAAATCGAACCGGCCTTCGGCAATGAGCGCTGCATCCACCGAAATGCCGACACGTCCCAAGGCGCGTTCATATCCGGCGCGCCGTTCGGTGCTGGCCATATGATTGGGATGGCCTTTGATAAAGCCGATCCTTCGGTGACCTATGTTGATGAGATGGGTCGTCATGTCATCGGCGGCTTGCATGTCATCCATGAACACTGAACTGGTCAGCGCATGGTTCGTACCAGGCGAAATTCGGACAAAGGGAATATTGAGCGCTTCCAGAGCGTGCAGCACTGGCATGCAGTCCGTCACGGGCGATGATAATATTGCCCCATCCACATGCGTTTGCCGCACCATGCCCCGTACCTGTTCGCCGACTTGCGGGTCCGCAACATCGACGGGTTGGGCGATTAGGCGCATGCCCTCTTCATGGCAGCGGTCCCAGCAGCCCTGCATGATTTGATGCATATAATAAGGACTGTGGTTATCATAAATCAGCGCAATTTGGCCGGATTTTGTCCCCGCTAAGATGCGCGCGGCAATACTGGGGCTAAAGCCAAGGTCGGCCATCGCGGCATCCACCTTCGCCTTGGTGCTGTCACTGACATAAGGGTGGTTGTTGAGCACGCGGCTTACGGTTTTGACGGCTACACCGGCAAGTTTGGCGACATCGCGAATGTTGGCGCGCGGGTTCATGTGCCAAACTCTGCGCGTATGGCATCAAACAAGGGCGCGAACACGCTGTCGCTGCGCGTAAACACAGGTGGCTGCGCATGCGGTGCCGATATTATCTGCGAACCTTTGCCGAAGCGGTCGCCAGACCATAGATGCACCCATTCCCCGTCCGGAATAACGACCATACGACTCATATGGGCCTCTTCCACCACCGGCGCGACCAGCATGTCCGGGCCATAGAGATACTGGTCCTGAATGGCGTGATAGCGCGGATCATCATAATGCAGGAACATTGGGCGTTGGAGCGGCAGTCCAGTTTTCGTCGCTTCCGCGCACAAGGCGCGGACATAGGGTGCGAGGCGGGCATGCACTTGGCTCATCCGTGCAAAATGAGCCAAAATCTCGGGGCTGCTGTCGAGTTGCAGATTGTCTGCGGGGCGATTGCCTTCATGACTGCGCATAACGGGCGAGAACGCCGCAAGATCGATCCAGCGGTGCATCAATTCTTCGGTCCGCATTACGCCGTGGAGGCTGGTGTACCCGCCGAGGTCGCTGTGATGATAGGCATTGCCCAACAGTCCGGATGACAACGCGCCAGTGATAACGGTGTTGATGCCATCATGCCGGGTGAAATCGACGCATTGGTCGCCCGCCCATAATAAGGGACAGTGGGCCTGAACGCCCGAAAATCCGGCGCGCATGAAAAAGGTGGCATCATGCGTTCTGCCGCGCGATGTTATGGCGTCTGCATTGACCTTGGCCCAAAGCACGGGCCAGCGGTTATGCGCCTCCATCGGGTCGGAGCCATCGAACAGGCGGACATCAGTAGGCAAATATTCTCCGAAATCCGCCATCCATCCTGAAAGGCCGAAATCGAGCATCTCCCGCCCAATGATGCGCTCTGAAAACCAATTGGCGGCGGCGGGGTTGGTGAAATCGACCACCCCTGCATCAAATTCACCGAAATCAACGGCGTATGGCTCGTCAGCATCCTGCCGCAGGGCGAGATATTTGCGGTCGACCGCTTCTTTGTACAATGCGCCGTCAACCGCCAGATAGGGATTAACATAGCCTAGGAAACGAATACCCCGTTCGGAAAGCGCTGCGATCTGCTCGGGCAGATCAGGGTAGCGCGTTGCATTCCATTTCCAGTCCCAGAACAATCTTTTTCCAAAACTTGTCTGCCGGATGCCGACCCAATCTTCGCACCAAAGGCCGGTAATCGCTGCGCCTGAGGCGGCAATTTTCTCAAATCGGGCAAAGGTGTCTTCGCCATCCTTTAGGCCCACAATTGCGCCTGAAATTGACCATTCGGGCAAAGGCGGCTGGCGGCCGAAGCGGTCCGACATTTTGGTGACAAGCGCGGGCAGTGACGGCGCGTCAAATAACTCAAGATTGAGGTCCGCTGTCCAGCATTCGATCTTGACGACGCCCGGCGAGGTCAGATCGAGCACGGAATATGCGGCTGTATCAAGATGCACCGCATATTTGTAAGAGCTGATCCATGTGGGTTGGGGATAATTGGTGGTCCAATAATCGCCGCCGGCTAGGCCCTCGGTGTCCATAATCTGCGTCAGCTTGGTCGATTTGTCACGGCCAACACCCGGCTCGGAGGTCCAAAACGGAAAACGCCGATCATTTAGGCGCAAATAGGACATTTGTTCGCCGCCACCCCAAAAGGACTCGTTGGCCTCCTGCCGCATGGAAATCCAGATACGGTTAATGGCATTGTCGGTGCAGCGTAGCTTGATAACGGTTCGCTCGACTTCCGGTTCAAGCCGCAGGGCCAAGATGACGTCAGGCTGACTACTGTTCCACAAACGTAACGCGCCATTGTCTTCGGCGATACAGTCCAAAGGCAGCTGGCTTTGAACCATGTCATCGATTTTGAAATTGCCGCGCACCATTTGCAAATCGGGCTTTCCAATACCGACGGTAATCGCGGGGCTATGGCTACGATGGGTAAGAATGCAGACGTCGTCATGCAGCAGATCAAACCCGTCATCCTGCATGACAATCGAAAACTGCAATGCCCGCTCCTCTCGTCCTAATACTACCACTATGGCATCAATGCCACAGTTGCGCGCTAAATTTTGTCGCTATATGACACCGCTAGACATATCAAGCGCGTTTGGTTACATCAACCCCGTTATCAACGAAGGTAATGCTGACCTGCGAGACTTTACGGCGCAAATGCTTCCGTGAAAAATCGCCAGAAATGGGCGGCAATCAAGGGAGGCACAGGATGCAAATTTCCACATATACGAAGTCGAAACTTGTCCGGGCTGCATTGCTCGGCAGCAGCATGATTGCACTTGGCATATCGGCGCCTGCTTTCGCACAGATCGAAGAAATTGTCGTGACCGCACAGAAGGTCGAAGAAAATGTGCAGGACGTGCCGATTGCTATTTCTGTCGTGACGGGTGAAGCGCTCGAAGCGTCGGGCACCACGAGTATCGAAAATCTCAACCAGCTCGTTCCCTCCCTGAATTTTCGTAAAGGTACAACCAACGCGAACTCTGCGCTTGTTTTGCGCGGCGTCGGTACAATTACCTTTGCCATCGCCATTGCCCAGCGTGTCGACCGTTGTCGACGGGGTAGTGCTGAGCCGGCCGGGCCAGGCATTTGCTGACCTTGTCGAAATCGACCGCCTGGAAGTATTGCGCGGGCCGCAAGGAACGCTGTTTGGTAAGAACGCATCGGCAGGTCTGATCAACGTTGTATCAAAAGGTGGCGCTGATACCTTGGAAGGCGAAGTTTCAGTCGCTGGCTTCGAAGGCGATAAGTATCGTGTGCGTGGCACAGTTGCAGGTCCACTTGCACCCAATCTTTCGGCGCGGGTAAATGCATTCTACGGCACGTACGACGGCAATATCACTAACATTAACGCGGCTGCTTCCGACAATCGTAAAGTCAACGGTTACGAGCATGCCGGTGTTCGCGGATCGCTTGATTTCGACAATGGTCCTGCGCGCGTTCGGCTGATCGCGGATTATTATAAGGCTGATGATGATTGTTGCGCAGAAGTCACGGGCGTGACGCGCGGGACGGTATTAAATGCGGAACTCGGTATTGTTCCTGCCCTAGGCGAAGACCAACGGGTAATTAATCAGAATCTTGAGACCTCGACGAGAGACCGGCAATGGGGATTGACCCTTAACGGCGATTTTGATGTCTTAAGCGACCATACGCTTAGCGTCATCGCTGGGTATCGCGATTGGAGCAACGACGAAATACGCGAAGGCGACTTCCTTCCGCGCGCGCTCGTGAACACCAATCAGTTGCACGATGCAGGTAATGTATCGACTCAACAATATTCCGCCGAAATCCGTATTGCGTCGCCACAAGACACAGCGCTCACTTACCAAGGTGGCGCATTTTATTGGAAATCCGACAACTCGCAGGATTTCACGCGCACAGTTATCCGTTGCACAACATCGACACGACCGGTTGATACGGTTACCGGTGGGCAGCCTTGCAACGAAAATGATCTCGTGAATACCATTCGCGGGACGGCTACTTCGCGCAGCGACGTGGATGTCGAGAACTATGCGGTTTTCGGTCAAGCGACCTATAACTTCAGCGAGTCGGTAGCGCTGACAGGTGGGCTGCGCTGGACGCATGATTCGCTCAGCTTCGTCCATCGTCGGGCACCCGCGATCAACTTGAATACCGGTTTGGTGGCGTCGGGCGTCGGTGGTCTGTCGCCCTTGGGCGCGGGCGGTTCGCTTACGTCTAATCCCGCAGGCAATGGCACAAACATTTCGGCGAATGCGACCACGACTGACAATGTGTCGGGTAAAGTCGTCCTGACCGTGAAGCCGGTTGAAGACGTCATGCTTTATGGCAGCTACACGCGCGGCTATAAAGGCCCTGCCTTCAACGTATTTTTCAACCATGTCGCGCCGAATAACGCCGTGCCAATTGACGAGGAAACCTCGGATTCTTTCGAGGTCGGTTTGAAGAGCCAGTTTTTTGATAACCGCGTTCAGCTGAATGCGACTGCATTTACGGTCACTTATGACGGTTATCAGGCAAACAATTTCATCCAGCTCAATGGCGTCACCATCAGTAACCTCACCAATGCGGGTTCGGTGCGCAGCACGGGCTTTGAAGTCGACGCGATATATGCGCCGATTGATGGGCTGACCATCACAACAGCGGTCGCATATGCGGATGCGAAAGTCGTGAAATTCAACCCCAACCCAAGTACGAATGCGCCAAATGCGCAGAACGGCACTAAGCTTCCGCTCGCGCCTTCTTGGACATGGAATGTTGGTGCCAATTACGAAACGGCGATTAATGATGATTTCGCAATGCATCTCAATGCCGCGTATAATCACGTTGGCAGCCAATTTTCAGGACTGGGACAAACCGGCCCAATAGATGGCCGCGGTCTGCTCAACGCCAGCATTGGGCTATCCGATGCAGCCGACACTTGGCGTTTGACGCTTATTGGTCGGAATCTCGCTGACGTTAGCTACGTAACACTTAATACAGATGCCGGCGTGCGGTTGCACATCCCGCGCGATGCCGATCGTTATCTCGGAGCAAGCTTGCGGTACCGCTTCTAACCCTAATTATCATTAATCAAAAAGGGCCGGGATCCGACAAGGGTTCCGGCTTTTTTGTGCATGTTGTGGCGGGGGGAGCAAGGACGGATGGTGCGAGACCAGTAGCAAACCACCCGTCCTTGCTCATGTGGAGTGTTGAACAATCTATATTAAGCACGGTTCGTGCCAGTCAGTATAAGTATATATAAAATAAAGGTTATCCTACTTTAGGGCTGAGTGTCAGTTCCGCCGGCTGTAAAGAAAGTCGACAAAAAACCGACGCATAGGGACAAGCGACGTTTACAGATGTAGTCGAATCGATTACATCTGTAGTCGGAGAATAAAACATGTCCTTAGAACGCATCAGCGACGCTGAACTGTCCATATTGGAAATCTTGTGGGATCAAGCGCCACTAACAGCGACTGAAGTTGCGGGCCGCTTGCCCGATGATCGCGATTGGTCATTGCCCACAGTAAAGACGCTCCTGTCACGACTCCTTGCGAAGGCTGCAGTCGCGCACAAGGCGGATGGTCGGCGCTTTTTATATAGCCCCCTCGTCGCACGCGAAGATTATATCAGCCATGAATCCAAACGGCTGGTCGACCGTCTCTTCGGCGGCAAATTCATGCCACTGGTGGCGCATCTCGCCGAGCAGGAAAAGCTCAGCGATGCCGACATTTCCGAAATTGAACGACTGTTGAGGGAGATGAAGTCATGAGCGCGAATCTCATGAGCGCGTGGCTGTTTGATAGCTTGGTGACGACGACGCTGCTGATGGCGGCAATATTGCTGATACGCCGACCCGTTGCGCGCATTTTCGGTGCCGGGGTGGCCTATGCGCTTTGGATCATCCCTGCGGCACGGCTGCTTATGCCGGGGATGGAGGGCGCTCCGGTTGCGCCTGCGGATAATGTTCAGGGCGTGCAGGACAACATACGCGACATTATATTGTCGGGTATGACTAATAGCGATGCATTGGACACCAGCGCATCTGCCACGGCAACTGTTTTCCCGACCATCGATTTCACGGCACTCGCGCTGACATTGTGGTTGGGCGGAGCCGTGCTTTTGTTCATCATCCAGATGATCCGCTATGCCGCGATGCGTGATGATATTTTGTCCGAGGCGACCGATATTGCGGAGATCGACGGTGTCCGCTTCATTGCGTCGGACCAAGTTGCTGGGCCCTTGGCCTTCGGATTATTTCGCCAGTTTATTGCGGTGCCGTTGAATTTCACAACGACATTCTCGCCGGCAGAACGCGAACTCGCCATTGCCCATGAAATGGCGCACCATAAATCGGGCGACCTTTTCGCCAATTTGGCCGCCTTCATCATATTGTGCTTGCAATGGTTCAACCCAATCGCGTGGATAAGCTGGAGCGCCTTTCGCTTTGATCAGGAAGCCGCGTGCGATGCGCGCGTACTTGCAGGCAAAGGTGCTGAGGACCGCGTGATCTACGGTCAGGCGCTGGCACGTACAGCATTTGACGGCGTCCCGACCTTTGCCACCGCGCTCAACTCACCCAAAACTATAATTGAACGACTAAGGAGATTATCGATGAAAGATGCGACCGCAGAACGGCGGCTATTCGGCAAGCTTGGCGTGCTGGCCGCCGCTGCCATCATCCTTCCGGCAACTGCAACCATCGTCCCTGCAGCCATCGCACAGGATGCGCCCGCCAACCCAGCAGCTCCCGCTGCACCCGAAGCGCCTGCTGCGTCCGAAGCACCGAAGATGGTGAAGAAGGTCAAAGTCATCAAAATTAACCGTGATGGCGAGCCGGGCGACGTTATCGGACATGATGGTGACGGCGAAAATGTCCGCAAGATTGAACGTGATGGTAAAATTTTTGTCTTCCGTACCGACAAGAAACTGTCGGAGGCTGAAGTCGAGAAGATGGTTGCCGATGCAGAAAAATTGGGTGCCGAAGCTGGCAAATCGAGTTCCGGGTCCGCGCGTGCAACGGCAGAGGTTCCACGTATCCAGGCTGTGAAAATAGCACCAGCATATATTTCTAAAATCGAATTTCGTGAAGTCACTGAAAATTGTAAAGAAGGCCAACCCGTCACGACTGATGTTGAAGGGTTTAACGGCACAAATAAATCCCGCATCCGTCTCGTGATGTGCGGCAAGGGGCAAGCACGCGTGGCACGGGTAGAAGCGATAAAGGGCCTGCGCGAAGCCAGAGATGAGATTAGCGGTGACGCCGATATGCCCGCGAAAATTCGCAAGGACGTAGTGGAAAAACTTGAACAGCAAATCCGCCGCTTGGAGGCGCAAGCCGGTAAAGTCGAATAAACGGAAACCGTCACCGGGTCCGGCATGCTCCCCTTTTGAAGGTCCGGTCGGGGCGGTTTTCACAGACCGCCCCTTTTTCTTTGCCACGATATGGGCCATATCAACGCAATGAACTGGCCCGACACCATCACCGCAGGCGAAACCGAACAGCATGAACCGCTGGTTCGCCGCGTGCTCGCCCCGAACGCATCGCCTTACACCTATACGGGTACGCAGACGTGGATTGTCGGTAACGGGAAGGATGTTGCCATTATTGACCCCGGTCCCGTAGGATCGGGGCTAAGCATGGGCGACCCAGCGGATATTCACGGTGAGGGGCATGTGGAGGCAATCCTGCGGGCCGTTGATGGCCAGAATGTTGTGGCGATCATGTGCACCCATACGCACCGTGACCATTCACCCGCCGCCGCGCCTTTGAAGGCGGCCACCGGCGCACCGATTATCGGCTGTGCGCCGCTGGTTCTGAAGGACGGTGGCCCGCGCGCGGACAGCGCCTTTGACCCCGATTATACTCCTGACCGAATCTTGGCCGACAACGATACAGTTGCCGGTGATGGCTGGACGATCCAGGCCGTCACGACACCGGGTCACACGTCCAACCATATTTGCTATGCGCTTATGGAAAGCAGCGCTTTATTCACGGGTGACCATGTGATGAAATGGTCAACCACCGTGGTGAGCCCGCCTGATGGGGACATGCGCGCATATATGGCGAGCTTGCAGAAATTATATGCGCGCGAGGACCGCATTTATTATCCTGCACATGGCCCAGCCGTGGAAAACCCGCGCCAGCTTGTGCGCGGCATGATTGGCCATCGGCGGCAACGTGAAGGCCAGATACTAAAATTGCTTGAGGCAGGCGAAGGCCATCTTCCCGATATGGTTGCCGCTATGTATAAGGGGCTGGACCCTCGTTTGACGGGGGCCGCTGGGCGCTCGGTTTTGGCTCATCTGATCGATTTGCAAAATCAGGGGCGTGCCACGATGACCGAGGGGCATTGGAGCTTTATTGCATGAGCGATGCGTCGCCGCGCATCCCCCGGCGACGCTAAGGTCCTTAGGTAAAACCGTCGAATAACGATTTTTCTATGCCAGCGGGTTACAAAAGTCTGGGTGGTGTCTTATGAATAGAACACCCAATCTGGAGTTATGACATGAACGCCCCCATCCGCGAAAACCTGCACGGCATTGATCTACTTGCCGAGATTGGCCGGTTGAAGAAAGAGCGCAACGCTGTCATCCTCGCCCATTATTACCAAAAAGCGGAAATCCAGGACCTTGCCGATTTTGTCGGCGACAGTCTTGAGCTGAGCAAACGCGCTGCCGAAACCGACGCCGATGTTATCGCATTTTGCGGTGTCAAGTTCATGGCCGAGACCGCGAAGATATTGAGCCCGCAAAAAACCGTCATATTGCCAGACATGGCCGCCGGCTGCAGTCTTGAGGATGCGTGCCCGCCCGGCAAGTTCAAAGCGTTCCGTGAAGCCCATCCCGACCACATCGCGCTGACATACATCAATTGTTCTGCCGAAGTGAAAGCGCTGTCGGACATCATCGTCACCAGCAGCAGCGCGGAAACCATATTGAGCCAGATCCCGCCGGAGCAGAAAATTATCTTTGGTCCAGACCGGCATCTTGGCGGCTATCTCAGCCGGAAGTTCGACCGCGAGATGCTTTTATGGCCCGGCGTCTGCATTGTGCATGAGGCTTTTTCCGAAACCGAATTGTTAAAGCTTAAGGCGCTGCATCCCGGCGTACCTGTGGCGGCGCATCCGGAATGCCCTCCGCACATTATCGATCATGCAGATTATGTCGGCAGCACAAGCGGGATATTGCAATATGCCCGCACCATGGATGGCGACACGCTGATCGTTGCAACTGAGCCGCATATTATCCACCAGATGGAAAAGGCGGAGCCGACCAAGATATTCATTGGGGCCCCCGGCGCCGATGGTAACTGCGCCTGCAATATCTGCCCCTATATGGCGCTCAATACGCTGGAGAAGCTATATCTTGCGCTGCGTGACCTGACGCCGCAAATCGAATTGGATGAAAATGTGCGGCTAGCCGCCAAAAAGAGCCTAGACCGCATGCTTGAAATGGCCAGCGGAACGCTCGGGAAGGGCGATCTGGGCGCGCGATAGTGCAACCATATGGTGCGTTGGGCGTTATTGCATCATGCAAAAAATGACGGCAAATATACCCCATCCGCTGATTGCGGAATTTGAAGGCTTTATTCGCGATTCCGGCTTCCCTTGCGTCGGCGCAAAGGCCGCCCTGTCGAAAAACCAGATGGACATACTGCTCGCCCGAGACATTCGTTCGGCGTGGGACGATCTTGAAATTCACGCGCGCATCCGTGAACTTGTCGATTTATACCGTGAAAATCCGGCGCCGTTTCGATCATTGGCTGTAGTTTTCGCTGAAGATTCCGGGTTGGATGAAGTGGGCTTTGAACGTCATTTGTGGCTACGGTTGCAATCCTTGAGTGATAAGGATGACTGGCTTGGTCAGCAGCAGGACCAGCGTGTCGCCCATGATCCCAATCATCCCGAATTTTCGGTCAGCTTTGGCGGGGAGGCGTTTTTCATTGTGGGACTGCACCCGCAGGCAAGCCGGCCAGCGCGCCGGTTCATGCGGCCTGTGATGGTGTTCAACCTGCACGACCAGTTCGAATTGCTGCGCGTAGAGGATCGATACGAGAAACTAAGGGCATCAATCATTGACCGCGATATTAAAATTGCGGGTTCGCCCAACCCGATGCTGGCGGGGCACGGAGAGGTGTCAGCCGCTCGGCAATATAGCGGTCGCGCGGTTGAAAGCGGTTGGGAATGCCCCTATCGTCGCGCAGGAGCACACCCGGATCTGGATTTACTTGATGCCCTTGACGATTGAGCCGCGGTCCGGCGTCGCATTCACCCTGAACCGCGGTGATATATTGACCGTGACCGATCCGGAAGGGGAGCAGGTCGCTGATTTACTCGCCTTTCGCCAAGGGGACATTGGGGAAGTCATTTCATCGGGAAGAACACTGGATTATGCCAGTCGGCTGTTTTTGACCACCGGGGATATGATCTATTCCAACCGAAGCAATGTCATGCTGGAGATTCTTGCTGATGATGTGGGTCGCCATGATTTTTTGCTGACGCCTTGCAGTAAGGAGACGTTCCGTATCATTTATGGTGACACACATCCGCATCAAGGCTGCTTTGGCAATTTGGCGAGCGCATTGGCACCATTTGGCATTACGGAGGATATGATACCCGTGGCGTTCAACTGTTTCATGAACGTCGCCATCGACGGGACTAGTGGCATTTTGAGTGTTGAACCTCCGTTGAGTCGTGCGGGAGATTCCATTACCTTTAAGGCGCATATGGATATCATCGTGGGATTGACGGCTTGTTCTGCGCTGCAATCCAACAATGGTTCATTCAAGCCTATTCACTATCATGTTGAGCCCGCCGCTTGAACGGCGCTGACGTAGCCGGGGGGCACCTCGGCCTTTCGGATAATCATTATGCAGGGTGGCTCGCGCGGTTGCGCGTGACGCTATGCTACCTCGTAAGGCACCAAAAGCTTCTAAAGCTGGATAATCCGAAGACATTCAACGCATTGGTCCAGCGCCGGAAACTGAAAAACCGCGATGTCCGGATGGCTGCGCTTGCCGATAAGGTTTGTGTCAAAGAATATGCCGCTGCGTTGCTGGGGTCAGACTGGATCATTCCCACCTATTGGAACGGCGAACTATTGCCTGATGCGCCGCCTTGCGCTGCGCCATTCGTCGTAAAGGCGCGTCATGGCTGCAACCAAAGCATTTACGTGCGCGATGCAACTGCTGACTGGTCATCGATCCGCACGCGTGCTGCCGCCTGGATGCGAAAGCCATATGGGCAGTTGCTCGACGAATGGCTGTACAGCAATATTCCCTTGGGGTTGCTCGTCGAACCATTTGTCGGCGAACAGGGCGAACTGCCGATTGACTATAAAATTTTCGTGTTCGGCGGCCGGGCAACGCATGTGCAGGTACATCTCGAACGCGAAAAACGGCATCGGTGGATTGTGTTCGACCGAGCATGGAACAGGGTGTCGAGCGCCACCACGGATCAGGACCCCGAACAGCCTAGGACTCTGGCACAAATGCTGGAGGCCGCAGAGACACTTGCCCGTGGGTTCGATTTTGTGCGTTGCGACTTTTATGAGATCGCTGAAAAGCCCCTATTTGGTGAAATGACTTTTTACCCTGGATCGGGTCTGGATAAGTTCAACCCCGTGCAGTTAGACACTGTATTTGGCGAATATTGGTTGGCTGCCGGTGGACGATAAATGGTTTCGTAGGTGGACATTGTCGTTTCATCTTAAGTTCAGCAACAAGCGCAAATATAGTCTCGCCATCACCGTTATATCGATATAATACAGCCCAGCATGCTTTTCCGGCGCCCCACATCTGATGCACCTGCTGATTTAGATAGCCGGCTTGCCGCCTTCGACCAGCGTTATGCCAATCTGTTTCCCGAAGACCCACAACCATGGGATGCCGGTGAAGCGCCTGCGCCTGCCAAACACTTGTTCTGGGGAAAATCCCGCTGGTGGTGGGTAAAGCGCGGCAGTGCGTCCGCGCTGGCTGTATTCGTGCTTTTGATCCTGTGGTTGGCCGTGACCGCGCCTCTGTCGAAATCACTGCAGCCAATTGCTCCACCGCGCATAACCTTATTGGCGTCCGATGGCACACCGATTGCGCGTAATGGTGCCATTGTGGACAAACCCGTTGATGTGGGCACGCTGCCCCCCCATGTGGCTCTGGCGTTTCTATCAATCGAAGATCGCCGCTTTTATTCGCATTGGGGTATTGACCCGCGCGGGTTGGTGCGTGCTGCTTGGTCGAACGCATTTGGCACAGGCATTACGCAAGGCGGCAGCACGATAACGCAGCAGCTCGCCAAATTCACTTTCCTTACACCGGAACGAAGCCTGACCCGTAAGGCGCGCGAGATGCTGATTGCATTTTGGCTTGAAGGGCGATTAACCAAGGACGAAATTCTCGAACGATATTTGTCGAACGTCTATTTCGGTGATAATGTCTATGGGCTGCGAGCTGCGTCGCTGCATTATTTCTATCGCCAACCAGAGCGCCTTACCTTGAGCCAGTCCGCCATGCTGGCGGGACTTGTGCAAGCACCCTCGCGATTGGCACCCACCAAAAATCCGGAGCGAGCGGCCAAGCGGGCAAAGTTGGTTCTACGGGCAATGGTCGCCAATAACGTCATCACACAGGCCAAAGCGGACGCCACGCCAACGGCACGTCTGGATGTTCGTGTGCGTGAGACCCTGCCCACGGGCACCTATTTCGCAGATTGGGCTATCCCGCAGGCACGCCTGCTGACGGAAAGCGGTTATGCCGATGTGAAAATGACGACCACGCTGGATGCGCGACTTCAAAACATCGCCCGAAAGGTTGTCGCGCGCGCGCCGATTGGCAAGGGTCAGATCGCGCTTGTAGCGATGCGCCGGAACGGTGAAGTTGTCGCCATGGTTGGAGGCCGGAGTTACAAGGATTCCGCGTTCAACAGGGCTACTCAAGCCAAGCGGCAACCAGGCTCGACATTTAAGCTATTCGTCTATTTGGCCGCACTTCGGTCGGGCATGACGCCAGATTCACGCATTGCGGACACCCCCATCAGCGAAGGCGCGTATCGTCCTAAAAATTCCGGGCAGCGTTACCGCGGGGATATCACCTTGGAACAGGCCTTTGCACAATCAAGCAATGTCGCCTCTGTTCGGTTGTATCAGCAGGTTGGGGGGCAAGCCGTGGCACGCGCTGCACAGGATCTTGGTGTACGCAGTCCGCTGACGCTGGACCAAAGCCTCGCACTTGGAAGTTCCGGCGTCACGTTGATGGAATTGACAGCCGCTTATGCAGGGGTCGCAGCCAATCAATGGCCGATTGAGCCGCATGCTTTCAAGCGTGAGGAACAGGGGTGGATTGAGTGGTTGTTCAACGGCCCCCGATCGTTCAGCAGCCGGACGCATCAAATGCTGCTCGACCTGCTAAAGGGCACAGTAGACCGAGGGACGGGCCGCGCAGCGCGGTTGCCTGTCCCTGCCTATGGCAAGACTGGCACCAGCCAAGATAATCGGGATGCACTTTTTATCGGTTTTGCAGATGATCTGGTCGTGGGTGTGTGGATCGGCAACGACGATAATACGCCATTGCGCGGGATAAACGGTGGCGGTCTTCCTGCGCGTATCTGGCGGGATTTCATGGCGCAATCCATACGGAAAGGTAAGCCGGCAAGCAGCCCCAAGCCGCTCAAGAAACCGGACCCCGAAGGCCCCATTGAGCCGTTAGACCTGCCTGAATTGTCTGAAATCCCTGTCGACATAGGGAATTCTGACGTCCGGATCGATCCAAATAACGGCGTAACCGTTACAACCGATGTGGGCGGCGTGCCGCTTGAACTGAAACTGGATCGTGACGGCGTCAATGTGCAGCCATCGAATTCTGCGGACAAGGCAGCACCCGACGCCCGTTGAACCTAATTAGCGTGAGTAAAC
>Ga0105050_10002319_pt1 | contig 27423 bp, 24 predicted proteins | sample FRY01_FD_78088 | JGI IMG/M metagenome (GOLD analysis project Ga0105050, IMG submission 78088) | Freshwater microbial communities from Lake Fryxell liftoff mats and glacier meltwater in Antarctica - FRY-01 | ecosystem: Environmental > Aquatic > Freshwater > Ice > Glacier meltwater ...
AGCGTCAAGTTCATTCGATGGGTAGCTACCTTGCTGTACTTGCCCGTCCCGTGGAATCGAGCTGTAAATCAGTTACGCGCATCCTATGCCTGCTTATGACTTCAATCATTGGACACCGTTGCCCCTGGCGATACTCGATCCAATAGTCCCGCGAATCCTTCCGCAGCCGGAGGGCGCGGCGGCCGCGGCTTTGCGGGACATCGCTGGCCGTCAGGCGGTACAGCCCGCTGGTGGTGACGAGCGGGGCATCGGCATCCGGGATCCAGTCGAGGTAATTTTTATACCCGCCGGTGTAGTGTTTTTCGCCGGGGATGGAATCAAAGGCCGAGCCCATCGGATCGTAGGGATTGCCGTATTCGACAGGCGTGCCCGGGCCCACGATCGACTCGTCGTCGGTGTCCCAGCGGTGGGCATGGGGCAGGCCGAGATTATGCCCGTACTCGTGGGTGGTCACATGTTTGCCGAAGTAGCCGTTGGCCATGTGAAACCCCCGCCCCCCCACGTAGGCGAGGCCGGCGTAACCGGCCGCCGGACGGCCCTTGGTGAGGACGCCGTCGTAGTCGAACTTCGAGAGATCGAACCCGGCCGCGGCCGCCCGGGACCGGGCCTCCGGGTAGAGGCGCGACAGGCCTTCGTTGTCGTAACTCGCCACCTTGCCACCCATGCGCAGAATCGGGGTGATGGCGGAGCCGCCCGGCCCGACCGGGGCGATGCCGTGCAGGCCGTACGACATGAGCAGGCAGTAGCTGCGCATGTCGCGCAGCAGCGTCTCCGCTTCGGCCAGCGGAATGGTCGCCTGCTCCCCGGCGTAGTCCTCGAAATCGACGCGCAAGAAGAGGAGTCGCTTGTAGCCCTCGGTACGGCCGGAGGCCGCCGTCGGAAGTTCGGCGGCGGCGGATCCGGACGGTGCCAGCGGGACAGCCGCATCACCGCCAGCGGCGGCCACCGCCGGACCGGTGCCCTCGTCCGCCGCGGCCAAGGCCACCGCGGCCGTGCGGGCGGCCGCGGGATCGGCATGCAGGGAGATCTGGCCGCCGATTTCCAGCCCGATAGCGGCGCGGGTTCCGGGCGGCAGCTCCTCCGCCTCCAGCTGCCGGCCCGGCGACGCGCTCAGCGCCATCACCGCGCCGGCCCGGATGAGGGCATCATCGGAAGGATTGGTGCCGGCTCCGGCGGGAAGGACGATGCCGTGCAGGGGCGCGCCGGCCCTGGTCACCCAGTCCAGGGCGGTGCCATGCGTGAAGACCCGGGCGCGGGCGCCCTCCCACTCGGCCCAGCGCACCAACCGCGTCGGGTCCTCCTTCCGCCCCGGGGCCGCGATCGCGCAAGCGACAAAATAATCAGCCCGCCGGTTCACCCATGTTTCCAGCCAGGCGGCCACCGAAGCGGGCAGTTCTCGGCCGAGCCGGGCCGGCACCGCAAGCTGCAACGCCCGGGCCGGATCGGCCTGGATCAGGTCGCCCAACGCCGTGCGCCGCGCCCGCGCCAGGGCCACCCCCTCCGCCTCCAGATCTTCGGGAAGCGCCGCCGGAGCCAGCGCGGCCGCCGCACGCCACCGGGCCGTCCATTCACGGAACCGATCAAACGCCGGCTCCGCCACCGGCCGCGACCAGAGGTCGGACTGACGGGGCGGCAGCAGCGCCGGCGGCACCGGGAGGCCGGGGCGGCCGGCCTCCGCGCCGGCGGCCTCCGCAGCCGCGCTCGTGGCGTCGGTCCAGCGCGCCTGCTCCACTGCCGGTGCCGGCCGGCAGGTCACGCAGGCCGGCTCCTCCGCCGGCCCGTCGTTTTGGTGAGTCGTTCCGAGCCATGCCGCCACCCCGGCACACAGGATAAAAACGGTGCCCGCCAAGGCGCGCTGGGAAAAAACTGGGGGCATACAAGGCGGTCGACGGCGGCCCCCGGTGGAGCCAGCTATTGAGTATGCCCGTTCAGACACCTGAATCCAAGCGACAAAAAACAGGGGCAACGCCTGCGCCGGGACCGGCGGGCGGAGGTTAGCGCGGCCCCGGGACGGGGTCGCGCCGAAAATCTGACGCCGCAACGGCGAGCTTTCACTTGCGGAATTGTCAGGGCGCGCATAATTTCCACCCTCCCGCCGATCAGTACGTCGATCCGGCCCGCGGCCACGCCGTGATTTGAACTTTTACACCCATCAACGCCATGAAGTCCGAGATTCATCCCAAATACGTCGAAACGACCATTTCCTGCGCCTGCGGCACCGTTTACCGCACGCGCTCCACCGTTTCCACGATCTCCGTCGGCATTTGCGCCGCCTGTCATCCGTTTTTCACCGGTGAGCAGAAGTTCATCGACACGGCCGGCCGTCTCGACAAGTTCGCCAAACGCTTTGGCGGCATGAGCACGGTGCGCCGCGCCAAGCCAAAATTGGTCGCCTCCGCTTAGCTGACCGCCGTCGGTTAGTGATTTCTCACGAGAGGTGAGCTTACTCCGTGCCCGCGGAGCGGCTCACCTTTTTTCGTGCCCGCATCCGGCCCCTGGCCGATGATCCCCGCTTTACCGATCGATTCCGCATCCCCATCCATGGACTACGCCCCGCTCATTGACCGAAAACGCCAGCGCTTCGCCGAGCTGGAGGTGCAGATTTCCTCGCCCGAATTTTTCAACGACCCGAAAAAGGCCGCTGACTTCACCCGCGAGCACGCACGGCTCAAAAAACTGATCGAAACCTGGGAGGACTACACCCGCACCCAGACTGAACTGGCTGAAAACCAGGAGATGGCGCGCGGAACGGATCCCGAGTTCGCCGAAATGGCCGCCGCGGAAATCCCCGCGCTGGAGCAAAAGCTCCACAATTTGAACGAACAGGTCACCTACGCCCTGCTCCCGCCGGACGGGACCGAGGATCGCGACGCCCTCCTGGAAATCCGCGGCGGCACCGGCGGCGACGAAGCCTCGCTCTTCGCCGCGGACCTGCTGCGCATGTACACCCGGTATTGCGACACCCGGGGGTGGAAGGTGGAGATCCTCGACAGCAGCCCCTCCGAGGTCGGCGGCTTCAAGTCGATCACGCTCAAAATTTCGGGTGACGAGGTGTTTCGTTTCCTCCGGTACGAGAGCGGCGTGCACCGGGTGCAGCGCGTCCCGAGCACGGAGACGCAGGGCCGCATCCACACCTCCACGGCCACGGTCGCGGTGCTGCCTGAGGCCGAAGAAGTGGACATTCAAATCCGCCCCGAGGACATCGAGATCCAAGCCAGCCGGGCCGGCGGCCCCGGGGGCCAGGGCGTCAACACCACCGACTCCGCGGTCCAGGTGTTCCACAAACCCACCGGCCTCGTCATCCGCTGCATCGAGACCCGCTCCCAGATCAAGAACCGCGAGCGGGCCATGGGCATCCTCCGCGCCAAGCTTTTTGAGGCCAAGCAGCGCGAGGAACAGGAAAAATACGCCACCCACCGCCGCAGCCTGATCGGTTCGGGGGGACGGGAGGAGAAAATCCGCACTTACAACTACCCGCAGAACCGGGTCACCGACCACCGCATCGGCCTGACCGTGTACAATCTGGACCTGTTCATCGAAGGCCAGATCGACGACATGGTCGTGGCCTTGCAGGGCCGCGACATGGAGGACCGCATCGCCGCCCTGCAGGCGGAATAACAATGCCGGCCTTCGGGCCGCGCTCGCCCTGGGCACCCACCGGGTCCTGACCGCGTCCCGGAGCGGATGCCGCAGCGGCTCCGGCCCATCGCCCCGTCCTCCTCCCCGGAAGGGCAGGCCAAAAGTGCGGTTCCAGCGTAAGTTTTCCGTGCGGGAAGGCGACTCCGCCGACATCATTCAACCAGCCAGTCCGCCCCCCACCGCCTTTGACCATGCTCTGCGACGTCTGTCAGACCAAGGAAGCCAATGTTTTCTTCACCCAGATCATCAACGGTCAGGTGCAGAAAGTGAACCTGTGCGAAGAGTGCTCCAAGCAGAAGGGGGTGACCGATCCGACCGGTTTCGCCCTGGCCGAGCTGCTCCTCGGCATGGGCACAACCCAGGAAAAGCCGGAGGCCAAGCCGACTGGCATCATCTGCCCGGCGTGCGGCTTCACTCAGGCTGAATTCAAGCGGGTGGGACGGCTCGGGTGCCCGCAGTGTTACGATGCGCTCCGCTCCGATGTCGAGACGGTCCTCGGCAACCTGCACAAAGGCACGCGTCATACCGGCAAGGTGCCGGCCCACGCCGCCGCCTCCGCCGTGGGCAGCCGCCTGGAATCGCTCCGACGCGACCTCGCCAAAGCCATCGACGACGAAAAATTCGAGGATGCCGTGCGCTTGCGCGACGAAATCAACGCCCTCTCGCCGTCCCCCGCCGCCCCTCGGAAATCCAGCTGAACCGAAGCCCCGCCGGCGCGCCTCCCTCCGCCGGCCGCCCCTCGCCCCCCTCACTTCTTTTTCCCATGATGCGTTTTTCCACCCTCGTCCGCCAGCCGGCTGCCTGGATGCTGCCGGAAGGGCCGCACGCGGACATTGTCATCAGCACCCGCATCCGCCTGGCCCGCAACCTGGCCGGCCGCCCGTTCCCCGGCTGGGCGAAAAAAGAAGAACGCATCGCCAGCCTGAGCGAGCTCCAGCCTGGCGTGGAGGCGCTGCCGGACATGGCCGACGGCTTTTCCGCCGACCTGACGAAACTCGACCCGCTGCAAAAACAGGTGCTGGTCGAACGCCACCTGATCAGCCGCGAACAGGCCGCCAAGGGGCCCGGCTCCGCGGCCGTCATCAACCGTGCGCAAAATCTCAGCATCATGATCAACGAGGAGGACCACCTGCGGATGCAGGCGATCCTGCCGGGACTGGACCTGAACCGCGCCTACGGCATGCTCGACGCCGTCGACACCCAGCTCGAGGCCTCGCTGCCATTCGCGTACCACACTGAGTTCGGGTACCTCACCGCCTGCCCGACCAACCTGGGCACCGGCCTGCGCGCCTCGACCATGATGCACCTGCCTGGACTGGTCCTCAGCGAGCAGATCAACCAGGTCATCCACTCCGCCAACCGCATCGGCCTGGCCGTCCGCGGCATCTACGGCGAGGGCACCGAGGCGCTGGCCCACCTCTTCCAGGTCAGCAATCAAAACACCCTGGGCGAGCGCGAGCGCGAAATCATTTCGCGCCTCGAAAAAGTGATCGAACAGATCATCCAACGCGAGCACGACGCGAGGCAAAAACTCCTCCAGACCAATCCCACCAAACTCCGCGACCATCTCGGGCGGGCCTACGGCGTGCTCCGCCACGCGCATACGATCGAAACCAAGGAGGCGCTGAATTTCCTCTCCATGCTCCGGCTCGGCCAGGACCTCTCGCTCCTCAATCCGGGCAACCGGCTGCTCATCGACCACCTGCTCGTCGAAATCCAGCCCGCGCACCTCCAGCTCGCCGCCAAAAAGAAACTGACCGCCGAGGAGCGCGATGCCCTGCGCGCCGAACTCCTCCGCCTTCACTTGCGGAACCTGCCCGAGCCGGAAATCACCCCGCCGACCACCCCGCCGACCACCCCGCCCTCCGCGGAGGAGTGAACCTGACAGCATCCCGGGGCGTGGGAGCTTCCGTCTGAAAAATGCGGCGCGTCCGCGTGGCCGCCGTGCTGCAGATGGGCGATTCCCGCACGATTGACCGCACATCCCGGTTGTTCCGCGCGAAGAGTGCGCCTATTTAGCAGATGCGCATCATTTCCGGCACCGCGGGTGGCATTCCGCTGCTCAGCCCCGAGGACGACACCCGACCGACGACCGACCGCGTGCGCGGCGCGGTTTTCTCCATCCTCACGCCCCGGATCACCAACGCCCGGGTTCTTGACCTGTTTGCGGGCTCCGGCGCGCTGGGGCTGGAGGCGGTCAGCCGCGGGTCCAAGGCGGCCCTCTTTCTCGAAAGCAGCCGCGAGGCCTGCGAGTTCATCCGCAAGAATGCCGCGAAGGCGAAGCTGGGCGCGCAGGTGGCCGTCCGGCAGGCGGATGTGTTTGCCTGGTTGAAGACGTCGGCCGCCCGCGGGTCGTATGACATCATTTTCGCCGATCCGCCGTACCGCAAGAAGCCCGCGGACAGCGATTTTGCCGCCGCGCTGCTGGATTCCCCCGTGCTGCCCGGCCTGGTGGCGGAGGAGGGCGTTTTTGTTTTGGAAAGCCACGCCGGACCGGGCATTCTGGCCATTCCACCGGCATGGCGGCTGCTCGACGAGAGGACCTACGGGACGAGCCGCATCTCGTTCCTGGAAGTGCGCAAAAAACCCAGCCCGAGCGCCGAATGACCCCCGGTGCCGTGCGGGCGCTGTACAATCTGGCCTTGCCGCCGGCGCTGCTAGCCGCCCTGCCGGGACAGTTGCTGAAAATGCGGCGGCGCGGCGGCGCGGTGCGGGATTTCGGGCAGCGGCTCGGCTATTTCCGCCCGGAGGCGGCCGCGCGGCTCGCGGCCCTCGCCAAACCCTGGTGGATCCACGCCGTGAGCGTGGGCGAGGTGCTGGTGGCGGCGAAATTCATCGCCGCGGTGCGCGCCCGTGCCCCGCTCGCCCCCCTAGTGCTTTCCACCACCACCAGCACCGGCCATGCGGTCGCCAGGCGGGAACTGCCGGCGGACGTGCCGGTGTTCTACAACCCGGTGGACCTTCCTGGGGCCGTGGACCGCACCCTCGACGCCGTGCGGCCGGGACGCCTCATCCTCGTGGAAGCCGAGGTCTGGCCGAATCTTCTCCACGCTGCGCACGCATGGGGCATGGAGGTGGCCCTGATCAACGCCCGCCTCTCGCCGCGGTCGGAGCGCCGCTACCTGGCCGCGCGACCGCTGGTCGCCCCGCTGCTCGCGCAGCTCGACCGCGTCCTGGTGCCCGAACCGGAGGATGTCGCACGCTGGTCCGCCATCGGCGTGCGGGCGGACGTCGTCCAGGTGACCGGCAGCCTGAAACACGATTACGAAGGCCTCCCGGAGGACCCGCAAACCAACGGCTTGGCCACCATGATGGACTCGCTTTGGGGCGCGCCACGGCCGCCTTTGCTGCTGGCCGCCAGCACCCACCCGGGCGAGGAATCCCTACTCGCCAAAGTCTTCCTCGAGCTTCGGGCCGCACTGCCCACGCTGCGTTTTCTCGTCGTCCCACGCCACGTCGAACGCAGCGAGGCCGTCACCGCTGAACTTTCCGCCCTCGGCCTCACCATCGTGCGCCGCTCGCAACTCGATGGAAATCCTCCGGCCGCCCGCCCCGACCCCCGGGTCAACCCCGGCCCCGACGTGCTGCTCATCGACACCACCGGCGAACTCCGCGCCTGGCAGCCGCTGGCCGGAGCCGTCGTCATCGGCAAAAGTTTCCTCAGCCACGGCGGCCAGAATCCCGTCGAGGCGCTGATGGCCGGTCGCCCGGTGGTCACCGGTCCACACATGGAAAATTTCGCCCCGCTCATGCGCTCGCTGCGCGCCCACGACGCCGTCATTCAGGTCGCCGACGCCGACGCCCTCGGCCCGGTCCTGCGCACGCTCCTCACCTCGCCCGACCATGCCGCCCGCCTCGCCACCGCCGCCCGCACCGCCCTCGCCCCGCACCAGGGCGCGGCCCGCCGCACCGCGGAAATCCTGCTCGGCGCGGGGTGACCGGCTCGGCCCGCCCCGGCCGGCGGCTGCCGTCGCCGTTCACTCCGGCTGCCGATCCAGCTGCCCCTGATGCAAAAAATACGCCTCCCCGCCCAGCGCCGCCAGCTCGGCCTGCGAGTGCGACACATACACAACGGGCACACGGAATTCATCGACCACCGTGCGCACGTGGGCCAGCACCCGTTCCTTCAACGCGTCATCAAGTCCGGTGAGCGGTTCGTCGAGAAGCAGCAGGCGCGGACGCGCGAGCAGCGCGCGACCGATAGCGACCCGCTGCTTTTCCCCGCCGGAAAGCTGCGTGATTGGACGCGACAGCAGCTCGGAGAGTTGGAGGACGTCAACGACGCGGCCGGGCAGCGTCTCGTCGTTGAGTTCACGCCGAAATCCAAAGCGCAGATTGGCTCCCGCGCAGAGGTGGGGAAACAACCCGAGATCCTGCGGCACGTAGCCGATGCCACGTTTTTCCGGTGGATGGTAGAGACGGGCCCGAACGTCGGTCAACACCTCATCGCCCAGCAGGATGCGCCCCTCCTCCGGCCGCCGCAGTCCGGCGATCATTTCGAGCAGCGTCGTTTTACCGCTCCCGGACACTCCGCTCAGACCGGTGACCGGGGCGGTCAGGGCGGCATCGATCCTCAAGGTGAAGCCCGGGAGTTTCAGTACCACGTTTTCGAGTCTCAGGGTCATGGCGATTTCCTCCGGGGGGTCAGCCGTTCACTCAGCCACAGCAGGGCAAAAGCGATGAGCACGCTGACGGCAACCAGCCGCATGGCCCGGCCATCATTGCCGACCTGCACCTGCTGGTAGATCGACAGGGCGAGGGTGGAGGTCCGGCCCTCGATGAATCCCGCCACCATGATGGTGGCGCCAAACTCGCCCAGCGCCCGCGCTAACGAAAGCACCACCCCGGCCGCCACGCCGCGCCGGGCCAGCGGCAGCGTGACCGTCCAAAATACATTCCAAGGGGAGCGCCCGAGCGTGCGCGCCACCGCCTCCAACCGCGGCGGCACCTCCTCGATGGCCGTGCGCAGGCTGCGGACCATCAGCGGAAACGCCATCACCCCGAGCGCCAGCACCACCGCCCACTCGGTGAAGGCAATGTCGATCCCCCACCGCTCGTGCAGCCACCCGCCGACCGGACCGCGGCGGCCGAAGAGATTGAGCAGGACCAGGCCCGTGGCCACCGGCGGCAGCACCAGCGGCAGCGCCACCGCCGTTTCGACCAACGATTTGCCGCGCCACTCCCGCCGCGCCAGGAGCCAGGCCAGCGCCAAGCCCGGCGGCAGGACCAAGGCCACCGCCACTGCGGCCGTCCACAGCGTCAGCCAGACCGCCCGCCAGTCATCCACATGCAAATCAGCGATCCCCATCGGCCTCCGGCAGGACTATGAAGCCAAACTTCTCAAAAACAAGTCTGGAGGCCGCCGTGTCCAGGTGGTCAAGATACCGCCGTGCCAGCGCCGGCGCGGCCGCCGCCTTGAGCGCGGCCATCGGATACGTGATCTTCGGCCCCTCATCCGCCGGGATCTCCAACGCCACCCGCACCTTCTTCGACATCCGGGCATCGGTCTGGTAAACGATGCCTGCGTCGATGTTGCCTGATTCGACCGCGGCCAGCGCCGCCCGCGCCGAAGGTGCCGCCACGAGCTTCGGCGAAATCCGGTCCCACACGCCCAGCTTCTCCAGGTACTGCCTCGCATACACGCCCACCGGCACCGCCTGGGGGTCGCCGGTCACCAACCGCTGCACACCCGCACCCGTCAGGTCCTTCGCCTCCCTGATCTTGAGCGCGCTGTCCGCCGGCACTACCACCACCAGGGTGTTGGACAACTGGTCCTCCCGCGAACCTGGTTCAATCAACCCCTCGGCCGCCAGCTCGTCCATTTTAGCGGAGTCGGCCGAGATGAAGACGTCGGCTGGCACCCCCGCTGCAATCTGACGCACCAGCGCATTGGACGCTCCCAGGTTCAGCTCGACCTTGACTCCGGTGGACTCGCTGAAGGCGGTGCCGATTTCCTTCAAGGCATCCGCCAGACTCGCCGCCGCCGCCACGCGCACGACGGGTGCGGCGGCTTCGACGGCACCGGCGGCCGCCACCCAACCGAGCAGGAGCCGGAGCCAACGAACAAGGAGATGGCGCGAAATGGCAACGCGGTTCATGGAAATTGGTCGAGGTCGCAACGGCACGCTCAAGGCTGCGGCAAACAAAGGACTCAGCGCCTCGGGAATCCAATGAAATCTGCATGGCTAAAGATGTTTCCCGCTGAAAGGCCGCGGATGTTGGGTGCGGGACGCGGGGCACGCGCACTGCGCCGCCGGACTGCGCCGCCGGAATGGCCCCGGTCGCGGCCGGGCGCACCAGCCGTTGGAGTCAGCGCCACTGGAGGGGGTGGCCTTGGGGCCTTCCGCCATCCTTTCCTCGCCGAGTGCCAGCAGCGTATCGCCCGCAGGCGAAAGGGACGCCCCTCCCCTGCCGCCCCCTCCCGCGGCCTCCCTCACCGGTTCCTGAAAACCCTCGCCGCGGCTCGTTTACCACCCGCGCTTTCCCATTGCGAGCGGCGGGGCCGAGCCAATGATGTCGGCATCACCGCATCGCCGCACCGCCGCACCGCCGCACCACCGATCCATGCACATCGTCCCTGTCGCCCTGCACAATGATCTCGTCCGCGCCGCCTACCTCCTCCGCGGGTTCACCCCCGCGGAGGCCGCCGATGCCGCCCGCTTCTGCGAACTGGCCGCCACCCACGGCATCCGCACCCACAACGCCATCAAGGCGCTGCATCTCGACGACCATTTCGGCTCGAAGGCCGGCGGCTGCGTGCCGGGCGCGGAAATCCGCGACCTCACCCCGCCGGGGAAATTTGCGGCAAGCCGGATCTGGGATGCGCAGCGCAAACTCGGCCAGTCCACGGCCTTTGCCGCGATGGACGAGGCCATGCGGCTGGCCGACGCGTATGGCATCGGCCAGGTCAGCGTGGACCATGCTTTTCATTACCTCTGGGGCGGCGGCTACGTTATGGAGGCGGCGAAACGCGGCTACATTGCCTACACCAACTGCACCGCCGCCCTCGCGGAGGTCGTGCCCTTCAAGGGCAAATTCCCCACTCTCGGCACCAACCCGCATTCGTGGGGCTTTCCCACCACCTCCGCGGTCGGCTACCCGATCGTGATCGACTGGGCCACCAGCACCGTGGCCATGGGCCGCGTGCAGCAGTTCAAGCGCGAGGGCCAAAGACTGCCTCCGGAGGCCGCGGTCGACGCCGCCGGCCAGCCGACCACCGACCCCCAGGCCGTCGCCGCCCTGCTCCCCTTTGGCGCCCACAAGGGGTACGGCCTGTCGCTGATCAACGAACTCGTCGCCGCCTTCATTGGCGGCAGCCTGCCCACCCTGCGCAGCCGGGCGGTCCCGGAGGGAGAAAAACGCACCTGCGCCTTCTATTTTCAGGTCATCCACCCGGACGCCCTGAACGCCGGGGCCTTCGCCCGCGGGCGCGACCAGTCCGCCAACGTCCAGGCGGTGCTCGCCGACATCCTCGGCCACGGCAACGAAGCGTGCAGCCTGCCCGGACAACCCGAAGCCGAAGCCGCGCAGGCCACCGCCCGCGCCGGCGGCCTGCTCTTCACCGCCCCGGAAATCGACGAATTCAACACCATCGCCGCCGAACTCGGACAGCCCGCCTGGCGGGCGGAAGACTTTCCGGTCGCCTCCAGTTGAACGCCCCTCCCCCTCCCTCGCGGAGGCTCACTCCAAGGCGGCGGCACCGGTCTCGCCGGTGCGGATGCGGCACAGGTCGGTCACGGTGGTCACAAAAATCTTCCCATCGCCAATCTTGCCAGTCCGCGCCGTGTCCGCCAGCGCCCTCAGGACCTCCTCAACCTGGTCATCGTCCACCAGGATCTCGAGTTTGATCTTCGGAAGCATGTCGGCGGCATATTCACTGCCGCGGTAAATCTCGCTGTGGCCCTTCTGCCGGCCAATGCCCTCGGCGTCGAACACGGTCAGGCCGTTCACCCCGGCCTCAAGCAGGGCCTGGCGGATTTCCTCGAGCTTGAAGGGTTTGACGATGGCTTCGATGCGTTTCACGGAGTCAGAAGTGGCCCTAATGCGAGGCCGGCCCGGTGGCAAGACGCAAAACCGCACAGCCGGTGCCCTGGGCCTCAATCTGCCAGGGAGATCGACCGGGCCGCGCGAAAAACCCCGCGCCCGGCTTGGCCGCCGCCGCCTGCCCCATCTCTCCCCGCGCCCCCGTGCCCCGCCGAAGCCTGCTTCCGCCGAGATGATTTGGTTGTGGGATGACCGGAATCGGGGGATGATGACGCGCATGATTTTCCACCCCCATCGGCGAGCTATGGCCGCTTCCCTCATGTTCCTCGCGGCCTTCAATGCCCTCGCCGCCGAGGCTCCCCAGCACCCGGCCAACCGTCTGGCCAAGGAAAAATCCCCCTATCTGCTGCAGCACGCGCACAACCCAGTGGATTGGTATCCATGGGGAAACGAGGCCTTTGCACGCGCCCAGAAGGAAAACAAACCGATCCTGCTCAGCATCGGCTACGCCACCTGCCACTGGTGCCATGTGATGGAGCGAGAGTCGTTCATGGACAAGGCCATCTCCGAGTTTTTGAACAAAAATTTCATCGCGATCAAGCTCGATCGCGAGGAACGACCCGACCTCGACCGGATTTACATGAGCGCCCTCCAGGCGATGGGGCTGGGCGGCGGATGGCCGCTCAATGTCTTCATGACGCCCGAGCGGAAGCCGTTCTTCGGCGGCACCTACTTTCCACCCCAGCCCAAGGGCGGGCAGGCCGGTTTCCTCGATGTCATCGAGCGCATCCACGGTGCCTGGACCGAAAAAGAAACCGAGATCCGCGGCAATGCCGACCTGCTGACCACCGAGCTGGCCCGTGTCCTGACCACGGCCCGCCTCGCCCCCGACGCCACCCTGCCTGGAGCCGCCCCTCTGGCTGCGGCCGTCGCCGAGTACATGAAGGAGTATGACGCCACCCATGGCGGCTTTTCCAAGGCCCCGAAGTTTCCCCAGCCCGCGGTCGTTTCGGCCGTACTGCGTCACGGTGCCGATCGGAAGGACGCCGCCGCCCTCGCCGCCGCCGTGCACACCCTGCAGGCGATGGCCGCCGGCGGGCTTTATGATCAACTGGGCGACGGCTTCGCCCGCTACTCGGTGGATGATCGCTGGCTGGTGCCGCATTTCGAAAAAATGCTCTACGACAATGCGCAGCTGGCCTGCGTCTATCTCGAGGCCACCGTCTCCGCCCCCCCGGCGGATCGCGCCCGCATGACCGAGGTGGCCCGCGGTATCTTCCGCTACGTCCTCCGGGACATGACCAGCCCTGACGGAGCGTTTTATTCGGCAGAAGATGCTCAAAGTGAAGGCCATGAAGGTAAATTTTACACCTGGAGCAAAACTGAACTGGAGTCGATCCTGAACCCGGAGGAAGCCGCCTTCACCCTGGCCTATTTCGGAATCACCGACACCGGCAACTTCGAGGACCACAGCCACCCCGCACCTCTCAAAAATCAGAATGTCCTCAGCGTGCCCGACTGGCGCAAACCGCTGAGCGCCTCCGATGCCGCCCTCCTGGCGCAGGTCAAATCAAAGCTGTTCGAGGTGCAGAAAAAACGGGTGCGACCGCTGCGCGACGACAAGGTGCTGGCCAGCTGGAACGGGCTCATGCTCTCGGCCTTCGCCCGCGGATCGATGATCCTTCAAGATGATGCTTTGCTTTCGGCAGCAACGAAAAACGCAATGTTTTTACGTTCGACGATGTGGGATCCCGCAGCCAAGTCGCTGACCCATCGGTGGCGACAAGGAGGCAAGGACACCGCCCAAGTGTTCAATTCCTACGCCTATGTCCTGCAGGGGGTGCTGGACCTGTATCAGGCGACCCTCGACCCGCAGTGGCTGGCGTGGAGCCTGGAGCTTGCGGACGCCGCAGTGGCGACGTTTTTTGATGCGGAGCATGGCGGCTTCTTCCAGAACGGCGGTGCCGACGCCACCGTCCTCCTGCGCTTGAAGGAGGATTACGATGATGCCGAGCCCTCCGGGAATTCGGTGATCATCGGCGCGCTCCTCCAGCTGGCCGCCATTACCGACCAGCCCCGCTGGCGCGAACTCGCCGAAAAATCCCTGAAGTTCTTCGCCCCCAAGCTCGCGGAAAATCCAGGCGCGCTTCCGCTGATGGCCCAGGCCGCGGCCAATGCCTCCACCGAGCCGTACCGGGTGGTGGTGGCCGGCGACCCGGCGGCGGCCGATGCGATGAGCCTGCGCCGCGCCGCGTGGAGCGTGCATGCCCCTAACAAGGTGGTGCTCGGCACGGCCGCGCCCGCCGAGGAATTTGCCCGCTCCCTCACGACCAGGGAGGGCAGGGCGACCGCGTACGTGTGCAGCGGAAAGTTCTGCCATCTGCCCACCAGCGACCCCGCCATCGTAGCTGCCCATCTGGGCTCCCCGCCGCCCGCCGCCGGCGCGCCGCCCGCGCCCGCGCCAGACCGATAAATTTTGGGCATTCGCCCGGGACCGGGTGTTCCGCCCTTGTCAAATCCACCGGGCACGGGAGACTCAGGATGGCCTTGCCACTCTCACATGGTAGATTGCGACATCCCCTGCCCCCACTGTGGGGAGCACCTCGTGCTCGATGACTCCACGGCAGGTCAATCTGTCGTCTGTCCCGCCTGCGACGCCCTCGTCCCCATGCCCGATTCCCCGTCCGATTCCAGCCGCCACGCCAAACCCTCCCTCCCCAAGCGCCGGCCCGAGGGAGAAAAACCGCGCGGCTTTTCCGACCAGACCGCCGAACCCATCCTCGCCCCGCCGCCCGCCGGCGGATCGCTGGCCCCGCCCTCTCCCGAACTGCTCGCCAACCGGGCCAAAGCCACCCTGCCCCGCGAACGCAACCGGGAGCGCCAGCTCCCGTCCCTCACCCCCGCCCCCTACCAGGCCGAGCCCGGCACCGGCAGCATGCCGTCGGTCCGCGCTGAACTGCCCAGCCGCCGAAGCGCCGACGAAGTCTCCCGCCTCCGCCCCCCTCATCCACCGGCGGACGACCTCCCGGAAGCCGACGAAGCCGACGCAGCCGACGCAGCCGCGGCAGCCGTTGCATTCGCGACCTCCACCGCGGAGGTGGACGCGGCCGCGCCCCCGGGCCCCCGGCACGCCAACCACCGCCTCGGTGCCTCCCGCCGCCTGGAAATGAAGCGGCAGGGCACGGTCGATTTCGATCCCGAGGTCGCCGACAGCTGGGGCAAGGAAAAAGAGGACCCGGAAACATCGCGCCGCGGAGGACGGCGGTTCATCGGCTGGGCGGCCGCCATCGCCGTTCCACTCGTCGGTTTCGTGGTGTGGCAAAGCCTCGGCCGCCCGGGCCTGGGCGCTTCAGACACGATCGCCCAACCAGAGGCCGCCACCGGCTCCGGCATCGACTCCGCCGAGGAAAGCCGCCGGGCCGGCGAGCTGGTCTCCCGGTTTCTGGCCACCACCACCGTGGAGGAGCGGGCCGCCCTGGTCCGCCACCCCGAGATCACCAAACCGCGCCTCGCGGCCTGGCACTCGCCCGCCAATCCCCTCAAACCCCTCGCCGTGCTCGAATTCGACGACCGCTCGTCCGAACAAACGATCGATGGCGTCACGTTCGTCATGCTCTCGATGGCCCTCGATGACTTCACCCGCCGGGCCATCGCGGTCGAAAGACAAGCCGACGGAGGGTTCCTCGTCGACTGGGAGAGCTTCGTGTTTTGGTCGGAGGTCAAGTGGCCTGAGTTTCTCAGCCGGGAGCCGGCCGGGACCCACGAATTCCGCGTCGCGGTCGAGATCGATACCTATTTCAATTGCGGGTATGAGGACCCCCAAAAGTGGTTTTGCTACAAGCTGACCGACCCGGAAAACTGGGCGCATTGCTGGGGGTACTGCAGCCTTGATTCCGAAGCCGGCATGAAGATCAACCGCATGATCCGTCGGCAACGCCAGCAGGGCCAGAACCAGATCAAGACGATCCTGCGGTTGAAATTCGACGAAGCCGGCCGGGGCCGCAATCAGGTGCTCATCGAGGACGTGGTTCAGGATGGGTGGGTCAAGCCCGGAGCCTGACGATCCCCCCCTTGATCCGTCTTCCAGCCATTTCACCATGTTCGATCCGTCTCCGCAGCGCCAGAGCGTTTCCGATCCAGCTCCGTGGGAGGATGGAACGGACGGGGGTCCCCGGCTGCCAGGCCCCCGGACGCCGCTGACGCTGCCCCGCTCGGTCCCCCTGCCTTCGCTGCGGCCCGGCGAGGAGTGGAGCGTGGTCGACCGCCACGGCCAAAGCCATCGGCCGATGCTCCAGCCCTGGGAGGCGGCGAATTTTGATCCCGAAGACACCGACCAGTGGGGAGAGGTCGGGCAGACGGTGGAAAGCCGCCACCGTCGCGGGTTGCGACTGGCCCTGCTGAGCCTGGCGGTGGCCCTGCCCCTGGGGGCCGTGGTGGTCTGGCAAAGCGCGCCGCGGACCGTGCCGGAGGCTCCGGCCGCCCGCCCCGCCACCCGCCCGGCCGCGGTGCCGGCCACCTCGGAGCATGCGCGCCAGGCCGCCTTCGTGGCCGAAGCGTTCCTGGCCACCTCCACCCTGGAAGCCCGCGCCTCCTTGGTGCGGCATCCTGAAATCACCCGCGCGCGCATGGAGGCCTGGCACACCCCGGAACACCCGCTCCGCCCGCTGAAAGTGTTGCATTTCCACGAACGCTGGGCGGAGGAATCCGTGGGAAAAAACACCTTTCTCCTCCTGTACATGGAAATGGCGGATTTCACGACGCGCGCCATCGCCCTGGAAAGGGCCCCGGAGGGAGGGTTCAAGATCGATTGGGAAAGCTTCGAGGGATGGTCCCCGCTGCCCTGGACCCGCTTCCTCGCCGAGGAACCATCCGCGGCCATGGAATTCCGCGTCATGGTGCAGCGTGACACTTACCACAATTTCGGCTATGCCGATCCCGACGCTTGGCTCAGCTTCAAACTCACCGATCCCGCCGACCTGGCCCATTGCTGGGGCTATTGCCCCGTCACCTCCGAGGCCGGTTTCACCCTGAGTCGGCTCCTCCGACGGCAGACTCAGCAGGGAGAACTCCAGATCAAGGCCATCGTCCGCCTCCGCTTCGAGGAAGGCCGCTCCGGCCACCAGCAGGTTCTCATCGAGTCGGTGGTGCAGGATGGCTGGCTCAAGCCCGATCCATGAAACCCCGCTTCAGCTCAGCCACCCGGCCCCTCCCCCCGCCCAGCACCCGTTCCACCCCCCGCGATCCCAGCCCATGACCACCACTCTTGCAAGCGTCGATCTCGCCGCCGACATCCTGCGTCTGAAAAAAGAACGCAACGCCGTCATCCTCGCGCACAACTACCAGATCAAGGCGATCCAGGACGTGGCCGACTACGTGGGCGACTCGCTCGGCCTCTCCTACAAGGCCAAGGAAACCCAGGCCGATGTGATCGCCTTCTGCGGCGTGCACTTCATGGCCGAAACCGCCAAAATCGTCAATCCGGACAAAATCGTCGTCCTGCCCGACCAGGACGCCGGCTGCTCGCTCGAGGAAAGCTGCCCAGGGCCGGAACTCGAGGCCTTCCTGAAAAAACACCACGAAAAAAATTATTACGTCGTCGCCTACATCAATTGCAGCGGCCACGTCAAGGCGCTCAGCGACGTCATCTGCACCAGCGGCAACGCCGTCCGCATCGTCGAACGCATCCCCGCCGACCGCAACATCCTCTTCGTGCCGGACGCCAACCTCGGAGGCTGGGTCATGGAACAAACCGGCCGAAAAATGGACCTCTGGCAGGGCGCCTGTTACGTCCACGTCGAGTTCACCCGCGACAGCATCCACAAAATCCGCGAAGAGCACCCCGAAGCCCCGGTCGTCGCCCACCCGGAATGCACCTTCGCCGTCCGCCTGCTCGCCGATGAGGTCTGCTCGACCGAAAAAATGGTCCACTACTGCCGCGACCACGACGCCGACACCTTCATCATCGTCACCGAAAGCGGCATGCTCCACCGCCTGCGCCGCGAACTGCCCCACAAGACGTTCATCCCCGGCCCCACCGACCACTGCGCCTGTGCCGACTGCCGCTTCATGAAAATGAACACCCTGGAAAAACTCCACCGCTGCCTGGACACCCTCCAGCCCCGCCTGGAAATGCCCGAAGACCTCCGCCGCCGCGCCGAAGCCCCCCTCCTGCGCATGCTCGAGTGGAGCCGGTAGCCGGACCCCGCCCCGCACCCACGAAACCCCGCGCCTGATCGGCCCGCCCAGCCCGGCTCCGCGGCCCGGCCAGTGCATATCCCTTCAGGCCGGCGGCTTTTCGAGCGCGATGATTTCCTGTTTGAGGATCTTGCCGACGCGGTGCTTGGCCAGGTACACTTGGGCCATGCTGACATCGAGCTCCTTCATCACCTTGCCCACGCCCCAATCCTTGATCACATAACAGTCGAAGATCTGAAACTGCTTCGGCGAGACCTGGATCTTCACGCGGGCAATCGCGCGATCAAGCAGGTTTTTTGCCCACTCGGCGTCCCACATTTTCTCCAAATCGCCCGGCTTGGTGTCGGGAAAACGGTCGAAGGTGGCGGTGTCGCGGTCGTCGTGATTCGCGCCGTGGCTGAGATGGGTGTCCTTGGCGCGGCGGCGGAACTGGTCGTTGATGCGCCAGCGCGTCAGGTTCATCAGCCAGGCTTTGAAACTCCCCTGTTTGGAGTCGTACTGGTTCTTTTGCGACTGTTTGGCGATCGCGAGCACCACCTCCTGCACGGTATCCATGGCCTCGTCCGGGCGCAGGCCGTGCCGCAGCCCCACGCTATAGATCAACCGCCAGTAGGTCTGGTAAAACTCGTCCCACGAGCGATGGTCCTCCCAGTTGCCGAGCCGGTCGATCAAGCTTTTGCGGGTCTTTTGGTAGGCCGACAGCAGCCGGGCCTCGTCAGGCTCGGGGGAAAGTGCCCCGGACGAGGGGGCGGTGGAATCGCCGGCGGCGGCAGTGCGCATGGGCGCGACTCTAAACGTGCAGCCGGGTTTGTCCAAGCAGGCGGTGGGCATCGGTCGAAAATCAGGGGATCGGCGGGAGGCGCACCCGGACCGGGTCGGCCCCGCGCCACGCGCGCCCTCTACGGACGACCCGGCCCCATCCTTTCAAAAATCAGGCATAAAATAACGGCCCGGACGGCCGGCACCCCACCCCGGCGGCGGGAGCCCGGGATTGCGCTGCGCGCGGAAGCTCCTACGGTGATTCCGTGTTCCTCGCTCCGGCCCACCTCTCCCGCCGCGATTTCCTGCACCGTCTGGGCGGGCTGGGCACGGTGGCGCTGACCACGCTCACCGCCGACCGGGCGCGCGCCACCACTGCGCCCCCCCCGGCGATCGATCCCCTCCAGCCGTTCCGCGCTCGGCCGGCCCACTTCGCGCCGCGCGCAAAATCGGTCATCTTCCTCTACATGGTCGGCGGTCCGTCACCAGTCGACCTGTTCGACTACAAACCAGCGCTGCAAAAGCTCGACGGCCAGCCGGTGCCGCCATCGATCCGCCAGGCGGTCGCCGCGACCCGCTTTGCCCATGTCTTTCACGGCTGCGAGGACCGGCTGATGGCCAGCCCGTACCGCTGGGCGCAGCACGGGCACAGCGGCATGTGGCTGAGCGAACTCTGTCCCCGCGTGGCGCGGCATGTCGACGACCTGTGTTTCATCCACTCCCTCCAGGCCGACAGCAACAACCACGCGCCCGCCAGCTACCAAATGCACACCGGTGACGTGCGCGCCGGCAAGGCCAGCCTCGGGTCCTGGGTGACCTACGGCCTGGGCTCCGAGAACCAGGACCTGCCGGGCTACGTCGTCCTCTTCGATGCCGGCCCCCTCGGCGGCGCGGCCAACTACTCGAACGGGTTCCTGCCCGCCGCCTTCCAGCCGACCCGGCTGCGCGACGCGGGTACCCCGGTCCTCGACCTGCTGCCGCCCGCGCGCTTCGCCGGCGGCCAGCGCGCCTCGCTCGACCTGCTCCGCGACCTGAACCTCGCCCACCTCGAATCGCGCCCCGGATTCTCCGAACTGGACGCCCGCATCGCCAGCTACGAACTCGCCTACCGCATGCAGGCCGCCGCCTTGGAGGTCGGCGACGTCGCCACCGAGCCGGCGTTCCTGCGCGAAAGCTATGGGGTGAACGCCCCGGAGGAACGGCTCGCGAATTTCGGCCGCAAATGCCTGCTCGCCCGCCGCCTGGTCGAGCGCGGCGTGCGCTTCGTCCAGCTCTACGACATGCCGGACAAGGACGGCTGGGACGCGCACGCCAAACTGACCGACAACCACACCCCCCGCGCTCGCTGGACCGACCAACCGGTCGCCGCGCTGCTCGACGACCTGAAACAGCGCGGCCTGCTCGACCAGACGCTGGTCATCTGGGCCAGCGAATTCGGCCGCACGCCGATGATGCAGGGCGATCGCGGCCGCCAGCACAACGCCGCAGGCTTCACCATCTGGATGGCCGGCGGCGGCGTGCGGCCTGGACGCATCGGTGCGACCGACGAGATCGGCCTGATGGCGGTGGAAAACGCCCACCCCTTCCGCGACCTGCACGCCACCCTCATGGCCGCGCTGGGCATGGACCACGAGGCGCTGACCCACCAGGTCAACGGCCGCCTCGAACGCCTCACCGGCGTGGCCAACCTCGCCCACCCGATCCCCGGCGTCCTGGGCTAGCCGGCAGACCCGTCGGCGCGTCCCGCCGCCTCCGCCGCTACGAGCCGTCCGCCAGCGACACGTCCACCATCATTTCTCCGGCGAGCGTTTCCAGGTCCGTCCGCAAACCGGCCAGGTCGGCCTCGGGCGGCGCGGCCAGCCGGAGTTTGGCCGTAAAAAGCGGTTCGCCGCTCATCGGGGCGCTGGCCACCTCCGAACTGAGCTCCTCGACGTTCAGCCCATGGCGGGCCACCACGGCGGTGATCTCGCTGACGATCCGGGGACGATCGTGTCCCACCACCTCCAGCCGCACCGCGCGGCGGACCTTCGAAGCCCCCGGAGCGGCCGGGGTCACCGTCACCGCCAGGTGCTCCGCGCCCAGCCCGGCCAGCGCCGCCTGCAGCGCCGCCTGCCGGCCCTCCGGCACCTCCACGCGCACCACCCCGGCGAAATAACCGCCCAGCTGGGCCAGGCGGCTCTCGAGCCAGTTGCCCTGATGGGCGGCCACGATGCCGGCGACGCGTTCAACCAGGCCCGGCCGGTCTGGACCGACCACGGTGAGGAGCAGGGATTGTGACATGGGGCATCATTTCCGGCCACGGTCCCGAAACAAGCGTCGAATCACCGGGGCCGCGGAAGGGCCCGGACGCTAGGCACCGGACGAAGGGGAACCGCCCCCGTCCTCCCGGCGTAAGCAGACGACCAGCCGGCACCCCGCAGTCATCGTCGCAAAACCTGCATGACACCGCCGCTCGCCCCTCTACCATTTCCCTTCCCAAGATCCCACACCGCATGACCGCCCCTGAAGCCCGCGACCAGCTCAACGCGCATTTGCGCGAGATCATCCATTGGCATTTCAGCCCCGAAACGGGCTGCCCCTTCTGGCTCGACTGGAAGGAAAAAGCCGGCTGGGATCCGCGCGAGCAGGTCAAATCGGTCGAGGACTTGGTGAAGTTCGAACACTTCCAGGACAACTGGCTGCGCGACGAGAAAAACGAACGCTTCGTGCCCAAGGCCTATGCCGGGCGGCCGTTCAACGTGTTCGAAACCGGCGGCACCACCGGGCTGCCGAAACAGCGGATCGGCTGGGACGACTACAAACACGACTACGAGCAGTTCTCCCACCAGCTCGAAGACGAATATTTCCCCAAGGCAAGCAACTGGCTGATGCTCGGGCCGACCGGACCGCGCCGCCTACGCCTCGCCATCGAACACCTCGCCGCCTACCGCGGCGGAAGCACCTACTTCGTCGATCTCGATCCCCGCTGGGTGAAAAAACTCATCGGCCGCGGCCAAATCGACGAAGTCGAACGCTACCAAAAACACGTCATCGACCAGGGCGTGGAAATGGTCAAACACCGGAATATTTCCTGCCTGTTCACCACCCCCAAGCTGCTCGAAAGCCTGGCCGAACGCGTCTCCCTGCCAGGCTGCGGCATCAAGGGCGTCTTCTGCGGCGGCACCAGCATGACCCCGCAAACAGTGCGCTTCCTGGTCGAAGAAGTCTGCGAAAACAAAACCCGCTTCGTGCCGACCTACGGCAACACCCTGATGGGGCTGGCCTGCTCGCTGCCCTGGGAGCTGCCCGCGAAAAATTATTCCGTCACCTACTACGCCCCGCAGCCGCGCGCCATCCTCCGCATCGTCGACGCGAAGGACACCTCCGTCACCAAAGGCTACGGCGACTACGGCCGGGTCGAGCTGACCACGCTGACCCGCGAGTTTTTCATGCCCCGCTTCCTCGAGCGCGACGAGGCGATCCGCCGCGAGCCTAGCGAGCGCTACGCCTGGGACGGCGTGGGCGATGTCCGGCCGTTCGGCGCGCTGGAGAAGAAGGTCATCGAAGGCGTGTATTGAGCGCCTCGTCGTAAAAGCCCTCCAGCTTGGCGATCTGCGCGGAGTGCTCGAAATTATCGCGCATGTCCGCGGCGGCGACCCGGCTCATCTCCTCCCAGACGCCCGGCACCGAGGCCAGACGCAGCATGCCGTCGAGGATGCCGTCCTCATCCCGCTCGGCCACGAGCAGGCCGGTGACGCCGTGCCGGACGGCCTCGGGAATGCCGCCGTGCCGCGTGGCCACCACCGGCAGGCCGGTGGCCATGGCCTCCAGCATCGAGTTGGGAATGCCCTCCTGATTCTGGTCGGCGGTCATCTGGCTCGGATGCACGAAGACATGGGCGCGATGGTATAGATCGCGCAGGCCGTCCTGATCCATGAATCCGGCAAAGGCAACCCGCTCGCCGACCCCCAGGTCGCCAGCCAGCCGGCCGAGCGAGTCCCGCAGCGGCCCCTCGCCGGCAATGGTGAACCGCGCGCCGACATGGTCCGCGGCAAACCGCGCAAACGCCCGCAGCGAGACCTCCAGCCCCTTTTTTTCGATCAGGCGGCAGGCCTGGACAAAGTGCCAGGCACCGTCGGCCGGACGACGGCGCTCGACCACGGGAAATGCCTCCAGCGGAATCCCGGTGCGGTTGAGCCGCACTTTCTCCGGGGCCGCCCCCAGCGCCATCACCCGGTCCCGCAGCGATTTCGACCGCACCAGCACCAGCGGAATCTCCGCCAGCAGCGCGCGCAGGCCGGCCTCGTAACCGGGGCGGTCGGCCCGCGTCTGCACGTCCATGCCATGAAAACTCACCACCGCGGGTTGGGGCCAGTGGCGCAGAAACGGCAGCAGGTGCACCCCGGTGTGGCCGAAATACACGTGCAGCAGGTCCACCTGGCGCGCCTCCAGCACCCCGGCCAGCGCGCCGTATTCGCCGCGGTACACGATCGGCGGCTCGTGGCGGCCATACTTCAGCCACGCGCGCCGCAGAAAATTCGACCGCACGGCCGGAACCATGACGACCTCGGCGAACGGAAACCGCTCGGGCTCCAGCCGCTCCTTGCACACCACAAAGGTTTCCCACCGCCGCAGCCCCGTGACCTGCCGGTAGATGTGCAGCATCTCGGGCTTGAGGAAGGTGGTGCAGTAACTGGCGACGCGGGGCACGGCAAAAAAAACGGAAAGACCGGAAAAAGAGGACGCGACGGCGGCAGCCGTCAATCCATCAAGACCTCGCTGACCAGGGCGACCAGCTCGGCTGGGTCGTACGGCTTCGGCAGCACCGCCTTGAATCCGAAATCCATGTAGCGGGACATGACGGCGTCATCGGAATAGCCGCTGGAGACGATGGCGCGCACCTCCGGATGCAGCGCCCGAAGCTGTTCCATGGTCTCGCGCCCTCCCTGTCCCGAGGGAATGCTGAGGTCGAGGATGACCAGATCGAACGGAGAGCCCTTTTCCAGCTCCTCGCGGTACCGCTCCACCGTGGAGGCCCCGTCCGTCGTGGTCTCGACGACAAACCCCCGCGACGACAGATTGGCAAACACCAGCTGGCGGATGAGCGGCTCGTCCTCAAGCACGAGAATGCGCGAGGTGCGGCCGGAGGCCCCGCGCGGACGGAGGCTGGGCGGCAGCCCGGGACCCGCTCCCGCCAGTGCCGGCAGGGTCACCACAAAGACCGTCAGCCCGGGCTGGGAGCGCGCCTCGATGCGCCCGCCATGCCCGCGGGCAATGCTCTCGCACACCGTGAGCCCGAGGCCGCTGGCATTCTCATCCCCACGGGTCGTAAAATAAGGCTCGAACACCCGCGGCAGATGCTCCACAGCGATGCCTCGCCCGTTGTCGATGGCCTCGATCGTGGCCGCCGCCTCCTTGGCGGTCCGGCGCACGAAGACCCGCAGCAAAATGTCGCCCGGCCGGCCGCGGGGAATCGCCTGCTCGGCATTGCGCACCAGATTGGAAAGCAGCCGGCGAATCTGCGCCGGATCCCACTCCGCCTCGCCCAGCCCGGGCCCCAGCGCCACCCGCAACGCCGCGCCCTCGGCACACGGGTACGCGGCGACGAATTCGGCCACCAGCGCCTCGATGCCGAGCCGTCGACGCACCGGCGCCCCGCCCCGCGCAAACGTGAGGAGATTCTGCACCAGCCCCTGGGCCTGCTGGGTGGCCTGGCGGGCGTGCTCCAGCTCCCGGCGCACCGGCGAGCCGTCGGCCAGGCGCGCATGCGCCAGCGAGACATTGCCCACAATGACCGTCAGCAGATTGTTGAAATCATGGGCAAACCCCCGCGCCAGCAGCCCGAGCGATTCCAACCGGTCGAGCCGGGCCGCACTTTCATCCGCCGCCTTCTTGTCGGTCACATCCTGCAGCAGTACGATCAGGCCGTCGTTAAACGGGTTGATGCTCGCCTCCCACCACCGGCCGGTGGCCTCGTCATGCAGATCGAAGGTCCTCCGCTCGCGCTTGAGCAGGGCCGAGCAGAAATCCTGGTAATGCTTCCGGTGAACGGAGGCGGGGAATTTATTCCACAGCACCCGGCCGATCAGCGACGGGCGCTCGGCCCCGAACGCGGCCGCCGCCGGCGCATTGACATACGTGAACCGCCACTGCGCATCCAGGCAGAAAATCGGCTCGGCCAAGCCCTCGAGAATTTCATCGGGCATGTCCGCCAGCCCGCCCTCGCCCCGCCCCACCGACTCATCCCGCGTGCGAAACAGAATCACCAGCCCGGCCAGGCTGCCGTCCCCATCGCGGATCGGTGCCGTCTTATCCTCGATCGCCAGCCGGCTCCCCGCGCGGTCGGTCAGCACCAGCGAGCGGCCGCCCCGGACTCCGCCCAGCCGGATGAATTCGGCCGCCTCGCCGGAGGGATGGGCGATCCGAAAGACCTCCGCCAGCGGACGGCCCGCCGCCTGCGCCGCTGGCCAGCCGGTCATCCGCTCCGCCGCCCTGTTCAAAAAAATCACCCGTCCGCCTAAATCAGCCGCCACCACGCCGTCCGCCAGACTGCGCAGGGTGCTCGCCAGCCGCGATTCGACGCGCTCGGAATTCTCATCAACCATGGGGCTGAGTCTTGATGCGCCCCCCCATCTGCGAAAGCAGGAAAAACAACGGATCTGCGCGGCGTCCAGCCCCCGGCCCCGGGAGGAAATCGGGCCGCGCCGCACTGCGCACTGGCATCCTGGCCCGGGTGGTGCACGTTTCCCTTTTCCCACCATGCTGCTTCCCATGCCCGAGCCCGATCGCCTGGCCCTGATGCTCTCCACGCTGTGTTTCCTCGGGGCCTTCGCCGCGGCCGCCTACCGCGTGATGGTGGCGGCGTACCGGGGGACGTGGCCGCACCATCTGCTCATGGCCCTGGGATTCGCCGGCCAATGCTGGGTCCTCACGGCGCGCGGCCGGGAACTCGGCCGCTGCCCGATCACCCAGCCCTGGGAGCTGCTGGTTTTTGTGAGCTGGGGAGTGGTCATGATGTATTGGATCGTCGGCCCGGCCTACCGCGTCTCGCTCATGGGCATCATCACTGCGCCACTGGTCTGGATCTTCCAGCTCCTGGCCCTCATCCTCCAAGGCACGCTGCCGCCCAAGACCGGCGACGCGATCTTTCAAACTCCGTCCAAAATCGACCCCTGGCTGGAGTGGCACGCCACCGTTTCGCTGCTCGCCTATGCGGCCTTCGCCCTCGCCGCCTCCGCCGGCATCCTCTTCCTTTTCCAGGACCGCCAGCTGAAAAGCGGGCACCCGAACCGCCTCATCTTCAACCTGCCCCCACTGCGTAACCTGGGACGCGGCCTGACCGGCCTGCTCCAGCTCGGCTTCGGCCTGCTCACCGTGGGCATCGTCAGCGCGTATTTCATGGAAAAGATGCCCAGCGCCCTGAAACTGGCCGCCATCTGGGCCGTCTGGGCCGCCTACCTCGCCGTGCTCTTCCACCACTGGCGGCGCGGGTGGCCCCAGCGCCGCCTGGCCGAAGTCGCCGCCCTCATTTTCCTGCTTCCGCTCTCCAGCCTCTGGATCATCTCCCGACACCCCTGAAAACACCCCGCAGGGCCGGAGGAATCTTCCCGCCGCTCCCCACCCCGCCTGCCCCTGCTCCAGCCGCCCCCCTCATCCCCGCGACACCCGCTCCAAGCCCGCCATCACCCCGCACCCCCGACTCATGCCCATTTTCGCCATCGGCCTCAACCACACCACCGCCTCGGTCTCGCTCCGGGAGAGGCTGGCCGTGCGCGAGGCCGCGGTGCCGGAAGTCATGGAGGCGCTGCGCGCCCAGCCCGGCGTCGAGGAAGTGGTGCTCGTTTCCACCTGCAACCGCGTCGAGGTCTACGCGGCGGGACCGGAGCCGCATTCGGTGCTCGAGTTCCTGGACCGCCGCTTCAGCCTGGGTGAGGACGCTTCCAGGCTCTACCGCCACGGAGGCCATGAGGCGGCGCGCCACCTGTTCCGGGTGGTCAGCGGATTGGACAGCATGGTGCTCGGCGAAACAGAAATCTTCGGCCAGGTCAAAACCGCCTATGCCGCGGCCCAGCAGGCCGGTACCACCGCCCGCACCCTTAACAAACTCTTCCAACACGCCTTCCGGGTCGGCAAACACGTCCGCTCCTCCACGCAGATCCAGCAGGGGGCGACCTCGGTGGGCGGGGCCGCCGTCGAACTGGCCGAAAAAATCTTCGGCGAGCTGCGCGACAGCACGGTGATGATCCTCGGGGCCGGCGAAATGAGCCGCCGCACCGCCCAGAGCCTGCAGAGCCGCGGCGCCCGCAGCGTGATCGTGGCCAACCGCACTCACGAGCGCGCCCTCGAACTCGCCGCCGAGATGGGCGGCCGCGCCGTGCATTATGACGCGTGGCCGGAGGAAGTCCTCAAGGTCGACGTCATCATCAGCTCCACCTCGGCCCCCCACCACGTCGTCACCGCCGAACACGTCCGCTCAACCCTGCGCCAGCGCCAGGGACGACCACTCTTCCTCATCGACATCGCCGTGCCGCGCGACATCGATCCGGCCTGCGGAGACTTCGACGACGTCTATCTGTACAACGTGGACCACCTGGAGGACATGGCCTCGGAGGCGCGCGCGCGCCGTGAAAAAGAAATCCTCCGGTGCGAAAAAATCATCGAAGGCGAAGTGAGCGCCGTCACCCGCCAGCTGGCCAGGCCGGCCGGATTGCCGCGGACCCCCAGGAGGGCCTCCGGCGCGCCGGAGGCACCAGCCCCCCCCCCCCCCCCCCCCCCCCCCCCCCCCCCCCCCTTTTCCCCCGAGCATTCGCTCACAAATTGAATGGGGGGGGCCCCCCCCCCCCCATAATCTCCTCCTTCCTTTCCAAA
>Ga0105050_10002321_pt1 | contig 27398 bp, 32 predicted proteins | sample FRY01_FD_78088 | JGI IMG/M metagenome (GOLD analysis project Ga0105050, IMG submission 78088) | Freshwater microbial communities from Lake Fryxell liftoff mats and glacier meltwater in Antarctica - FRY-01 | ecosystem: Environmental > Aquatic > Freshwater > Ice > Glacier meltwater ...
ATTTATATCCGATCAACCCAACAACCGGCTGACCGTCAACGCCAGTTGTTACCGCATCCCACACAAACGTAATTGTATCAGCGTACGTGCGGAGTGGCGCTAGGAGTAGCAGAGCAAGTAAGATTTTTTTCATAAATTCCTTTTCCTTTTATTGTAACTTTATCTGTTTTTACACTCTCGATGTTTTTATTATTAATAGATGCAATCTGCACATAGAAACAATCATTGTCCCCAACTAAAAACGGCCATTTAACCACGGTCTGATTTATTGCAAGAATCGGAAACACACTATAGGCGGAATTTTTGCGAGGATTATCAGAGGTAATGTAAATAGCGTACCCCTTGAGATCTGTCAGAGGAGATCCGTCAGTATTTATCAATGGGCGCTTCCACTCCGTCCACACTACCTCACCCCTCACCATGCCCATGCAACAACACGCCGCGATTGCGATAAGTATTCTGATCATTTTAAAATGGAGAGGTTTCCTCTCACTAGTATGCTCAACTCCATTACATACGATTCTAATTTTTGTACTCTCGCCTCTAGGCTCAACGCTCTCTTCTTTGTAGCTCTTAAATTACGTACTGTAAGATCTTGAGAGTTTTTCTTCTTTACCACTTTCTTATACACTTTTTTATCCTCTCACTTGTTTGGTTAGAGTAGCGGATTTTCGTCATCCTCTCAGTTCGCGCTAATGCATCGGCGTGCATGAGAGTGTTCGAATCCTCATGCTCTCCGCCCACTAAGTGCCCTAGCTCGTGTAAAAACGCGACAAGGGAATGTTCGAACCGTGGAGCTCCGTAGTTATTAAACATCTCGGCGGTTGAGTACGCGGTGCCGTTTTTCTTACATACGCCCTCTGAGTATCCCGCCATCCAGTATAGGCCGCCGTCCTCAAACGGTGGAGTGATTGCATAATTAACATCCGCCCCCACACCGCGCCTACTAAACCATCCGTCCCACAGCCGCAAAAGTCGCAGTCTTTTAGATAGTCTCTTCTGCTCCTTGGGAAATGGATTAGAGATTATCCGGTATTTTTTTAGTACGAGAGGCTCTCCCATCTGCAGCGTAAATTGCATATTCGCGGCATTAAATAAATTATCTGCCTCTTCCCTTGTTAGGCTATTAGGTCCCTGTGCTACGACAAGGTTTACAGAGATCTCCGCGTTCGCTCTGTCAATAAAAAAGAATGCCGTTAAGATTATCAGCACCCACAAGATTACTGATAGCGTGGTTCCGAGAAAGATCGTCTTTAGATTCATGTGGTCCCCTTTGTTAGGATGTCATTCCTGGTATTTTAACATGCCCTGAGCTGAGCAGATAAACTATTATCGCTAACAGGCCGAAGATGACAGTCCCTAATATTCCAAACATCGCCATAGCCGTTTTCGTCTGCAAGTGGTCCTTCCCCGTAGCCGCGTGCATTAAGTGCTCCTTAATGTCCTCAAGGACCTTTAATTTAGAGAGGTGCGGCAAGTGCTCCACCATAACCCTAATAGCCAGGTGCATTTCCGACACTTTGGTATACGCGTCTTTCCAGTTATTTCTTATCGCACAGCGCCCTTCCCCACTCTGCTGTCCCTCTTCCATTTTAATGGATCCTATCTTGATTATGAATATTTGTGACTCTCTCAAGCTGACTGATCATGCCATCCATCTCTGGGCTTGTTGATGGGGGCTTAGCTTCCGCAGGATCAAAATCTAGGGAAGCGCTAACGTCCGCTAAGTCAAAACTAGGAGCTGGTTGCGCCGGAGCAATGGCGCTAGGGGTAGGGTTCACCACGGCCTTATTCTGCCATCCTTGGCTAATAATTAACGCCCTTTCAGAGGGAGATTTATTAAGTGCCTCTTTAAATGCAAAGTCCTTTTCTAACGGGTTAACCCATTCACCGTTGATAATGTTGTAGTTATTAGGTCCGGGCTCTGCGTTAAAAGGGTCATTCGTTACTACCTGCTTGTGTAGCTCTATTTGAGCAGGCTCGGGAAGAATATTAAACGTTTGAGGAGGAACGCCTGTTTTTATGGCGATAGCAAGCTTTGCCATGGAATCGTTCTTAACTGCTGACCAGTCTCTGGGCATCTTCTTAGGCTGAGGCTGCATCCCTGTCATATTCGCCAGATCGCTAGTCGCCGCCGTCGTACTAGCCATTACTGGACCAGTGGTATTTTTAGCAAAGTTTAGTGTGTTCGCCACCCCTTGTGCCGAGCTAGAGATAGCTCCTCTTACCCCTGGCTGATTTAGCTCTTCCGAGGCTATGTCCCCTATTGCACTACGTAGTCCAAAGTCTCCCCCCTCCTTTAATGCCTCCGCCGCCGCCACATTCTTTGAGTTTTGGAGAGTTGGTATAATAGACAGGTGTTGTTGTTGTAACCGCCCTAATTGCGCTAACTGTTCCCCAGCTCCAGGTCCTAATAATTCAGACGCCGTATTTTGAATCTGTTTATTAAGATCGTACTGCATAACCCTAGCGAGTACTTTCTCATTACTAGATGCCGTCCCCGTGTACCCCTTATTCTGGAGCGCCTGCTTTACTTTGTAGAGAGACCCAATAGTTCCGTCAGAATTCTTATTAATTTCAGAGATAAGCCGGGAGAACTCTTCCTTTAATCCAGCATCATAAGGGTGTTCAGTTAAAAACTTTTGCGCCTCCGTGAAGGTTGGGATAACCACGTCTTTTTGCGCGGCCCCAGCAGCGTCTAGAATAGAAGTCGCCTCAGCGCTCGCCGTATCTATTACCTGTCTATTTCTCGCTTGCAGAAGGTTAGGAGTATTCTCCGCCGCGTTTTGGCTAAACACCCCATTCTGTTTTGCCACCGCTACGGAGTCCACAAGGTTCGGTTCATCCATTGGACCGGAAGGGGAATATTTTTCAGCCTTCGCTAACGCCCCTTTCCCGATTCCAAGGTCTGCAATCGCCTGTTCCTCGGGAGCTAAGGGAGCAGCTTTTTGAGAGAACTTCCCAAAGAATCCCCCTATTTTCCCTATACCCTCTCCAACCACACCTAGGGCACCACCCCCAACCGCGCCAAGGGCGAGGCCGAGAGCCCCTTGCTTGAACCTATTCTCTGTCCCCTCTGCGTTCCCAAAGTTGTAAGCGCCCTCCAGCTCTCCACCAAGTAGAGCCGTCTTCCCTATCCTTCCTAGGGTCGTCGCTCCTTGTAAGGCGGGGCCCACTGGGAGAGCTGCCCCGCTAGCAATGTCTACCCCTAAAGATGCGATAGGGGCGGTCTCATGTGCTGCTTGTTGATAACCTCGAATCTCTCCTAGATTTTTGTCGTACGCATCTCCAAATGAGGCCCCGGTTCCGCCAAGAAAGCCGGGCAACATTTCGCTCGCCGCTGCTCCTCCTGCAATAATCTCGTCTCCTAGTCCAAAGGGAACGATCTTGGATAGTCCTCCAGTGGCAAGGCGCGCATTTTGTATAAGGGGAGAATCCCCAGCTCCAAGAAGAGTATCTACGTTAGACGGTTGCGGTTGATAGGAATCATAGGCGGCAGCTAATTCTTCGGGCGTGTAAGCGGTAGCTTGCTGCTCGGGCGTGGAAGCGGTTTTTGCATACTCATCATAGGCGGCAGCTAATTCTTCGGGGGTGTATGGCATTTAGCCTCCTGATAATCGTTTCGTATAGTTTTCTCTGCTCTCTCCTTCCATAGGGGGAGGGGGAGGAGGCCGGTTGCCTGACGACTGGACTCCTGGAAGAGTTGGCCCGCCCATCCCTAAGTCTGTCCCGGGTAGCCGGTACCCGTAAATAGGAAGTTTTCTTTTAACCCCCTCTTCTGCTATTCGCTCTAGGTCGTCGATCTTTTGTAGAGCATCTTGCCCTTCCAATTCAGCTTGAAGGTAATTAACAAAATCTCCATTACTTATGCTAGCGATATTGGGAAGATTCTGTTTTACAAGCCGCTCTTCCAGAACCGTGAAACTCGCCCCCATTCCCTCTTGGTTTTTTATTGCGACCACCGCCCTAGCTAAAGCGGATTTTTTTTCTGCTATTGTCGCATTAGGGTTAGTAAATGCGGTTTTTAGCTCGGGAACTACGATGTCTTTTATCTGCGTATAGCTGACTAATAGTTCTTGTGCTCGTTTCTGACTATTCGAGTTGGGTTGCTGCCCTGGGATAGTTTCCAGTATTGGGAGAATCCCCTGCTCGTCGTACTTCTTTGTATTGAGCATTACGGATTTATTGTAAGTTGCAGAGCGTGCTATTTGCGCCGCCTCCCTCTGTGCCTCTGGGGATAGTGCGCTTAATACCTCCGCAGTCAGATTCCCCGAGGCGGCTTGATCGAATGCGGCCTTTTTCACTGGGTCTGACAATTCCTCCATTAACCGATTGTCCGCCGTTGGTCTAGCGTTAAGCTCATTTAACCTATTAGCGGACCTTGCACCCTCGATTCGCATTTGGGATGCCTCATCTAGTGGTCGAGCACGATCTCTCTCGTCCGCCGCTAACCCCGCTAGAGAAGTGCTTCCAATCTGTCCTTCAAGTCTCGCGCTTTTTTGAGCCTCTATAGAGGCCTGCTTTTGCATTACATCGGCTCTTGCTGCCTGAGCCTCATCCAACCCCTGTAAGTAGCTCCCTGAGCCTTCCAGCCCTATCTGAGTGCCAGCTAGGCCCCCCGCGTATGCTCCGCTGCCCCCAGCGAGTTTCTTATACTCATCAAAGTTTTGAAAGTGCATAGACCCTGCTGGTCCAAGGTCCGGGGTTCCTACAGACTTTCCGATCAGGTACCCGCCAAGAGAAGGAATAGCCGCCAACAAAGATGCTGCAATACCCTGTGTAGGGGTCACCTCTGCTGACCGTTGCATTGACTGTTTTAGCAGGTCCATGGCGTTAGTTTCTGAATCAGCCTGCTGCCTAGATAGTGCTAGCGCCTGGTTTTTGTAACCTCCGGGAAGGCTATTAAAATCATAGTCGGTATCATCATTAAATGGATCTGCCATTACCTTCTCCTCCCCGAAACAGCTATGGCGCGTTCTTGTAGTCTATCGGCCACCTTTTGCTGTGCCTTACTTATGCCCTCGGCCCCTGTCCCTGTTACAACCCCGATACGTGCCGCAACCTCGGCGTTCCTCTGTCCAAGGTTTGTTTTCTCCCTATCAAACTGCTCTTGTCGTTGACGACTAGCCTCATCTGCGAATCCTTTAGATGCATCGGCCTGCCTCCCATACTCTTCTTGATTAAGACCACGCCCATAATCCCCGTATTCCCCGAGGCGCCGTTGCTTCTCATCTATATTTTTCACCATGAGCTGCTGCTCAAGATCGTTCTTACTGTTCTGTGTGGACTGTTGCAGGTTCGCCTGTTGGGCTGTCCCTGCGGCCCCATAAACCTTAGCCCTTGCTTGAGACTTAGCGAGTTGGCCCGCTGATGATGCATAGTTAGAATCTATGCCCCTCTGCATCTGCTCTCTCTGAGCCTGATACTCGGGGGATGAGTATCCCCCGAGGCCATCTTGCATTCTGTTTAGCACATCAGTCTGCATACCATCTCTTTGTTGGTACTTCCCGATAAGTGATCGTTTCTGCTCAATGGCTTCCGAGCCCCCCTGGAGAGTGGTGTCAACCTGTCCTAGTACTCCCTCCGGTAGGTATCTGTTAATAATGGAGTTCCCCGCGTTTACCGCCTCATTCCCGTATAGGCCCGCTATCGCCTTAGTCTGCGCCTCAACGGATGCCGGGTCATTCCCCGATCGAGATCCTATCGGCTGCCGCCCAGGAACCTTAGGGTTTTCTATTGATACCTTATCAGAGTTCCCACGGTCCCTAGGGTTCCCTATTGATACCTTGCCAGAGTTCCGTTCCTGCTGTTTTTTCTCAAAGTCGGAAATGCCCACCTTATTAGGCGTAGATGCTGGAGCGGCCTTAATCTTCTTTTGAGCTTCCGCAAGGCTAGCGGCTTTAATAGTCTTTCCGGTAGCGGAGTCTTTGTATATTCCTGGAGAAACTCTTTGTAGTGCCATAACGTTTTTCCCTTGCTATATAATCTCTATAAACCCATTTGCTGAGAACCCACCGATACCCGCCGAGAAATCTACACCTGATCGCACAAATATGATCTCGTTCGTGTTCCCATGTATTACCCAATACCCACTTTCTCTTGCCAAGTTATTGTTTATCAGCGCCCCACCCGCCTGGCCTTCCGTGTATTGGCTCCCCGCTGCTGTATAAGGGATAGTTACATTAATAACACGAGTGAAGGGTGCCGCAAGGGTAGCTGTGATATCTACGGAGAACCATAAGAACTTATATATTTTTAGGTACCGGGCTCTCGCTATAAAGTAGGTGGTGCTCACCATCCCGTTAAAATTAGTTTTCGGGTCAAAATCCCCAAACTCAAAACTTTCTTCTACTAAAAACCTAACGCGCCGTAATTGCGTGAATGCAATTCGGATCGTCTCTTTCACGTTTGATAACAGAGAGAAGTTAGGGGAGTATAACTTTGTCATTTTACAAAGTCCTCCTTATCATAATTCTCTACAAACATAATCTCATACCCTGTGATGAATGGAGCCGTACGAATGGTGTTTGTGGTGAACCTAATCAAATAGAAGTGAGTTTTATAGTTGGGAAGCTTTATATCCTTGAATGAATCATTCGCAGTGCTAAACGTTATAGTGCTAGATGCTGAGCCTGGGCTAGTACCACCTATATACGATGCTATTGCAGAGCAAGCGGTTTCTACCAGAGAAGAGAAAGTTACCCACCCATCAACCACGTAATCATTCGGCATAGACCAAATACGAGTTCTAATAGGGGTTTTTAACTGTCCAGGTTCCCCGAAGTTAATGGGGTGGCTCTCAAGAATATAATTAATGGCGTTCGTGTTATCTATGTAAGAATCCCCATCCCCTACACCAGGACTATTAGATTGAAATCTCGGCAATCTTTTAAATACTGTGTACGGAGATGTTTGAGAGAGATGATAGAAATTGTCCGCTAAAGATACCTGCCCGCCTGCGGGATCTATTTGAGTGGTGAAACTACGCTCGAAGGTATGGAGGGTTTCCCGTGAGTAATCTAGTACAAAGGTAACTGGTTCAGTCCCCCCTGCGGAGGTTGGGATAGAACAGATATATGCTCTATTAAATGCGTCGTTTTCAGCCGTTGCCCAAGCGAACTGGTACGTTTGATTTATAAGTCTAGTATTAAGCCCTGAAAGAGAGAACGAATCTAATGCCCCATCATGGATAATAACAAAGCCGTTCTTTGATAACCCAATCAGTTTATTTTGCACTCTTTGTATAGAGGCATGAGAGGTGACGCCGTAATCTCCCTCGTGCACTACGTTCACGGAGAAAGCGCCTCCATCTAAGTCTCCGACAAGATCAAAGTAAGATCGCTCCTTAAAAACAGCGAGTCTATCCGCAGTGTCGGACGCGATCCCGGTAATAAGCCCTTCGTAGCTAGACGGCACCTCCACTGAATTAGAGGCGAGGGGGAAGTATTCAATCCCATCAGCAGAAGAGAATCCCACGGAGTTAGGGGAATAAGGTCCTCTTGCTACAATAAGGCTCCCCTGGTGTTGGCACACCACACTACATTGAGGGGGCGGGTCGTGCTCTTTCCCTAAGGAAACTATCTCTAACTGCGCCTTGGTGGATAGAACCGTATCCGTAACATTATCTAAGAAGCTTGTAGTGGTCGTATATCCGCTGATCGGTATCTCCACCACCTGGTAGAAAGTATTCCCCCCTGCTACGGTTCTAAAAAAGGTGATGGTAAGCCCTGTGCTAATAACGGAATTATCTCGAATAGAGTACCCATCGCTATCTGCGACTTTTATACTATTGGGGATAGAAGCTCCATTAAGAAAAGTGCACGCCGTGCGGCGAATGGTCCCTATTGCGTTGCTTCCAAAAGATCCGGTAATCCACGCCCCTGTTGTTTGCACCACTGTGCTCGTGAGTATAACGGGGTCCCCAGGTTGGATATTACCGGGGAGTGTCCCGGAATCATCAATTAGAAAAGAGACGTTAGCCGCTGGGGATTCCGTAGTATTTTTATACGCGCACCGTTCGAAAAATCCCGACTTCCCATAATTAATTGCGGCCCCGCTTAATTGTACTCTCTCTTGATACGTTGCTGTAATTGTCCCGTATTGCGTTGCATAAACTTGGCTCACAGCAAGAGAAGGAGTTCCTTCTATAATATTTCCCTGGGCGTCATATCTACGAACAACCGCTTTATACTGGTACGTTCCTACAAGGGCCCCCGCTCCAGTGGCCGCTGTTGTAAGCTGTGATGTGAATACCCCAGCTCTAACAGCAGTTTGCCCATCAACCTTTATAAGATTGTTTTGATAGTTAGAGCTGTACACGCTTGTTGTTGCGTATAGAGTTACCCCCGCCGATTGCTCGGAGGCCGCAGTTATATATAAAGTATTCCCTGCATTAACAGCGTTAGGGGGGGTGTAAAAGCTATTCGTTGTTCTATTTGACCAGAGGGATCTAGAGGAGGTGAGAAACTCGCCGTATGCTGGTACGGTATCTTTAGCGTCCCCCTCGGGGATTAACCTCCAGTAGGGGAAAGAAAGGGTAAGATTCCCCGAAGCCGCCGTTGCCGCAGTAGAGATATTGAAAGAACTCGCTGACTGAGCAAGGTAACCCACTACGTCGTTATCTAAGAGAGTGACGTTAGCCCCCACATAAACAATGGTAGTGGCGGTAGTAGACAGAACTATTCCCCCGTGAATGGTGGATAGGGCGGAGGTGGCGGGGAAAGAGATGATATCTCCAGCAAAGAAATTATGTCCTGCGTCCACGGTGATCGTATAGCGTAATCCATACCCCGCCGTTGCCCCAACGACAGAGGACTGATTCCCGTTAACGATTGCGAAGGGGGGGCAAGTCCCCCTCGTTGTTCTAGCTACCGAGAGTTCGGCAAGTGCGTCTATCGTTCCCAGTAACGAATAAATAGAGACAATATTATTTATCCCATCCCCCACGCTACTATTAAGGATAGAAATTCCATTCGCCTTTATAACAAAGTTTATGTTCGCCCCTGAAACAGTAGTGTACCAAGTAAAGGGGTATGTCCCGCTTACTCTAGTAACAACAATGTTCATCGTATCTAGTACCCAGAGCTGCTGGTTCATTCCGATGAGCCTACTAATAGATGCGCCGTCAGCCGCCGTTTTTGTCGTGCCGATTGTGGAGGCCCCATAGGTAATGTCGTACTGATCTTTTATTCTTGTATAAGAGTATGGGAACATTGCGTGAAAGCCATTAGCGCCGATGCTTTGGCTTCCCACTCTTCCACGTAAAGAATTTCCTACCGCATACTCAAGATTAACGGCTCGATTAACTCCCTCCGCATCTGCCTCAATAGGTGCTGATAGGCCGTCTATTCCTGTGAAGTCTTTTGCAAAAGCTTGTTTGAAAACCTTGTTTCCCATAACTCAATACCACTCATATTCATCCATCATGGGAACGTACTGCACCTCTGAGGTCTGAGCAGACAAGGCTTTTAGGATATCTATCTCCATCTTCTCTACTACACCAGACTGCTTGCCGTAGTCGTTTGAAGAGTCTCTGTGGAATAATTCCGCTGCAGCGTAGTGTACTAAATATCTTTCGCAAGCATCGGGGAGCTGAGAAAACGTAGTCGTGTATTTATTAAATACTGCTACGTCATTTACGGCGGGGGTAGTATCAGAAGCGGTGAAGATAAAAGGGGTTGGGTTCGGGGTGATTATGTTAGTACCCGCATCATAAGAGGCTGAGAGAATATTAGAACACCGCCTCACCCCATCAGCATTAACGATAGAAAAGTACTGAATATTACTCCACCCTGGAGTGGTTGATTCGTGGGTATTGGCAAGAGTTGAGAACGTGAGGGTCTCGAACTGTGTTGCGGTCCCTCCGGTTACCGTTGACACCACGGCCCTGGGAATATCTAAATCATCCAAGTCCCTCTCGTAGGTAACTCTGAGAGTACCGCCAGCGATTGCGGGGGTAGGTTGTAAAAAGATCTGGCCCCCACGCTTAAAATATCCAATTGGGTAATTCCCCGTATTGGTGTCTCGATTAAAGAAGTTTAGCTTCCTAATCCTTACGTAATCGGAGAGAAGTCCCGTTGCAGAGAATTCCACTGCATCGATCTGTTTATTAAGAAGGAGCCTATCGGGGATAGTATACGCCTCCTGGTTAGCCACTAAGGTGATAATAGCTTGAGTATCGAAGATCTTAGCCACGTTCTTTTGCGTAGAGATAAGATTCTGCATCCTATCTTGAGCATCATTTAGATACTGCAAGATCTCATTATCAGTAATTGCGAACGTGCCATCAGCGTTGGCCGCGTTACGTGACACTGTTCTTGCTGCCGTGATAAGAGCATCGACTCGTCTCATTTATTTGAACTTAGATGCTAGCGTTGAGGCCATAAGAGCGAGGGAGCTTCCTTTGAACTTCTTCTTCTCCTGTCCTTCATCATCAGACCCTTTATCTCCAGGGAGAAACTTAAGAGCGGAGTCTTGTCCACCATCATCTATATCTTCTTTCTGCTTAGGAATCTTAGGGTCTTCCCCCTCATCGCAATCACCAATGCATTCAAGAATAGATGAAGCCATCGCTCTTATTTTTGAGTAATCAATGCTCTTTGCCATACGTTTCTTATAGATAAGGGTTCTTAAATAAAGGGGTTGGGGTAACCTCGTAATCGGGGGCTCTTACTTGAGACGGAATTAAACTTCTAAGGAGAGGGACTTCTTTCTCTTTCTTGGGGAGAGCCTTCTTAGCGGGTTTTCTCTGCCCGCCGCTACTATTACTCGTTCCTACCACGGGGGTGGGCCCTCCTAGCTGAGCTTGAACAAACTTGTCAAAGTTAGCGCTCTTGCTAAGTTCGATAGTTCCCTTAGTTTCTCGGACGATCCCTTCTTTCAAAGCCTGGTTTGCTATAGCTTCTTGTTTCGCTGGATCAAGCTGTGCGTAGTTAGGAATGTCTGTATAAAATCTCGCGGCGTGAACGATGTCTTTCCCTGTTAAGTCTGATTCCTTCCGTGAATTTTTGAATGTTGGGTTTAGCTCCCATTCTTTAACGCCAGAATTACCGACATTAATCCCGTGTTTACCAAGAGTCTTTCTAAGCTCTTCTTCGCCTTTAGTTCTTGATTTATGCCCAATCCCTAGGGCGTTCCCTATAAGGCCTACCCCTGTGCCTATCCCTGCTCCTACCCCTGCTCCTATAGGGCCGCCCACTGCCATCCCTATTCCTCCCCCTATTCCCGCCCCTGCGCCAGCCGCTTGCAGGTATCCACTTCGAGTTCCTATACGCTTCCTATTTTGAGAGAGATCATATAAAAGTGCGGCCCCTGCAACTCCAGGCGCTATTGAGCTAAAAGCACTCGACCCTCCTCCCGCTATGTTGGTAGCGGCTGGTACTACGGTATCAACCCCAGCCACGCCGGTGATACCAGAAGCAACGGTTGGAGCGCCGTATCCCACCCCTGTGGCGGCTCCTAAGGTAGGCCCTGCCGCAGAGCCCGCTACGCTAATTCCTCCACCCGCTCCGGAGAATCCTAGAGCCTTTGCCCCCTCCTTAATAGCGTAATCTTTTGCCTGCTTTACAGCGTAATCTTTTGCCAGGGTTCCAATTAAAGAGCTGGGGGTAGGGGCAGGGTTCCCAGGCTGAGGAATCTTTTGTTGCATCGCCTCTTCGAGTGAGACCTGATCTCTTGGTTTTTCAGAGAATGGGAGTTGTGGAGGAGCGGGAACAATAGAGTTATTGTCATCATTTACAAGAATTATTTGCCCAGTTCTTGGGTCTCTTATCGATCTCATTTATAGCCTCCCCAGCCTCGCTATAATTGGGTCAGTCGCCATTTTCCCGGTCTCAATTGCGGCCTGCCCCTGTATTTGTCCTGATTGCACCGTTCGATCTGCCCAGTTACTATACATCTGAGCCATTAGAGCACGTCTCGCATCGGGGTTTCCGCCACCTCCGCCGCCTCCGCCCCTTAGGGCCGCAAGTTGTAGCTGAGCTTCCATCTCTGCTTTTTTCTGTGCGGCATATTGCTCTGCTAAGCTCTTATCTTGTGATTGTTTGTAGTATGTTCCGGCAAGGGAGAGCCCTGATTTAAGAACACTTTGTATAAGGTTTCCGTCAGAGAATAATCCGCCCCCTCCCGTGCTTGGTGTGGTAGTTGATGGTGTTGTAGCCGATGGGGTACCAGACCCACCGAGTAGGCTCTCTATATAGCCTAAGCCATCTGATACCGAACCTGAAAGACTGTCCCACCAGCTCATTAGTTCACCCTAATTACACCACAAGAAATGAATCCAGAAGATGGAGCCCCTGCCCCGTCTTGCTTAATAGATACTGTACCAGAGAACTCTACCCCGTTTGCACCAAGGTCAATCGTAAATGAGGTTGATGCTGGTAGTCTTAGAAAGTCCGTAGTCCCGCCATCCAAAGAGATGACGATTCCAGCATTAAGAGAGTTCGCTATGAGCAGACAAACTCCCCTTCCCGCTATCGGCCCTTGGAGAGTCCCATACCCAACAGCTACTGATCCAAAGGCTACGGTGCCAACCGCTTGCGCTACCATTCTTCTATTTGCACTCATAAATTTCCTTAGTAGTCGTTAACCTCATCTGACCCAATTGCAAAGATAAAAGTCTGCCCGTTTGTGTCCGTGGCGGCGCCTGTCGAATTTCGGCAAACAAATCTCGCTACCCCTGCCGTATAATTCGCCATTATTCTAAGGGACGCGGTTGTTGCAAAGAGTGCGGGCTCTCTAGCAAAAGCTGAGGCTATAGTTACGGAGAAATCCCCCGCTCCTGTATCGACTACGGTGTTAAAATCGGCTCCCCCCGTAGCTCCTCCCACCCCAATAGTGATGGTGCCCGACACGTTATTTATTTGACCGGCGACAATCCTAGGCTTTCTCTGATTGTTCATGAGAATAGACCTATTCTTTCCGCCGTCCGACATGGAGTCTTGCCCTATCGCCATGACATAAAAATCGGCATCCGTAAGAGTGGCTGTTTCTGGGGCTGTTGTGATGGTCACGCCCGCTGCTGTTTTAGCGGAGAAATTACAGTTAACGACTCCCGCAGTTGAAATACCTGTAGCCATAATAACGGGGATTGTACCGAACCCTGGGGTGAACTTAATTGCGTAGGTCCCCGCCACCGTTCTAGAGCAGGTAATCCCTCTCTGCCCAATAGCAACGGCCCCGGTTGTTCCTGTTATTTTTGCCCATACAATACGGGTTTTGTTTAAGGTAGAGGAAACACGCTGAGATTTACAGAAACTAAGATCTGTAGAATCAAAGCCAAACGCAAAGCCGTCTACGGTGCCCTCGGGGGCAACAGTGGCGTTTGCGTTTAAGGTGTTAAAACTAAAAACTGCTTTAGATGGATCGTCTAAATTCCATCTTACATAAGCACCAGGGGTAGCGGAGGGGGTGGCGTATATAAAACATGTTCTTGAGAATGATTCTCGTGCGGTTAGTGTGACTTCTCCCGCCGCAGTTCTAACAACGGTAAAATCTCCTGCTCCGACATTCATAGTCGCAGTGGATGCCGTAGTAGTATAGGAGAACGGAACGATTCTTGGTTTGAAATGTTTATTGATAACTTCGCGTAGCATTTTGGTTACACCTCTAAATAAATAGGTAAGCTTTTGTTAACCCAGTGGGGTGTAAACCCACTGGGGGGGGGGGGAATTCGACCTAGTAAACGCGGTGCCAAACAAACGGAACGTTTGTAGTAGCGGTGCCGCCTCTCTGAGCAAGTGCCACGAATTTCTGACACTGTGTAGAGGCAATCGTATGAGCCGCATCAATAACAGCACAAGCTGCAGTGGTGGTTCCACCGAAGCCCGTTGTTGCAAGAGTTGAGACAATAGAGCCGGTAGTACCAGCGATATTGACGATCTCGAGCTGCTGCCCATGGCTAACTGCCTGCTGAAGGTTAAGAGCAATACCCGTAGTGGATATGCTAATAAGCACAACTGCTGCATTATCATGGCTAATCATTCCAGCGGCCGTAAACGCCTGATAGTCAGTCGTTGCTTGTCCACGAGGTGAGGGGATAAGTGCAAGTGCTCCGCCGTTAGTAGAGTTACTACCAGCTAAAACATTTACATATGACCCCAGCCCGTATCCAGCTGGATACTGATTACTTCCTATCGTGCTCGCAGTTCCCGAGGTGCCCATAACTGGCTCACCAGAGAACTGGAGAAGTCCGAACTTACTTTGGATTCTATCTAATGACATAAAAATTCTCCCGTTAAATTGCCCCCTTTCGGGGGCTTTACATTACGCAGTGGTTAAGCCGGTCATGATGCCGTGTGCGCTTGGAAGAATTCCAAACTCGCCATAAACAGCATACCTTGCCTGCCACGTATCGTTAGTAGGCGATAGTCGGAAGATGCTTCCGCCCATCGTTGGATCCTCTACCCATCCGCCTTCAGGGCGTGCATGGAACTCGATGAAGTCCGAGTTAATGGAGTAAAGCGTATCATCCTCTACGAATCTTTCTGCAATAACTGGAATTGGTCCAGTGTCAGCCATGAATTCTAGAGCCTGGAAGCTAAACTTTCCTTTAGGTCCTGCATTCCTACTTTCTACAATCATGTATCTCTTTTGATCCTCAAGCTGGTTGAGGAGTTTTCGATACTGAACAAATGAAGTTACGAACATGTCGTGGTTCTCACCAAACGCATATTTGATATCAAGTGCCTGTTGATTAAGAAGGTCTGGGGTAATACCCACGGACAAGTTAGTAAGCTGACTAGGAGCCTGCCACCTGTAACCCACTGAAACGTTAAAGAGCGTTCCGGAGGTTGCAAGAAGGGCACCCCTAAGACCAGTACAATCATTGTCTTTAGAGTTCTGCATATAGAAGTGAACGGTATTTCTACCAGTCAAGTCAAAAGCAGCACCATTAGTCTGGGTAAGAGTTATTGTTGCCGTAGTTGCCGTAGCAGAAGGGGCCACGCCGGTAACTTCATATTCCGCAGTACCTGCAATGAGGGATGCGTTAATAAAGTCCTTAGTCTCCCAGTTTGCCGTTTTCCACTGAACAGGGTTAGCGCTTGCAGTAAGGAATGTTACTGTGTACACGCCAGCCGCTGAGGTGATGTTTGTAGTAGCTGAGCTTATCCCAAGTCGTCCGTTGCCGTTTGTGGCGAGAGAATCATTGAACAGCATCCTAGAAAGGTTTGCCTGCCATGACTGAACACCACGCTTTACGGGCTCTTTCGACAGTTTTACAAATGCACCTTCATCAGTCTGAGAAGCTTTGATTGCCTCATTATCAATTTCGATAATTGCATAAAGTTTCTTAGCTGTGATGAGCATCTTCTGATATGCGGTTACGTTTGCTCTGGGAATAACACCAGAACCACGACCACCACCAAAAGAGGTAGGAACCGAGATAAGAGCCTGATCGCCTACGAATACATCATTACGTTTGATTTTAGCGAGAACGATGTTCTCACTATTGAACATGTCACGGGACATTTTGACGTATTTAGTTTTAAATACACCTGTGGCCGTGCTTAAATTATAATTTGCCATTTTAAACTCTCCAAAAAATTAACGAGCGGGTCGAGCAAACACTTTCGGTTGCTTACGATAAAGAAAATCTATCTCCTCTTTATCGATCCCTTCTATCTTTCCGTCTGCTTTTTTGGTCGAGCTGGCCTGGTTGGACTGGCTTCTGCCAGCTTTCCTGTTTAAGTTCTCAACCACATCTGAGGGAGCAATATTAGCCACCCCCGATGTTTCTATGATCTTAACTACATCTTCTACAGTTAGCTCTGGATTAGCAAGGGTGATCCGACTGACCTCATCGAGTATCCGATCATCTTTAATACCTAACTCTTCGCCTGCCTGTAAAATCTTCTCTTCATGACGAACGCGCAAACTGAAGTTTATAATATCTTCCGCTTTAACGTCGTGAAGAGTGTTAAAAACTTTTCCTTCCCCCACGAGAGCCGATTCGAGGGCTTGGTAATTATTCCAGAACTCGTCTTCTCCGATTCCGTGTTGTTTTTGCAAGGTTTCGACGTGCTCTTTAAGTTGCGAGGTTTGGTCCCCGACTGTTTTTTCTTCTTCAAGCTGTTTAGTCCTTGCGTTTGCTTCAGCTAGGGCGCGTTTAGAAAAATAAGCATCCCGTTGTTCGGGGGTCATTTTTGTATAAACTTCCCTGACTTTATCTAGCTGGTCAAAGTACTTCTTTTCAAACTCTGTTACGTCTAATCCTGACGTACCTACGGCAAGCTTAGCAAGTGCACGAATTGAGGTAACGAAGTCCCCATTCTGTGCGGTATCGACGAGTTTGCCTATTTTGTCTTTAAATTGGTTCTGATCCTGTGTCCACCTCTGTTCTCTCTGTGAGATGTGGGTGATCCTCTTGTCCATGTTCCTGTTAAACTCTTCCTGTTTAACATAGGCCTGGATAGCGTCTTTTACCTTAAAATCTACCTGCTTCCCGTTAATGGCCTTGGTTATCTTAGTCTCTTCTAAGCCCTCGCTATCGGGCTCTTCTTCTTCTTTTGATTCAACCTCTTCTTCTGGAGGAGTTTCGTCAGACGTAGCTTCTTCAAGGGGGGCCTCTGTGTGGGCTTCTTCTTCCTTAGCTTCTTCCTCCTTAGCTTCTTCTTCCTCGTATGCCTCGAACATATCATCATCATAGGGCTTAGATGATACGAATGGCTTAACTACCAGGGGGCTGGATTCTGTTGTTTCTGGGGTAATAGGAGCGGAGGGGGGAGTTATTTCTGTCATTTATCTTTTATATGTTTGGTGGTTGTGGAGGCATAGGGGGTGGAGCTACCGAGGCTCCCATATCCATATCCATAACGCCGGTATCTATAGGAGCGGGCTCTAGTGTTGCGCTAGGGTCTCCTGGGGGCATTCCAGGCCCTCCTCCCATTCCAGGCATTCCCATCATGGGCGGGGGTGTTGGAGTTTTTAATAACAGAGGGAAGTCGGGGCATTCAACGCTTAATCTTTGAGCGTATCCGGGGTTCCCCATTCTAAGGGGCATACCCATTGAATCGTGGATACCGTTTGCTTTTTCAAACATGAGGTATTCAGTTACTAGGTGATGCTGTTCAAGGGCTGCTTTGTTCTGATCTGGAACTATCTCTTTGTATTCCCTACTTTGGAAAGCTTGCGCGTGAATCTTCCAGTGGGCGATCATGTCCTCTGTTTCAGTAGGGGGCTTTACGGGGCGGCCTGCGATAAAGTCATCATTCTCGGACTCTGCGCATTTAGTGGCTCTTGTGATGATATCTTTGAATTGATCTGAAGCGGTAAGATCTAAAAGGTCCACGTACTGCTCTCTACTAATGGGAGCCATTGGATCGAATCTTACTTGCATGATCTCGTTAATCTCTTCGATTCTTGCTGATGGGCTTTGAGAGAGTGCGGTCGTGTTTTCTATTCTAAAGTGGAACGGCTTTGTAAGGTTTGAGGTAGAGAACTGTTTAATCTTAAACTCGTTATCTTTCCCTACAATTTGGAGCAGTCTTCCATCTGAGTCATTATAGAAAGTTCCAGCAACCGAGATCGACATTCGAGCATTTTCGACAAGTCCAATGTTGTTATACTTGATAGCGGTAATGTAGGCACGTTTATCTTCTTGTTCTTCCAGAACCCGGAGGGCCTTAGCGGCTCGCACACCTGATGGGGCTTGCCCCCTAGACATAGTAAACACACCGCTTAATTTCTCCATTTCTTCCACGAGGCTATTTTTATGAGCGAACAAGGCTTCTGCTACTGGGGCTTGAGTCATAAGGCTGGGGGGAACTCCTCCAGAGTATGAGACTACTGTTGATTCGTTAAGTAGCTGCTGCATATCACAAGAGCCGTCTTGTATGACCATTTTAGGATGAGCATAGAGAACTAGTGATTTATATATAAGGCTTGAGCAAGCATTAACTTGGTGCTGCAGGGGGAAGAGCTGTTGAAAGAACGACATCCCTCTAATTTGGTCGGGGACTTCAATATCCGCCATGTAGATATAGGGAATCTTTCCATGCTCATAGGGGAGGTCAGTGTTTTCAAGGATTACGTTCTTAATCCGTTTAATATAGCGTCCCTTCTCCATGAACTCGTGAGAGCGGTGAAAGAGTTCGTATACTACGACCTGGTTTTTGAGTCTTCCCACATCTAAGCGGTACCCTGTGTAGATACTAGAAATATCTAGGTCTGAATTAATCTGGTCGGCTAGATCTGGATATTTTGCTCGAACATATTCAATATCTTCAAGATGCCATCTGATAGACCAATCGATATTTTTTCTATCCCTGCATGGTTGATCAAATACGTGCCACGGGGCTTCTACGATATAATCAAGGTCCCCGATATGGGGGGCTTTGGTCATAAACATAGGGTCCCCTTTGTTATTCTTTACGGGGACTCCTGCGGAGTCGAGGATAGGGACTTGCTGACCGGATTTTTTAGCCTGTATCCATTGGGGATCGACATCACCTTTTTGTGGGTTCCAAAGAATCCACATATAGGCTTCCCCGAAGATCTTCATTTGGCGGGCGAACTCTTGGAGGCGCTCATCAATCCGCATTTCGTACCAGATATAATCTAGTACGTCTTTAGCGATCTTTGCGTCATTTGCATCTTCTTGCGCGGTGCGGGCGGGGTAAATAGCGACAGCAGGGCGATAACGAGTAAGCCTACTAACCCACTGAGTAACAAAGTCAGCGAGGTGATTAATAACAACACGAGGGTTACGGTTATTAGAAAAGCCCTGCTTATCGAACATCCGATTCGCGGACCTATCAGCCGACAACCAATGAACACCTTTGAACAGAAGGAGGTTATCCATCTGAGTTTGGAAGTAATCTCTGTAGTAGTCATGGCAAGCGGAAACGCTATTTTCAAACCACTCCTCAACACACTTAGGTTCGTTGATATCTTTTATAGCCCATAGGGGGCTTATCTCTTTGTCAGAGAATTCGAGGTCATCGAAGGCGGATCTATTATTTGGTCCGATTCCTACCACTAGTTTTCTTTAGTCCTAAGAGATTCTTCAGCTTTATCTAGAATATCGAGATCTTCGTCAGATAAGATCGGGCGCAACCAATCGAATTGCCCATCTGAAGTAAATAACTTATCTACCCCTTCTTTAGCAAGTTCGTTTTGTTTAACTTGCGGCTTTGTTAAGAGCCTTGGAACGGCTAATGCTTTTTGTAGTGCGACTACCCCAAGGTTAGCGGAGGACGCCATATTAAATGCTCTATCTGCCATCTTCTCGGCGATAACAGAGCGGAGGTACATCTTATCGATCTGCCCTTGGAGCTTTCTATTTTTGAGCATCTTAAAATGAACGGTTTCTACTGGTCTCTTCTTTGAGATCCTCCATACCGCAAAGATGAGGCAGAGGTTAATTATAATACTCAGAATAAATATCATTTGAATTCACCCATAAAGAATTCTCCACTACGTTGTCCGCCCAGTCCTCTATTTTCACATCCGTTACTTGGGGCGCTATCTGTACTTCACCTTGCATGATGTCAGCCTCTCCCTTTTCTATTAACCGCCAAGAGGATCCATTCATTAGATACTTAAAGCAATCGATTAAGTGATTATGTTTATCGGGGTAGTGCCCTGCCTCATCGGTAATGAAGGCTTCCAGCTCCCATCTGAGCCAATAGCACCTATCGGAAACGTTAAGAGAGCCCGAGTTTGCCATCAGCATTTTGATGCGGGAGATATCGTTCTCCTCATTACTCTGGAATTTCTGAGTTGGAGTAAGGCAAATTTTATAGTTTGCTTGAACCTCTCTTTGGAACCAAGCGGCGGCCTCGTCGTAAATACGCCGCCACGTTTTTGGGGGCGCGTTTGGGTAAAGTTCTTCTTCTTTCTTCTTAATACGTTCCCAGATCTGTCTAGTATCAGTACGAGCCCTATCTTTTTCATAGATCTCATCCAAGATAAAAATCTGTTGTGTATAGGGATTATATACGGCGAATAGAACGGCAAAACAGGAGGAAGTACCGGGGTCACAGATAGTGAACCATTTGAGTTTGTGTTTATCGTGGTCAAGGTAGCTCATTAGAACTTTATGGGATCGGCAATGATTTTTAGGATTCCACTTGGGAAACACGATATCTTCGCCTCCGAATGCTAGTTTCCCCTCGTACTCTCTGTACCAAATGACTTCATTGTCGCTTTCTATTAGATCTTTTCTTGTCCGATTTAGTTCATTCTTATCGATAGTGGGGTTAATTTCAGTTTTAAACTCGTAGTATGCGCGGGTAGGGTATTCTTCTTCTTTTATCTGTTTCTGGAGCAGCTCCCAGAACTCCACATAATAGGCGGACCTAGCTTTAGGGGGCGTGCCGTAAATGATTAGGCTCGACTGTTTAGCGAGGAGGTTAGGGGCCATAACTTCTAGGTGAAACTCTCTATTATGGTGCTGGAACTCATCATAAATAACGAGGTTCGGTTTTAGTCCTCGATGGGAGTTATAGTTTTCGCATCCATCAACGCAGATAAAAGAGCCGTTATTAAAATTGAGTCGGCTCTCTGTCATGTTAAAATCTTTAACGTACTCAGGGGGCGGATAGTTAGGGAGTCGTTTAGAGGCGCAGTAGATCTCTCTTCCCTGCTTACGTTCTGGGGTAATAATGTAGATTATGAAGTTGTCGTTTAGCATGGCGGCAACGCAAGCGATGAAGAGGCCGCTTTCAGTTTTCCCAGCGCTTCTCCCCCACTGGGACATAATTACCCTCATGCCTCGATTGAAATAGTCTTTAGCGAGTTGAACTTGTCCCTCGTGTAGTGGCCGCTTATGAATATTATTCATGCGGTCATACATAGCGTTCATAATTTTTGCGTGGCGCTCTACGAGTGCGAGAGAATCAGCTTTCATCGTTATCTACCGGGTAATCAAAAACCAGATCTTTTTTCTTAAGTTCTTGGAGTATTATCTTAGTTTCTTGATAATTATGGGAGATGGTTTCAGTGGCTGTTACTTGTCCCAGCTCTTTACTTAATAGGCCGTCTAAGTCGGTAACTAGTTTAGCAAGCGAGGCGATATCAGAAACGCGTCCTAGCATTTCACGTCTTCGCTCTGGATCTTTTAGTTCTTCCAGGGATTCCTTAATAGCGGTGAGAGAGAGATCCACGATATCTCTGAGCATTGGCACCTTGTGCTTGAATGCTGCTACGAGAATCTTATGCTGTGCTTTTTCTACGCAATCTTTCGTTCTTTTATCACGCAGTATTTTCCGAACCGTGAGATCGTCTAGGTCAGTTTTAGCTATGATCTGATTTACGGTAAGACCTTTTACGGCCCATCCCATGACCGTCTCTACCTTCTGTTCCCACAGAGGGTTATTACCGCCTATTAGGTTTACCACGTATCACCTCTTGTTTACCCGCTATTATTGGGGGGGGCATTGCGTCCACCTCGCATATTGCCATGAACTTAACTAAGTCTTCATCAGGGAGGTGTCCGACTCGTCTGGCAATGAATTTGGATATTCGCAATTTCTTCATCTCTTCTAGATGATCTTTTATATGCTCGTGTTTATATGGGAACCCCATTTCGGCTGAGAACCATCGTTTAACACTTCCTAGAAAAACCTCTAGATCTGCGGAACTTCTTCCCATAAGAAATATACATTAGCGCTTAAAATTCTTTAATTACGAAATCAAATTTTCTTACGTTTGACAGCATTTTAATGAACCTATCAAAGGCAACTTTAGATTGTAGGAGCATCGGCTCTACATCGTGGTAGTTAACTCCCAGTCCTGGGAGTATACACCCGTGTGTATCTTTCAGGTAGTTGCCTACATGGAAGAGGATACCCGACCTATCCGGTACCAGTAGTACCTCATAAGTGATTGGGATAACCAATCCCCCGTCAGTGGTGCGGTTTTCTGTTCTCACGCATGAGTATCCGCCTGTAGGGATACTGGACACCTTTGGGATGTTACTTAAGAATGGTCGTTCTAGTGCAAGGCAGCAGAAGGCTCCGTTGATTTTTATCACTCCGAATTGAGGGCCTGAAGTGACTCTTCCTACACGGAACAATTCGACTTGCATAAAATGGGCTAGCGTTTAATAAGGGTGAATAGAACACACTGAGCAACGTTTAAATATTTATTGATCCAGAACTGTCTAGCCTCTTCGCTTCTCTGCATGCAGCTATCTTCTATAGCAAAGCTTCCTTGAATTTCGAAGTCAGCGAGAACTGTGGCCTCGGTGAATTTGTTAGCTTCTCTCCACGTCTTATCCGAGAAGTTCAGGCTATACTCTGTGATGCCTCTAATAGTGAGGGGGGAGGTCCAAGCTTTAGAGGAAGCGTAGTATGGGGCGCTGAAAATGGCTTTCCCTCCTGCAGGGAGGAGTCTGTAGCATTCGTCAATGAATGTCAGGAGGCTAGGAACTTTCTCTAAAACGCCTTCCCCCTGAATTTCTTCAATAGATTCGGATGGGATGTCGGAGGTGACTCCTGGAAGTTTAGGGGTAAGTCCATCTCTTGAGTCAACGCCGTAAGTGAATAAGATTTTCATTACCAGATTACTCCATTTGGGGCATCGAAGTGTCCCACTTTGCACCGTGTATCACAGGCGAATTTATATCCTAAAGAAGCGGCTTTTTGAAAGAAGAATAGATCTTGAGTCATGACTTTCCCGATCTCTCCTATAGTTTGGAACCATCGTCCGAAGTCGAAGCCTGGGTTTTTGAACATATCCATTCTAAACAGTGTAAACCCCATTCCGAGTCCATTACATTGTTGAATAGTATCTTTGATAGGGGCTTGTGGGATGTAGGTATTAGGTTCTTTAGGGTCTCCCCAGATCATGGGGGCGCCTCCCTCTCCTTTAGTCCAATAGAGTCCCCCTACGGCATCATACTGTTGGATGCTCTCGTAGAGTTTTAGGATTCCATCAGGTGGGGGCGTGTTATCTTCTTCAACGGTGAGGAGGTAAGTAAATTTGGAGAGTTGTGGGGAGGAGAGGATTTGTTTAAGGGCTTCGTTATAAGCGTGTCCCACCTCGTATCCTTCAACGCACATACGGCAGAGTGGTTGATTAAAACCGCCCATAACGTTCATCCAGGAGAATGCTACGCGTGTTCCCATGACGCCTCTTGTGGGTGTCATCCAGATAGTGGAGAGGTTTTTATATAACCCTAGTTCTTTCCACTTTGCGTATCTTTCGTTTGTATTTAGCTTACCTTCGTAATTCTCAATGAAGATCTGACCAGTCATTTTTTATCCACCACCAAAAACACCACCACCGCCGCCGCCTGCTTCCTGTCTTTGTACAGCACCGATATCTAGATATCCAGTGGATTCGGAACCGGAGATAGCGCCAGGGTACGCGGCGGCTTTCATATTAGTGCCAACGGCGAAGTTATGCCCTACGGGGAGGGACCATACGACGTCCCCGCCGCTTGATGTGCCCAGGGCCCCGCTTACTGTGATAGTGGTAGCGGTGTGGCTTGTGATTGTGTATCGACCGATGGTGACGCCCGTCCCGCTTATAACCCAGAGGATGTCAGTGCCGTCTGTTACGGTGGAGAAGTCGCCTGCGGGTTGAGTAAGAACGGAGCCGGAGGTAGTGGCTGTAGAGCCGGTGAGTTGGTTTGCGCCGGTAAAGTTTGGGGTAGTGGTTAGGTCGGTTGAGTCCAGTGTGTAGTTAGTAGCGTTTGTGGTGTTATTGAAGAGGGCATTATAGACGCCATTATTTGATTTTATGTTGGTGCCTCCCTGAGTGATGCCGGTAGTGCATCCGTAGATGATATTATTATTGAGGGTCACGTTAGCAGCGGAGCCGTTCATTCTTACCCCTATCCCGAACTTTGCTTCGGAGCCGTATATAGTGCAGTTTTGAATGTAAAGGGATGTTGAGGTGAGGAGGATATCAATCGCTGCTGTTTGGATGGATTCGAAGAGGCAGTGTGAGAGATTGAGTCGTCCCGTTCCTGTTGAGGTTTGAAAGCCTATAATGGAGTCGTGAATGTAGCAGCCGATGATTTTATTTCCGAGAGCCGAGACAATGGCGATGCCGTTTAGGGAGATAGCCTCGCACCCTATGAGGGAGTATTCGGTTGAGCCGTTAAAGGCGTTTCTTGATGCTGTGGTGCTCGTGTTAGTGGATTTAGAGAAGTAAGCGGTTGAGCCGGAGCCAAGTACAAAGCCTGCGGCTGCCGTGATTGTAATCTGTATTCCTCTAATAATCCAAAATTGTCCAAGGGTGAAGGTATTAGCGCCGCATATGAAGAGGGGGCGGGTAGAACCTCTTGGATCGTCGCCACGAACGGCGTCATACCCGATAAGATTAACTGGGTCGTTAGCGGTTGAGGAGGTAGAGGCAACGGCTATGGATTCCCCTATCGTGTAGGAGCCATTTTTAACATAGACGGTATTACCGCCTACGAATGCCTCAAACGCATCATCATCAAGGGTTGAGGCGAGACTAAGGGCCCCGCCGATATTAATGGCTCCTGAGGCTCCTATGCCCGTACAGCAGGATCTATCAACCGTAACACTTACGCCAACAGAGACTGAGGTAATTTCGTACCAGCCGACGGTAAAGTTAGTACCTGAGGCAATGTAGCACCCGTTACCGACCATATTAGCTGCAGCGGAGGCGGTATTAAAGACTGCTCCTGCTCCTGAGGATGCGATACCGGTGAGTGTGTATTGAGCTGTATTTTGTTGAGAGAAGTCTGTCCCGGATGCGCCTGGTCTATAGAATCCTCCGTTAATATTTCCAGCGGTAGCGGTGGCTCTAATTTCCCAAACAGCGGTTGATATGATTGCCATATATTAAGCTCTTGATACTTCTAGGGTGAAGGTTAGTTGAGTAACGGAGGCGGTCGCTTTGATATTGAATGCGAGGACATCGAAAGCGGCGATAGTGGTTGTGGTGTAATCGGAGAGGGTAGTGCTACGAACGGTAGTACCTGAGGAGATAGCGACGCCTGAGGTATTGATTGTATTAGCGACGGTAGGCACGGCGGTCCCTGTAGCGATTTTCCAAACTTCCACGGTAGCGGTCCCTGTATCGACGGAGATGTTCCATCCCGTGATAGTGCAGGCGTATGGAACGGTTAGGTATCCCCCTATTTTCCCAGTGGAGATGGCGGCGCCTCCGCCGTCTTTAGTAGCACCGAGAATAGTTTTAAGTCCCGTTCCGGTAGAGCCGAGGGATCCGCCGCCTGAAATATTACTCATAAATTATTTCCTATAGGAATGTACGCCTTTCTGGGTTTTAGCCCATGTATTATAATCATTTTCGGCGTTATGCAGATCTAGGTCTGTATTTTTTTCTTCGAGCTTTGACTTATATTTTTCAAACACTTTTTCCACTTGGGTAACAATTTCTAAGGCAGTTTGGTCTAAGAGTCTAGCATCGAGGGCATTTCTACCATCATGCGTGGCGAGTCCTCCGAGGATATCTTTAACGGCCTGAGATCTTGCGTATCCCGAGAGGATATTAGCAAGGCCGCCGTTAGTAAGGAAGTTAGAGATTTGGGTAGCGGCCTGAGCGAGGGAGGCGAGGGCTTTTGTTTGTTCCAGATCCTTGGAGCCAGAGGCGTACAGATCCTCTTTGACTTCGTAATGGGGTTTGATGTCGGGGAGGAGTTTTTCGGTCATGCGAGTACCAGGTTAGTATCAGTTTTAGTAAGGATGATCCGCATTTCAGTATTACAGGCTTCGCATCCTATGCAGAGGGTACCAGAGTTATGGATGATGATCATTCCTTTTTGTGTATGATCACAAGCGTATTTTTCTCCAGAGAATTGCGTACCGTTGGCTATATAGGGTAGTTGGACTTTTGTACGGAGGCAGGTGAATCTTCCTTCTTTATGTGGAATATCCACATCGAGTGGGAGTGCCAAGCGGGAGGAATCGCCGCACGTCATGCATCCCAGCTCTATTTTGTGAGTACCCGGGAAAACCCAGCATTCGAATTTGTAGCCGTGGCATTTAGAGCAGCACAGGTGTCCCTCTGGGAGGGCTGTGACATCGGTCCCGGTTCCTAGAATAGGGGAGCCCGGCACGTACTGTTCTCTGACTCTGAGTTTAGTATATTTACTTTCCAAGGGGTTTCCAAGTAATTCCGATGCCGCCCCAAGTCGAGGGGTCATGAATGATAGAAATGTACGCACCTGGCACCGTGGAGCGGAGCTCTTTCCAGAATTTTTCTACCTCACAACCTGAGGATGTTTCATGGGTGCAGATATCGTGTAGTGCGATAATTCCTCCTGGCCGAAGGAGGGTTTTGTATCTCTCGTAGTCAGCCTTAACTCCCTCATAGGAGTGGTCTCCATCAATCATGAGAAAGTCTAGTTTATGGTCCCCTAGCTCCGTTGCCACGAAGTTAAAAGTAGAGTCTTCGTGAGAATTACCTGGAAAAAAAATATAGGGGCAATTTGAGTTCTCTTTTATGTATTTGATACTTTCCTCTGTAGGTCCTCCTCCCCAAGGACCGTTAGGTAAGTCAACGGCGATAATTTGTTTAACGGAGGAGAGTTTAGACCAAGCCCAGGAGGTTCCTCCTTTGCCCACCCCGATCTCTAGGATTCTCTCTGGGGCGAGGGTAGAAACTAAGGCAAGAAGTTCAGAGAGTTCCTCATATTTCTGCATGGCCTGGAAGCCGTTAATAGCGAGTATGGAGAGTTCTTTAGGTCCCACTGAAAACAAAGATTTGTACGCCTTCGGCTCCAGAGAGGGTTGTACGCTTCGCTCCATAGATTTAAGCACCCTCTCCCATTTTCTCACGAGATTCCCAAGCTCTCCAGGCTCCAACCTCATTAAGGCCCGGCTCGAATGCGAGCTCTGCTTTGAAGGTTTCTGGTGTGTCCTGATACAGGTCAGAGGCCCCCATTTTATAACCACTAAAAAAAGCTCTCTTCTCAATATCATTTAGGAGGGAAGTAATGAAGTCAACGAATCCGGCATCCTTTTCATCCCCCATAAATGCGAGCTCATCTAAGGTGGGGAATTCACCCTTTTCGTTAGGCTTAAAACAGTATTTCCAGCCACTCCGTAGGGCATCCTCTACTACACTATTTTTTATCATGGGATCCTTCTTCTTGCTCTAAAGACCTATACGCCTCTGGCTCCATGGGAGGGAGGTTTTCCATAACGTTACTTCTCATAAACTCACTAATGGAGATCCCTAGCTCGGCACAGATTATTCGGATCTTCCGATGTACCTCTATACTAACACTAAACTGGATATACCGAATTACGTTTTGTCCCACCATATTCGCTACATGATTACATGAAGTACTAGAAAATAGGATTGTACGCTAACGCTCCAAAAAAGATACTAAAAAAAATTGTACGCTTCGCTCCAAAAAAAATAGGGAAAGTTGATACGTGATATATATGGCGACATAGCCCCCCCACCTGGCGGTCTGGGGTGGGGGTTGGCATGGATCTTGCTAGTAAGGA
>Ga0105050_10002328_pt1 | contig 27366 bp, 24 predicted proteins | sample FRY01_FD_78088 | JGI IMG/M metagenome (GOLD analysis project Ga0105050, IMG submission 78088) | Freshwater microbial communities from Lake Fryxell liftoff mats and glacier meltwater in Antarctica - FRY-01 | ecosystem: Environmental > Aquatic > Freshwater > Ice > Glacier meltwater ...
AGCCCCATCTCCCCCCCCATCCTCCCCCCCATCCCCACAAGCGCCTACGCAGCCCTAGCCGAACGCGCCGCCCGCCTCTGCAAAGCCGACCTCGTAAGCGCCACCGTAGGCGAATTCCCCGAAGTCCAAGGCACAGCCGGCGGCTACCTAGCCCGTGCCGCAAACGAACCCCCAGAAATCGCCGCCGCCCTCCGCGACCACTACAAACCAACAGGGCAGGGCGATGAAATCCCTACCGCACCAGTGACAGTAGCGGTGGCACTCGCAGATAAGCTGGATACGCTCTGTTCATTTTTTGAAATTGACGAAATGCCAACCGGATCGAGAGATCCTTTTGCCCTCCGCCGCGCCTCGCTAGGTATATTAAGTTTAATCGTCGAAAGGCCCATCGACGTAAAACAAGTTGTTGAGGCTTGGTTGGGGCAACCTGATCACACCAGAGTTCTTTCCGAAGAGGAGAAAAAGCGCCGTTCTCTAGTTTCAAAAATTACGGACTTCCTGCACACTCGATTGGCAGTGCAGCAGATAGAAACCGGTATTGGCCATGATATTGTCGCAGCCAGTGCCGACTGGGATAGCGCATTGGATGGTAGACTTGATCGCGTTTTACAACGTTCAAAAGCATTACAGTCATTCTTGGTAACCGCTGAAGGACGTAATCTTCTCGCTGCTTATAAACGCGCCTCGAACATTTTGAAGGCCGAGGAAGCCAAAGACGGTCCGCATGAGGCAGATAATATCAAAACTCAGTCGCTTATCGAGCCAGCAGAGAAAGGCTTTGCTGTGGCTCTGATGATTAGCGCTTCTGCAGCTGCATCAGCCATCGAAACCGAAGACTTCACCGCCGCCATGGCCGCCCTCGCAACCCTCCGCGCCCCCATAGACCAATTCTTCACAGACCTGATGGTAAACGCCCCCGACCCCGCCATCCGCAAAAACCGCCTCGCCCTCCTCGCCAGCTTCCGAGACGCCGTCCACACCGTCGCAGATTTCTCAAGGATCGAAGGATGACCCAATCCGTTTACCGTTTCGGCGGCGGCGTCGCAGACGGCACTGCCGACATGCGCAATCACCTCGGCGGCAAAGGCGCAAACCTCGCCGAAATGGCCAGCATCGGCCTCCCCGTCCCCCCCGGCCTCACCATCGCCACCCCCGTCTGCGCCGCCTTTTACGATGCCGGCGGAAAACTCCCCGAAGCCGTAAAAGCCGAAACCCTGGCCGCCATCACCCACATCGAAACCATCACCGGCAAAACCTTCGGCAACCCCGCCGACCCGCTGCTCGTCTCCGTCCGCTCCGGCGCCCGCGTCTCCATGCCCGGCATGATGGACACCGTCCTGAACCTCGGCCTGAACGACCAAACCGTCCAAGGCCTCGCCGCCGCCTCCGGAAACCCCCGCTTCGCCTGGGACTCATACCGCCGCTTCATCCAAATGTTCGGCGACGTCGTCCTCGGCCTCGATCATTATGCTTTTGAAGACGCCCTAGAAATCCTCAAAGAAGACCGAGGCGTAACCCTCGACACAGACCTCACCGCCGAAGACCTGCAAGGCCTTGTCGCCCGCTACAAAACCATCGTCCTCCAAAGCTACGGCGACGACTTCCCGCAAGACCCGCACGAGCAGCTCTGGGCCTCCATCGGCGCCGTCTTCGGCAGCTGGCGTTCAGACCGCGCCCGCACCTACCGCCGCCTGAATGACATCCCCGAAAGCTGGGGCACCGCCGTCACCGTGCAAGCCATGGTCTTCGGCAACCGAGGCATCACGTCCGCCACAGGCGTAGCCTTCACCCGCGATCCCTCAACGGGCGAACGCGTAACCTACGGCGAATTCCTCATAAACGCCCAAGGCGAAGACGTCGTCGCCGGCATCCGCACCCCCCAATATCTCACCCACGCCGCCCGCACCCGCGCCGGCGCCAAAGCTGCCTCCATGGAAGAAGCCATGCCCGAGGTTTACGCCGAGCTAGATCGCGTCTTCACCCTCCTCGAAACCCATTACCGGGACATGCAGGACATCGAGTTCACCGTAGAAGCCGGCCGCCTCTGGATGCTCCAAACCCGCAGCGGCAAACGCACCGCCAAAGCCGCCCTAAAAATCGCCGTAGACATGGCCGAAGAAGGCCTCATCACCCAGTCAGAGGCCGTGCTCCGCGTAGAAGCCGGCGCGCTAGACCAACTCCTCCACCCCACCCTCGACCCCAAAGCCAAAAGAAACGTTATCGCGCGCGGCCTTCCCGCCTCCCCCGGCGCCGCATCAGGCGTCATCATCCTCGATTCAGACACCGCCGAAACACGCGCGCGGCTGGGCGAATCCGTCATCCTCGTGCGCACCGAAACCAGCCCCGAAGACATCCACGGCATGCACGCCGCCAAAGGCATCCTCACCGCGCGTGGCGGCATGACCAGCCACGCCGCCGTCGTCGCCCGCGGCATGGGCCGCCCCTGCGTCTCCGGCGCCGGCAGCCTCGTCATAGATATGGCCGCCCGCACCGTAAGTGTCCCCGGACACACCCTCAACGAAGGCGACCGCATAACCCTAGACGGCGCCACCGGCGAAATCATGCTCGGCGAAGTCGCCACTGTAGAGCCAGAACTCACCGGAGACTTCGCCCGCCTGATGGAATGGGCCGACGCACACCGCCGCATGAAAGTCCGCACCAACGCCGAAACCCCCGCCGATTGCAAAACCGCGCGCGGCTTCGGCGCCGAAGGCATTGGCCTGTGCCGCACAGAACATATGTTCTTCGAGCCCAGCCGCATCACCAGCGTCCGCCGCATGATCCTCGCCGAAGACCGCGCCACCCGTGACGCCGCCCTCGCCGAACTCCTCCCCGAACAACGCGCCGATTTCGAAGCCATCTTCCGCGTCATGGCCGGCCTCCCCTGCACAATCCGCCTGCTAGACCCCCCCTTGCACGAATTCCTCCCCCACGATGAAACCGGCTACACCGATGTCGCCACCGCCACCGGAATCGCCCTGGCCACGGTCAAGCGCCGCATCGCCGAACTGCATGAATTCAACCCCATGCTCGGACATCGAGGCTGCCGCCTCGGCATCACCTTCCCGGAAATCTACGCCATGCAAGCCCGCGCCATTTTCGAAGCCGCCGTCGCCGTCGCCAAAGACACTGGCGAAGCGGTCGTCCCCGAAGTCATGGTCCCCCTCGTCGGCACCGCGCGAGAACTAGAAATCACCAAAGCCGTCATCGACGCCGAAGCCCAGGCCGTCTTCGCCGAACAGGGCCACATTCTAAACTACCTCGTAGGCACCATGATCGAACTCCCCCGCGCCGCCCTGCGCGCCGCTGACATCGCCGCCCACGCCGAATTCTTCAGCTTCGGCACCAACGACCTCACCCAAACCACCCTAGGCATCAGCCGCGACGACGCCGCCCGCTTCCTCAGCGTCTATGTCGACCAAGGCATTTACGCTAAAGACCCGTTCGTTAGCATCGATGAAGAAGGCGTAGGCGAGCTCGTCCAAATCGCCGCGACACGCGGCCGCAGCACCCGCCCCACGCTCAAACTTGGCATCTGCGGCGAGCACGGCGGCGATCCCGCCAGCATCGCCTTCGTCGAGACGCTTGGCCTCGATTACGTAAGCTGTTCGCCCTACCGCGTCCCCATAGCTCGGCTTGCCGCTGCCCAAGCCGCCCTCAAAGCGAAATGACCGACATGCCGGACAGAACCGACCTTGCCGGCGAACGCACAGACCTCGCCGAAGACCGCACCGTCCTGGCCAATGAACGCACCTTCGCCGGCTGGATGCGCACCGGCCTTGCGTGCGTCGGCATCGGCGTCGGCTTTGGCGCGCTGTTCAAAGCCATGGAACCTGACTGGCTGCCCCGCCTCATCGCCAGTATCTTCATCCTCACCGGCATCACCATCTTCTGGCTCGCGGAGCGCAGCGCCTGCAAGGTTTTACAACGGCTGGACGCGCACCGCGTAGTGCCCTTGGGCCGCATGAACTTGCGCGTTGTCGCCATTCTGATGGCGCTTGGATCAACCGCGCTGCTTATCGGCATCTGGGTCTTTCTCTAGCGCCGCCCCGCTATCAGATCAGGCACTACCGCCGGGTCTGCTAAGGTTGAAACATCCCCCAAAGCGCCGGTGTCATTTTCGGCGATCTTGCGCAAAATCCGCCGCATAATTTTGCCAGATCGTGTCTTGGGCAGTGCAGGCGCAAACTGGATTTTTTCGGGCGCTGCAATCGGGCCGATTTCCTTGCGAACCCACCCCACAAGCTCGGCGCGCATCGCGTCACTTTCGGGTTCGCCGGCGTTGAGCGTTACGAAGGCATAAATGCTCTGGCCTTTGATATCATGTGGGAAACCCACAACCGCAGCTTCGGCGACCTTGGCATGCGCCACCAGCGCGCTTTCCACTTCCGCCGTGCCCATCCGGTGCCCCGATACGTTGATCACATCATCGACGCGGCCCGTAATCCAGTAATAGCCGTCTTCGTCGCGCCTACAGCCGTCGCCGGTGAAATACAGGCCTTTGTAGGTGGAGAAATAGGTTTGGAAGAAGCGCTCCGGATCGCCCCAGACATTGCGCATCTGGCCGGGCCATGAACGCGTCAGGCAGAGGTTGCCATCGGTGACGCCTTCAAGGGTTTTGCCCTCGGCATCCACCAGCCGCAGATCGATGCCAAACATTGGCAGCGTCGCCGAGCCGGGTTTGAGCGCCATCGCGCCGGGCATGGGGGCGATCAGCGTCGCGCCGGTTTCGGTCTGCCAATAGGTGTCTACGATGGGCCGCGTGCCTTCGCCGACGACGCGGTGATACCATTCCCAGGCTTCCGGGTTGATCGGCTCACCCACCGTGCCGAGCAGCCGGATGGAACTGCGCGACGAGGCGGTGACGAACGCATCGCCTTCACGCATCAGCGCCCGCAAGGCCGTGGGCGCGGTGTAAAAGATGTTCACCCCCCAACGATCACAAATCTGCCAAAACCGCCCAAAATCCGGGTAATTCGGCACGCCTTCAAACATCATGATGGTCGCGCCATTGGCGAGCGGGCCATAAGCGACATAGCTATGCCCGGTCACCCAACCCACATCAGCGGTGCACCAGAACACTTCGCCGGGGCGATAATCGAATACATATTTATGCGTCATCGCCGCCCAGACCAGATAGCCGCCGGTGGTGTGCACAACGCCTTTGGGTTTGCCGGTGGAGCCGGAGGTATAAAGAATGAACAGCGGGTCTTCGGCGTTCATCGGCTCGGGCGGGCAGTCAGCAGGCACACTGGCGGCAGCCTCATGATACCAAACATCGCGCCCGGCTTTCATGGTGACCTCGCCGCCGGTATGGCGCACGCAAATGACTTTTTCCACGCCAGTTTTTGGGCCGGACACCCGCTCAAGCGCTGCATCCACATTGACTTTCAGCGGCACCGTCTTGCCCGCGCGCCGGCCTTCGTCAGCGGTGATCACCAGCTTGGAGCCGCAATCCTCAATGCGCCCGGCAATGCTCTCAGCAGAAAAGCCGCCAAACACCACCGAATGAACCGCCCCGATTCGCGCGCAGGCCTGCATGGCCATCACCGCTTCCGGGATCATCGGCATATAGATGGTCACCCGGTCGCCTTTTTTAACGCCGTTCGCTTTCAGCACATTGGCAAAGCGGCAAACCTCGGCATGTAGCTCGGCATAGCTGATGGTGCGGGTGTCGGCGGGGTCATCGCCTTCCCAGAAGATCGCAGGTTCTGCGCCGCGCGCCGCGACATGCCGGTCAAGGCAATTGGCGCTGACGTTAAGCACGCCATCTTCAAACCATTTGATGCCGAAATCAGCCTTATCGAACGACCAATTGGAGGTGATCGAATAGGGTGTGATCCAATCAATAATCTGCGCTTCCCGCGCCCAGAAAGCTTCCGGGTCCCTGAGCGATTCCGCATATTTGGTCTGGTAGCTGGCTGCGTTTACGTGTGCGCGCGTCGCCCATGCTGTGGGAACTGGATAGGTATTGCCGCTCATAATCTTCCCCCTCAAGCCGGTTCGATTTTTCCGAACATCGTTTCATATTCGGTATGCCGGCCTTGATGCAGCATTTTAGCCTGTTCAATCAATTGATCGCTGGCAATCCGCCCACGAAAGTCGCCCATCTGCCCGTCCATCACTTGCGCATCGGCGCTGGTCCAGCCGGCGATTTGATCGATGCTGTTGATGCCGGCGGCGCGCAGCTTGTCGGCAAATTTAGCGCCCACGCCCTTCAGCAGCCGCAAATCCGTCAGATCAACCTGCGGGGCCTGCGGCGAAGGCCGGCCGGCGCTGGTGCGAGCAAAGTCGCGGCGGAGCTTGTCAATTTCATCAGCCAGCGGCCTTATCTGCGCTTCGCGGGTTTTCACTTCGGCGGTGAGCCGCTCCCGGTCATCCATCAAAGACGCCCGCTCACGCTCCAGCCCGGAAACCCGTTCTTTCAGCACATCGGTTTTGCGGCGCAGCGGCGCGCGCAACGCCAAGCCGATGAACAGGCCAAGCAAGAAAGCGGCTATGCCAATCGCGGCAAGCTGCGGATCGATGTTGAATGTCATGTCTGTCTTCCCGAAACTATCATGCGAACTGTCATGCTACCCTGCCCATTGTTGTGCAAGGCTGGTATCGCTAAGTCCTGCTGATGCACAGCCCGGACCCTGTTCACAGACGGCGCATTCTGCCGCCAAACGGCGAGACGCAATGGCTTACGATGGCAGACGGCTGGCGGCTTCGTGCGATATCTTGGGCAGGGCAGGGGCTGGGCACCAAAGGCAGCATTTTGCTGATCACCGGTCGCGGCGACTTTCTGGAAAAATATGCCGAAGCCCTGCATGATTTCGGGGAGCAAGGCTGGGCGGTCGCGGTGTTTGATTGGCGCGGCCAAGGCGGCTCGGGCCGGCTGGGGCGGTCGCCTATGCATGGTTATATCAAGGATTTCAGCCTGTGGGCGGATGACTTGGCGGAGGTGATGGCATGGTTTCACGCGCACTGCCCGGCGCCGCACCATGCTGTAGCGCATAGCATGGGCGGGCATTTGCTGTTGCGGCATCTTGTGGATCATCCCGGCGCTGTGCGCCGCGCGGTGCTGCTCGCGCCGATGCTGGGGCTGCACGCCGCGCCGTTTCGGATGGCGCTGGTGGGGGCGGCCGCCTCGTTCGTAGGGGCGCTTGGCTTGGCGCAGGCGTATTTGCCTGGCGGCGGGGCTTATGGCAGCGGCAATGACGGGCGGCAGGCGTTGCTCACCTCCGATGCTGAGCGCTACGCTGATGAACGCTGGTGGGTGCAGCAGCGGCCCGGCCTGGCGCTGGGCAGCGCAACCTGGGGCTGGCTGGCGGCGGCGGCGCGCTCGCTGCGGGGGTTTAAGCCCGGGCGGCTGCGCACGCCGCTGCTGGTGTTGATGGCTGAACATGAAGGGCTGGTGGACAATCATGCGACCGTGCGCATGCTGGCGGGGCGGGCGGAGATTGAGACGATTGCAGGCGCGGCGCATGAGATGTTGCGGGAGGCGAGCGACATCAGGGCGCTGGTGCTGGCGCGGATCGAAGCGTATTTCGCCTCATGATTAAAGGCACGATTCAGGGCATGATCAAGGCTGATATTGTCATTATCGGCGCCGGGATGGCCGGGGCCAGTCTGGGCTGGGCGCTGCGCCAGCGCGGCGCGGATGTGCTGCTTTTGGAAGCTGAAGACACGCCGGGCTATCACACCACCGGGCGCTCGGCTGCGTTCTGGGTGGCGAGTTACGGCGGGCCGACAATTGCGCCTTTGACTTTGGCGTCCCGGGATTTCTTGATGCAGCCGCCGGAAGGCTTTGGGCAGATTCTCAGTCCGCGCTCTGGGCTTTATCTGGCCCCGCCGGAGGATGCTGAGGCCTTGGCGCGGCTGGCGACTGATATGGATGAAGGCGGCGTGAATTATCAGCGGCTGGGGCCGGATGAACTGGCGCGGTTTGCCATGCTGCGGCCTGAGTGGCGGCGGGCCGGGATTTTGGAGCCGGAGAGCTATGATATTGATGTGGCGGCGCTGCATCAGGGCTATTTGCGGGGGGCAAAGCTGCGGACCCGTGCGCCGGTTACGGCGGCGGAAAAGGTGGGAGATTTTTGGCGGGTGCAGGCCGGCGGCGCGTGTGTTGAGGCGCGGGTTGTGGTGAATGCGGCCGGCGCTTGGGCGGATCCGGTGGGGGTGATATTTGGCTGCGCTGCCAAAGGGTTGGTGCCGCTGCGGCGGACCATGGTGGTACTACGGACAGACCCGGAACCGGACGCGGATATGCCGGTGGTTTTGGATGCGGGGGGGCATTTTTATTTCAAGCCGGAGGCGGGGCGGGTGTGGCTTTCACCGCATGATGAGACGCCGGATGCGGCGCATGATGTGCAGGCCGATGAGATGGATGTGGCGGTGGTGATTGATCGGTTTGAGCGGGCGACGAATTTTCGGGTTTTGAAAGTGGAGCGGCGCTGGGCGGGGCTGCGGACGTTTGCGCCGGACCGGCGGCCGGTGCTGGGGTGGGATGCGGTGCCGGGGGTGTTCTGGTGTGCGGGGCAGGGGGGGTTTGGGATACAGACGGCGCCGGCTGTGGCGGATTTATGTGCGCGGGTTTTGGAAGGCGAGACAGGAAAGAGGGACATTGGCATTTATGCGGCGTCGCGGTTTTTGTAGCGGGTGAGGAAGGTTTTTGCGAAGCTGGTGAGGCGCTGTTCGGTGATGGCGGTGCGTAGGTTTTGCATCAGCTCTTGATAGAAGTGGATGTTGTGTTCGGTCATCAGCATCGCGCCGAGCATTTCGCCGGATTTTACGAGGTGATGGAGGTAGGCGCGGCTGGCGCTGCCTGCGCAGGCCGGGCAGCCGCATTCGGCGTCTAGCGGGGCGAGGTCTTCGGCAAAGCGGGCGTTGCGGAGGTTTAGGGGGCCGTGCCGGGTGAAGGCTTGGCCGTTGCGGCCTGAGCGGGTGGGGAGGACGCAATCGAACATATCTACGCCGCGCTGGACGGCGCCGATGATATCATCGGGTTTGCCGACGCCCATCAAGTATCTGGGAGCTGTTTCGGGGAGTTGGGCAGGGGCGTAATCCAGGCATTCGAACATGGCTTTTTGGCCTTCGCCCACGGCTAAGCCGCCGATGGCGTAACCGTCGAAACCGATGTCTTGCAGGTGGCTGGCGGATTCTGACCGCAGGCGTTCATCGAGGCCGCCTTGCTGGATGCCGAACAGGGCGGCGGCTTCGGTGTGTTCGCCGCCTTCGTTAAAGGCTATGCGGGAGCGGGCGGCCCAGCGCATGGAGCGCTGCATGGCGGCGTCTACAGCTTCGCGGGGGGCGGGCAGGGCGACGAGTTCGTCAAAGGCCATGACAATGTCTGAGCCGAGCAGGCGCTGGATTTCCATGCTGCGTTCGGGGGTCATCAGATGTTTGGTGCCGTCGAGGTGGCTGGCGAAGCTGACGCCGTCTTCTGACCGTTTTGTGAGGGCGGACAGGCTCATGACCTGATAGCCGCCGCTGTCTGTGAGGATGGGTTTTTGCCAGTTCATGAAACTGTGGAGGCCGCCGAGGCGGTGAATTCGTTCGGCGGTGGGGCGGAGCATGAGATGGTAGGTGTTGCCCAGGATGATGTCTGCGCCTGAGGCGGCGACCTGGGCGCTGGACATGGCTTTTACGGTGGCGGCGGTGCCGACGGGCATGAAGGCGGGCGTGCGGATTTCGCCCCTAGCCATTTTTATGGTGCCGGTGCGGGCGGGGCCGTCTGCGGCGGTGATGTGGAATTTGAAGCGGGTCATTTGGAGGGGTTTAGGGGGGCGCGATTCGGGGTGCAAATGGTTTGGAAGTTCATGAAGTTCAGGGGGGAATGGAGAGGGCGCATATTGGGATTGCCTTTGGTTTGTTGATCAGAAACTTATAACTCATTTGGTTATTTTTAGCAATGCTGGGGGCGGAGGAGGCGTTTGCTTGTTTTTAGGGGGGGAGGGGGTCATTCTCACGGCATGATGGGGACTAGACTGGTTTGGCGGCTTGGGATCGCTTTTGGATTTGTGCTGTTGGCGGGGTGTGAGGGGACGATAGTGGGGGGGCAGTGCCTTTTGTCTGAGGCGAAGGAGGGGCGGGTTTTGGTGCCGGGGGGGCGGTTTTTGAGGGGGGAAAGCCCGCGTTATGCCGAGGAAGGGCCGCCGCGTGAGGTTTTGGTGGGGGCATTTTTTATGGATGTGCATGAGGTGACGAAGGCGCAGTTTGCGCGTTTTGTGGCTGAGACGGGCTATGTGACGACGGCGGAGCGGGACCCCCCGCAGTTGGCGGGGGCGCCGCCCGAAATGTTGGTGCCGGGGTCTGCGACTTTTTCTGTGCCGAGCGGGCCGGACGCGCCTTGGTGGACATGGACTGTGGGGGCGAATTGGCGGGCGCCGGAGGGGCCGCAAAGGGCTTCGGCGGGCGGCTTTAAGGGGCGTGAGCCTGTGGTGCAGGTGAGTTTTGCGGATGCGCTGGCTTATGCCCGCTGGGCGGGGGGCGCGTTGCCGAGCGAAGCGCAATGGGAATATGCGGCGCGCGGCGGGGCGGCGCCGCTGCCGGAGCCTCGGGATGCGGCGGGGCGCTATACGGCCAATGTTTATCAAGGGGTGTTTCCAGCGCGTGATCTTGGTGAGGATGGCTATGCGGGGCGGGCGCCGGTGGGGTGTTTCAAGGCCAATGGCTTTGGGCTGTATGATATGATTGGCAATGTGTGGGAGTGGACGGATGCGGTTGTGGGGGCAGGTGGGATGGGACCAGACCGGGCGGCGATCCGGGCGGTGATTAAGGGGGGCTCGTTTTTATGTGCGGCCAATTATTGTGCGCGCTACCGGCCTTCGGCGCGGCAGTTTCAGGAGCTTGATCTGGGCACCAATCATATTGGGTTTCGGCTGGTGTATCCGGTTAAGGATGCGGCTAATCGAGGGTGATGGTGAGCCGATCTAGCTGGCCGGTGAAGGCATAGGGGGCCTTGAAATTATCTGAGATGCGGGAGCCGCCGGTTTCGCCGCGGTAGAAGGCGACGCCTTCGCCGCCGTTGGCGAGATTGACGCGCGCGCCTTTTTGTTCGGCGGCGAGTTGGCCATCGATATAGAGGCGCAATGTGCCTGAGTTGGTTTGATAGGCGCTGGCCGGCGTTTGGCAGGTTTCGCAGATAAATTGGCTGCGCAGCTGGTGTTTGCCGGGTGCGAGGGGCTGGCTGGCGGTGATGATATCCGTGTGCACGCCATGGCTGTTTTCATAGATGAGCTTGCCGTCTTGCAGATACCAGACAAAGCCTTTGCCCTTGAAGCCAAAGCTGGCGAGAACGCCATGAGCTGCTTCGGCGGGGATTTCGACATCGGCTAGCAGGCTGAAGGAGCGGTTGAACTTTGGTAGTTCGGCATAGGGTATCATGCTGGCGCCGGGGTAAAAATCAAAGCGGGTAAGGCCATTGGCGGGGAAGGGCTTGGTGTCTGACCGGAAAAGCGCCGCGCCCAGAGGATAAACGAGATTGGCTTTGGCTTCGCGATCGAACAGGGCTTGGAGCTCGCGGAGTTTCTCAGGATATTGGGCGGCAAGGTTTTTGGACTGGGAGAAGTCTTTGGCGACATTGTAAAGTTCCCAATCGTCGCCGGTTTTGGTGGCGGAGTTTCGGGCATTAAGGGCCGAGGCGATCCAGCCTTCATGATAAAGTGCGCGGTTGCCCAGCAGCTCGAAATATTGGGTCTTATGGGTGCTGGGGGCGCTGGCCTCTGTGAAGCTGGGGCGCAGGCTGACGCCGTCTAGCGGCTGTTGCGTGGTGCCGGCAACGGCTTTGGGCGGCGTGATGCCGATGGCATCATAGATGGTGGGGACGATATCTGTGACGTGTGAGAAGCCGGCGCGCAGGCGGTTTGCTTCGGCGGTTTTACCTGGCCAGCTGACGACCATGGGGGCGCGCAGGCCGCCGAAATGCGAGCCGATTGTTTTCCAAAATTGGAAAGGGGTGTTGCCCATCCAGCCCCAGCCGCCTTGCGATTGGTTGAAGGGCACATCGGGACCGCCGAAATCATCGAGGCGGGCGAGATTTTCTTGCAAGGTGGCGTCGCCGCCATAGCTGTTTAGCGGTGTGCCGAGCGCGCCATTATCGCCGGCGATGAAGAAGATGAGGGTGTTTTCATCGGCGGCGCGGGCGGCCTTGATAATGCGGCCGACGTGATGATCTGTGAAAGCGACATAGGCGGCATAGACTTCCATCTGCCGGGCATAAAGGCGGCGCTGGTCTGTGCTCAGGCTGTTCCACGCCGGGATGGCGGCGGGGCGCGGGGTGAGGACGGCGGCGGCGGGGATGACGCCGAGGCGCTTTTGCCGGGTGAAAATCTCTTGCCTCAGCACATCCCAGCCTTGATCGAAGCGGCCTTTGTAGCGGGCGATCCACTCTTTGGGGGCGTGATGGGGGGTATGGCTGCCGCCGGTGGCGACATAGAGGAAAAATGGCTTTTTGGTTGTTAATGAGCGGTGTTGGCCGATCCAGCTGAGCGCTTTATCGGCGAGGTCTGCGGTGAGGTGATAGCCTTGTTCGGGGGTTTTGGCGGCTTTGATATGGGTGGTGCCTTCATAGAGCCGGTCTGGCTCCCATTGATTATCTTCAGCGCCCATGAAGCCGTAAAAATATTCAAAGCCCAGCCCGGTGGGCCAGCGATCAAAGGGGCCGGCGGGCGATATCTCCCATTCGGGCGTGTTGTGCCATTTGCCGAAGGCGGCGGTGTTATAGCCGTTTTCGCGCAGCACTTCGGCGACCGAGGCGGTATTGGCTTTCCAATAACTGTCATAGCCGGGATAGCTTCTGGCATATTCAGTGATCGCGGCGAAGCCTGTGGCATGGTGATTATGGCCAGTAAGCAGCGCGGCGCGGGTGGGGGAGCACATGGCGGTTACGTTGAAGTTGTTATAAACAATGCCGGATTTGGCAAGGTTTTCCAGCGCTGGGGTTTCGGCGAGGCCGCCGAAGCTGCTGGTATCTGCAAAGCCGGTATCATCGAGCAGGATGACGAGGATGTTGGGGGCGCCCTTGGGGGCTTTGGCGGCGAGGGGCCATGGCGGCGCTGCCTCTTGGGGGGCGGCGCCGAGCAGCGCGCCGAGCAGCGGAAGGGCGGCGAGCGCGGCGATGAACCTGCTGATCTTCATGGTCTGCCCCTACATGCTTTGCGCGACTATGCAGCTTTTTTGTATCGGGTGTGCGTTTTATTTCGCCTTTTTTCCTCCGGATAAAGCATGTGAAGCGCGGGGAAGATGGGTTTTTTGTGAGGGGTGCTAAGAGAGGCGATGAAGATTCGGATTGATCAATTGTTGGTTTCGCGCGGGCTGGTGGAGAGCCGGGCGCGGGGGCAGGCTTTGATTATGGCGGGGCTGGTTTTGGTGGGGACGCGGCGGGTTTTGAAGGCTGGGGAGATGGTGGGGGCGGAGGCGGATGTTGTGGTGCAGGGGCGGGATCATCCGTGGGTTTCGAGGGGCGGGGTGAAGCTGGCGCATGGGCTGGCGCATTTTGGCTTTGATCCGGCCGGCGTGACGGCGATGGATGTGGGGTCTTCTACCGGCGGGTTTACTGATGTTTTGCTGACCGGCGGGGCGGCGCGGGTTTATGCGGTGGATTCTGGGACCAATCAGTTGGCGTGGAAGTTGCGCTCTGACCCCAGGGTGGTGATTTTGGAGCAGCTTTCGGCGCGGCTCCTTAGTGCGGCGCATGTGCCGGAGGATATGGGGGCGATTGTGTGTGATGCGAGTTTTATCTCGCTGGCCAAGGTTTTGGAGGTGCCGCTGGGGTTTGCAGCGCCCGGTTGCTGGTTGGTGGCCCTAGTGAAACCGCAGTTTGAGGCCGGGCGGGGCGAGGTGGGCAAGGGGGGCGTGGTGCGCGATGCGGCGGTGCAGGCGCGGGTGTGTGAGGCGGCGGCGGATTGGCTGGGGGGGCAGCCGGGCTGGACTGTGAAGGGCTTGGTGGAAAGTCCGATTACCGGGCCGGAGGGCAACCGGGAGTGGCTTTTGGGCGGGGTGTTTGAGGGTGCGGCGATAAGAACGTGACGGCTGGGGGCGTAAGCGCCTAAAGCGGGGCATGACTGTTTTTGTGAGGGATGAGCGCTTTAGCAATAAGGGCGCGGGCGTACGGGCCGGGCTTGTGCTGGTGCCGCTGTTTTTGGTGGTGGGCGGGCTTGTGGCGGGATTTTCTGGCTCGACTGAGGAGAATGACTGGTATCAGTCTTTATTGCTGCCGCCTCTGCAGCCGCCGGGGCCGGTTTTTGGTATTGCGTGGAGCCTATTATATACCGTGCTGGCCGTGACGGGGGCTTTGATTTGGGCGCGGCCTGCCAGTGCGCTCAGGACCCGCGCGTTGATGGTGTTTGGGCTGGGGATGGCTGTGAACTTTGCGTGGTCACCGGTGTTTTTTAGCTTGCACCAGATTGTGCCGGCGCTGGCGATTATAATTGTGATGCTGGGGTTGGCGATGTGGACGACGGCGATGTTTGCACAGCTCTCAAGACTGGCGGCGGGGCTTATGCTTCCCTATATTGCATGGTTGATGTTTGCGACGTTGCTCAATGCCTGGATTTGGCGATTGAACCCCGGCGCAGGCGCACTTTAAGCGGGAGTTTGATATGCAGAGCCAGAACAAGCTTTTTGAGGATTTCTCCAAGGTGGCGACATCTGCCTTGGGCACGCTTGCGGGCGTGGGCCGGGAGGTGGAGGAGCAGGCCCGGCGCAAGGCGCGGGAGTTTGTGGCCGGGGATGAGATGATTTCCCGCGATGAATTTGAGGCGGTTAAGGCCAATGCTGCCGCTGCGCGGGAGGCTGTGGAGGTTTTGAAGGCTGAAGTGGCGGCGCTTAAGGCGGCAATGGGGGGGGCTAAGGCTGCGCCTGCTAAAGCGGCGCGTAAGGCTGGACCAAAGGCTGCCCCTAAAGGGTGATTATCCACAGTTTTGTTTTGAGTATTTCTGGGCTTTGCCTTGCCGAATCGGTGGGCGCAGGACAGGCTTTGGGCGTTGCGGCGACAAGAGGGGCTTTTGCATGGGCCTGACCGAAATTCATCATGGGCCGGCGCCGGCGCCGCCTATCGACATGCTGGAGCATGTGTTTGATTCCAATGGCTGGGCGTTTGAGCGTTCTGGCGATGAGGAGATCTCTACCTCGATTCGGGGTGGCTGGGCGGCTTATGAGCTGCGGGCGCTGTGGCGTGAGGATGAGCGGGTGTTACAGATTATTGCCCGCGCCGATTTGCAGACGCCCGATAACCGGCGGGCGGCGGTTTATGAGGCGCTGGGGCTGATTAACGAGCAGCTTTGGATGGGGCATTTTGAGCTGTGGTCGGTTGATGGCTCGATTATATTTCGGCATGCCACATTGCTGGATGCAGCTGAGGGCGAGGGGTCTCCGGATTTGACGATTGGTCAGGCGGAGATTTTGGTGGACGCGGCTGTGGAGGAGTTTGACCGGTTTTTCCCGGTGTTTCAGCTGGTGTTGTTTGCCGACAAGACGCCGGCGGCGGCGATGGCGGCGGCGCTGCTGGAGACGATTGGGGAAGCCTGAGGGGGCGCCCGGCTATGGGGCGTGTGCTGTTGGGCGGTTTAGGGGCTGTTTATAGTTCTTTGCGGACCTGGGCGTAGGTGAGCGCGGCGAAGATGCAGGTGCCGCCGAGGATGTTGCCTGCTAGGGCGGGGAGAATGCCGGTGAGGATGGCGGCGGCTAGCGGGATCTCATCGCTGGCGACGAGGATGAAGAGTTCTGTGGAGCCGGCGACGACATGGGACATGCCGCCCAGGCCTATGATGTAGGTGATGATGATGATGATGAGGACTTCGCCTGCACTTTCCGTGCGCGGCAGGATCCAGACAAGGGCGGCGATGAGGAAGCCGGCGGGGATGCCGCGGCCGAAATGTTCGGCGGCGGTGGCTTCGGCATAGTGGCGGGAGACGTCTAATATCCCTTCGAAGCGGGCTTCGGGCAGAATGTGGCCATAGACCAGCACCAGCGCGGCGACGAGGCAGCCGGTGAGATTGGCAGCGAAGACGATGCTCCAGAGCCGGGCGATTTGGCGGCACTTTGCGGCTGTGGGGGCAAGGAAGAGAGGGAGGATGGGGGTGATTGTGTTTTCTGTGAAGAGTTGCATGCGGCCCAGGATGACGATGAGGAAGCCGACGGTGTAACCGAGGTTTGAGACGGCTTCGGCCCATGCCTCTTGCGGGAGGACGGAGGCGAGGAAGCCTTTGGCTAGGACGGACGTGCTGATGGCAAGGCCAGCGGCGACGCCGGACCACCAGAGCGCGCTGAAGGGCCTTAAGAGTTCATGCTCGCCTTCGCGGCGGATGGCTTCGAAAACGAGGGAGGCGGGGACGCTTTCGATTTCATCGAGTTGGGCTTCTTCTTCGGCTTCCAGATCGGACTTTTCTGACATTTTTTTTGGGGCCTTTTGTAACTTTAGTCTGGGTTTAGAACCATTTCAGGCGCTTGAAGATGGCTAGTTCGGCGATGAGCAGGCCTACGAGAATGCCGCAGAAGATGAGGAACGCGCTAGAGCTATCAGTGCCGGGCATGCCGCCGACGTTAATGCCGAACAGGCCCGTGAGGAAGCCGAACGGCAGGAAAATGCCGGACACTATTGCGAGCACATATAGGGTCTTGTTGGTGGATTCAGTTAATTGGTTCGAGATTTCGTCTTTCAGGACAAAGGCTAGCTCTCGGGCGGAGTCTACTTCTTCTATGTAATTTATGGTGCGGTCTGCTGTTTCCCGCAGGCGCAGGCGGCTGATATCGTCAAACCATTCAGGCGGGTTCACGATCAGCCCGCCCAGAGCTTCACGTTGCGGTGCTATGTAGCGCCTGAGGGTGGCCAGCTGGCGCCTTAGATCCGAGACTTCGCGGCGTAATTGGGCGCCGCTTTCGGTTTCCATTCGGGCTTCGATTTTGTCCAGGCCTTCGTTCAGCGCTTCGATGGTGAGGCCTAGTCTTTCTGTGAGGCGGGCGATTAGTCTTTCGTATAGCTCGGGCGCGGTCTGGGGGCCGTTGCCGGTGTTCATCAAGCGCCTGAGGATATCCAGCGGGGTTTTTAGTTTTTCGCCGCGCACGGTGATGACGCGTTTGCCATCTGACCATATTCTGAGTGCCACCATGTCTTCTGGTTCTGAGCCGGGATTGGTGTTTATGCCGCGAAGAATGGTGACGAAACCGCGCTTACCGTGGAAGACCCGGGGGCGGCTTTCCGTGGCCAGCAATATCTCTGAGGTGATTTGGGTGAGCCCGCTGCGGCCTGCCAGCCATGACTGCACGCGGGGGGATTTTTCGTTGAGGTGAATCCAGAGCGGGCCGTCCTTTTCTGTCCAGGCTTCGACCTCTGGCCAGCCGATAGTGCGGGCGCCGCCTTTGCCATTTAGCAGGCAGCCGAAGATTAGGCCTTCCTCTTCAACTGGTTGAAAAGCTGGCTTATTTTCATCTGCCATTGCTTGTCTCCCTTTGGGACGTGAGGTGTTGATTTAGCCTTGCAGCGACGCGATGATCTGACGGTCTTCGGGCGGGGTGAGGCCGGAGAGGACGGACCAGAAGCCGGTGACGGCGGATTGGCCGGCTTCGGCATAGGCGGCAGCCATGCGGTGTTGGAGCTGGGTGAAGAGCTGGTGTTCCAGGGCTTTGCCTTCCGGCGTTAGGTGGAGAAGGCGTTGGCGGCGATCTGCTGCGCCGACCTTTTGGTGAACCAGGTTTCTGGCCTGAAGTTCCGTGAGGACGCGGCCCAGGGATTGTTTGGTGATGGCGAGCAGGCGCAGGAGTTCGCCTACCGGCAAGCCGGGGCGGCGGGCGATGAAGTATAGGGCGCGGTGGTGGGCGCGCCCTAGGTCTTCGGTTTCCAGGATAGTGTCGGCGCCTTTTATCATGGCGGTGTAGCCGAAATAGAGCAGCTCGATGCCGCGACGGATTTCGTCTTCTCGTAGGAAGAGGGCGGAGGCGGCGGGATGTGCCGCAGGGGCTGATTGGACAGTCATGTTGACATATGTTGCACCATTGCCTAGCGAGACGCAAGATCGTGTCGGGATTTTGCTTTGGAGCTTTTCGATGGTGCCGTTTGATGATCGGGATGGGTTTATCTGGTTTGACGGGGCGCTGCGGCCGTGGCGGGAGGCCAATGTCCATGTTTTAACGCATGCTTTGCATTATGCGAGCGCGGTTTTTGAAGGGGCGCGCTGTTATGGGGGCGAGGTTTTTGCGCTGTCCCAGCATAGCCAGCGGTTGATTGATTCGGCGGCCTTGATGGGGTTTGCGCTGCCCTGGAGCCGGGATGAGATTGATGCGGCGGTGCGCGAGACGGTGGCGGCGAATGGTCTGGTGAATGCGTATGTACGGCCGATTGCGTGGCGCGGCTCTGAGCAGATGGGAGTTTCGGCGCAGGCGACCAAGCCGCATCTGGCGGTGGCGTGCTGGGAATGGGGGGCTTATTTTGGCGAGGAGGCCCTGAAGAAGGGCCTGCGGCTGGCCATCGCCAAGTGGCGGCGGCCGGCGCCTTACACGGCGCCGACCAAGGCGAAGGCGGCGGGGCTTTATATGATTTGCACGATGAGCAAGCATGAGGCGGAAGCGGCGGGCTATAATGATGCGCTGATGTTTGATTGGCGCGGTCAGGTGGCGGAAGCTACGGGCGCGAATGTATTTTTTATGAAGGATGGCGTGTTGCATACGCCGACGCCGGATTGTTTTTTGGACGGGATTACGCGGCGCACGGTGATCGGGCTGGCGCAGAAGCGCGGCATCGAGGTAGTGGAGCGGGTGATTTGGCCGGAGGAGCTGGAGAGCTTTGAGCAGGCATTTTTAACGGGCAGTGCGGCGGAGGTGACGCCTTTGGCGGAGATTGGGCCGTGGCGGTTTGAGGTGGGGGCTGCGGTTTTGGGATTGGCCAAGGATTATTCGGATCTGGTGAACCGAAGAGGCTAAGGGTCTGGCTTAACAATTCGGTGAAGTGGGGCAATCTTGCGGTGGAACCTTTTGGGTTTCGGCAGGTTGTTCATGTGGTTGCAAGGCTGAGGGCGTATTTAGAGTTCTCGCGTAATTAAGGTTATTATCTGTGTCTGTGCGTAAAGAACAACGTTTGCCGATTTTGGATATGGCGCTGCTGGCGGGGCTGGCGGGCGTGCTATGGGTTATGCCGGCGTTGACCAGTGAGGGCCAGGAGTTGGTGAGTGGGCCGGTTTTGGTTGACCGGGCGTTGATGCCGGCGGACCGGGCGGCGTTGGCGCGGGCGGAGGCTTTGGCGTTGGAATTGACCGAAGCGCCTATGGAAATAGTTTCAGGTCGTTGACCTTGGCGAGCAGGCTGCTTATGCCCTGAGGACGCTGATTTTTGGTTTGGGCGTTTTGGGGATTGGGCTTTTTGATGATGATGCGCCGGGTGTTTGAAGCGGCATCTGGGCGGCTTTTGCTGGTGGTTCTGGCTGTTTTCTGTGCGGGCACGGTTTCGGCTCAAACGGTTGATCCGCAGGTTTTGCGGCAGGTTCAGGGCCAATTGGGAGCCGGATTGGGGGCCGGGCAAAGCGGCGACCCGATGGATCAATCTCGCGCGCGGAGAGGCAATGAAGCCCCGGCGGCGACGCCGGGCGCGCGGGTTGATACGCCTGAGGAGCAGGAGGTGCGGCGCGTGCAGGCGCGGGCGACTTTGGGGCGACTTTATCAGCCTTCGCCGGTGGAGCGGGAATATCGGCAGCGATTGAATGAGCCGATGCTTCGGCAATTTGGCTATGATTTGTTTGAAGCGGCCAGCCCTACCGGGGCGGCGGTTACGGGTTCTGTGTCTGATGACTATGTGCTGGGTGTGGGCGATGAGCTGGTGGTGCAGTTTCAAGGGGCGAGCAACGATAGTGTGACGGCACGGGTGAACCGGGCGGGTTCTTTGGTGGTGAGCAGTCTGCCGCCGGTGCGCGCGGCGGGGCGGCCTTTGGGGGCGGTACGGCGGGATATCGAGGCCTCTACGCGATCGGTGTTGCTGGGCACGGATGTGTTTGTGTCTTTGGGCGCGGTGCGCTCGGCGTCGGTGTTTGTGGGCGGTGAGGTGTCGCGGCCGGGGCAATATGGGCTGACGGCTTTGTCTGATGTGTCTGTGGCGTTGGCGCAGGCGGGCGGTGTGCGGCGGTCTGGCTCTTTGCGTAATGTGCGGGTGGTGCGCGGCGGACGGACGATTACCGTTGATCTTTATGGGCTGCTCGGAATCGGGACGCCGCCTGGCTTGCGGTTGCAAGACGGGGACCGGGTGATTGTGCCGGTGTTGGGGCGGACGGTGGCGATTGCTGGCGGTGTGACGCGGCCGGGTATTTACGAGCTGCGCGATGGGGCTAGTGTAGGTTCATTGGTGGGCTATGCGGGCGGGCCGGTGCGGCCGCGCGGGAATTCAGATTTCGATTAGCCGTATTTTGACCGATGGCAGCGAGCAATTTATCCGTGTGGCGGATGAGAATACGGCGCTGATGTCTGGCGACGCGGTGCAGCTTTTGGCGGGCAGTGCCGGCGGGGCGGCGGGGCGCGTGGTTTTGCGTGGGTTTGTGAACAATCCGGGCGCGCGGGCGCTGGGCGCGGCGCCGACGCTGGGGGATTTGCTGGGCGGGGTGCGCGATGTGAAGCGCGATACATATATGCCGCTGGCGCTGATTGTGCGGCGCGATGCTGTGACGGCGTCCAGGCGGTTTGTGCCGGTTAATCTGGTGACGGCGCTGGCCGGCGAGCCGGTGCCGCTGCGCTCTGAAGATGTGGTCTATGTGTTTAGCCGGGATGATATGGACTTTTTGAACCGGCCCTCGTTGCGGCGGGTGGTTTTGGGGCAGCGTAATCCGTTGCCTATGTGCCAATCTTTGGAGCAGCTTGAGCTGCTGGTGGGGAATAGCTCGGCGGCGCGGTTTAATGTGGTGACGCGGCTGGCGTTTTTGGTGGAGCGCGATGGGCAGACCGATGTTGGCGGGACGCGGGGGCGGTTTGGCGACCGATCTGGCGGGCAGACCCTGAACGAACGTGAGCGGACCGATGAGAGGGGGCTTGAACCGACGCGGGCGGCTACGCAGCGGCAGGCGCGGCAGCCGGTTTCTGAGGACATGCAGGGGGCGGGCGGACGGCGCGAGGCCTCGCGGTCCCGGTCTATGGACGATGGGTCTGAGGGATTTCAGCGGGATGCTGGGAGCAGCGAGGGTCAGGATCGTTGGTTGATTCCTGATGAGTGTCCGTTGGTGTTTGAGGAAGAGCCGGATTTGCTGCCGGTGGTGATTGAGAATGCTGTGGCTGTGGGCGGTGCGGTGCGGCGGCCCGGCGCCTATCCGGTGGCAGGTAGTGTGAGCGCTGAGATGCTGGCGGCGATGGCGGAGGGGGTTTTGACCACGGCGAGTGATTTGACGCTGGATATTGCGCGCGGTGTGGGCGGCGATGTGGTGCAGGAAAAGGTGGCGGTTGATGCGGCCGGCGCTATGGCGCTGACCATGGTGGCGGCGGGCGATGATGTGCGGTTTAATGCGGCGCAACCGCAGTTTGAGGCCGGCGCTGTGATGCTTTCTGGCGAGTTTAACCGGCCGGGGCTGTATTCCATTCGCAAAGGCGAGACCTTGGCGGAGCTGACGGCGCGGGCGGGAGGTTTGTCTGAGTTTGCGTATCCTTATGGGGCGATATTTACGCGGCGATCGGTGAAGCAATTGCAACAGGAGGGGCTGCGGCGGACAACGCGGGAGCTGACGCAGGGGCTGCTGAGTGTGGCGGCGCGGTCTCGTGAGGGGCAGGGCGGGGGGCTTTTGGCCGGCCAGTCTTTGATACAGGATTTGAGTGAGCTGGAGGCTTTGGGGCGGGTGGTTGTGGAGGCGGACCCGAGGGTTTTGGCGCGGCGGCCTGATCTTGATACGATTTTGGAGAGCGGGGATTCGATTGTGATCCCGAAGCGGCCGAACTTTGTATTGGCTTTGGGCGATGTGTCTAATCCGGGTGCGTTGCAGTTTGTGGCGGGGAAGAGCTCTGAGGCCTATTTGAGCGAAGCGGGGGGGACGCAATCTACGGCGGACAAGAAGCGGGTGTTTATTGTGTTGCCGGATGGGACGGCGCAGCCTTTGCGCGGGCGGGGCTGGGCGCGGGGCTATGCCGGCGTGGTGCCGCCGGGGTCTACGATCATTGTGCCGAAGAATATCGATCCTCTGTTTAAATTGGGGGTTATTCGGGATGTTACCGGGATTGTGACGGGGCTGCTTAGCTCGCTGGCTACGGTGGCGATTTTGGCGACGACGCGCTAGGCGCAGCGCGGCTGAAAATAGCGGAGCTATTTTTAGACTCGCGCAAGCCCGGCCGGCGAGGCGAGCGGCGCTTTGCCGCTTGAACTCGTCCGACGTCAGCCTCGGCTTTGCCGAGGCCCTTTTTCTGCCTTCATTTATTCAACATTGTAATCGAAATCCGCCGGTTTCTCGGGTCGGTGCCGTCTTCGGCGTTGAAGGGGTCGGTGTCGGCGACGCCTTCTATGCTTTTGAAGCGTTTGGGATCTACGCCGGTTTCGGCCAGCACGCGGCGGGTGGCGTCGGCGCGTAGGGTGCTTAGGGTCCAGTTGTTGGTGCTGCCGTTGGCGAAGGGTGTGCTGTCTGTGTGACCGCGCACGACGAGGCGGCTGGGGACGCTGGCGATGGCGGCGGCGACGGTGCGCATAAGGGCCAGGGCTTCTTCGGAGAAGATGCTGGTGCCTGAGTTGAACATGCTGAAATCGGCGCGTTCTACGATGTCTATCTGGATGCCGTCATCGAGGCGGACGAGGCGGATTTGGCCTTTGAGGCCTTTGAGGGTGGGGTCTCCGGCGAGGCGTTTGTCGAGGAGTTCGCGCATTTTGCGGAATTTGGTTTCATCGGCTTGGCGGCGGTTGCTGGCGCTGGTGCGGCTGTCTTTGGCGACGATGTCATTGTCTGCGGAGCCGCCGCTGGTGCGGGAGGTGGGGGCGGCGCCGTTGACTTGGTTGCGGGGGGCGTTGCCGTCTTCGGCGGAGAGGGAGCGGCCGCCCATGATGCCGTTGGAGCCGCCGGAGTTTTTCATCTGGATGACGGTGGGGGTGAAATAATCGGCGATGCCTTTGCGTTGATCTTCGTTGGTGGCGCCGATGATCCAGAGCAGCATGAAGAAGGCCATCATGGCGGTGACGAAATCGGCATAGGCGATTTTCCACGCGCCGCCGTGATGGGCGTGGCCGTGGCTCTTGCGTTTTCGGTAGACGACTTCTGGTTCTATGTTGAGCTCTGGCTTCATTTGACGGCGCGCATCCCGTCAAAGACTTCGGCGAAGCTGGGCTGGTTGGAGGGGTCTATGGCGGTGCGGGCGGCTTCTATGACGAGCGGCTGCGGTTGGCCTTTCATGGAGGCGATGATGACGCGGCGGATGATCATGTAGATTTCGGAATCTGAGTCTATGATGGTGCGCAGGCGCGCGGCTAGGGGTCCGACTATGCCGTAGGAGAGCAGGACGCCGAGGAAGGTGCCGACGAGGGCGGAGCCGATCATGCCGCCGAGGATGGCGGGGGGTTGATCGATGCTGCCCATGGTTTTTATGACGCCGAGGACCGCGGCGACGATGCCGAGCGCGGGGAGGGCGTCTGACATGGTGGTGAGGCGGTCTACGGGTTTGAGGGCGGCGGCGTGGTGGATGTCTATGGCGGTTTCCATGACATCATCTACGGATTGGGGGCTGAGCGTGCCGGTGCTTACGACGAGGAGGCGCATGCTGTCACAGAGGAGATCTGTGAAGAAATGGTCTTTGAGGAATTGCGGGTATTCGGCGAAGATTGAGGAGGATTTGGGGTCTTCGATATGGGGCTCTACGGCGACGGCGCCGTCTGTGCGGAACAGTTTCATGAGGCGGGCGGTGAGGAATATGGCGGCGCTGTAATCAGCTTTTTTGTATTTGGGGCCTTTGACGACCTGGCCTAGGCCGGCGCCCATTTGCTTGATGCCCTTGATATCTGTGGCCACCAAAGTGGCGCCGGCGGCGGCGCCGCCGATGATGAGCATTTCCAGCGGCAGGGCTTTCATGATGACCATGAGATTGCCGCCGGCGATGGCGAAACCGCCGAACACCATGAGGAACAGGACGACAAGGCCGATCATTGAAATCATGGACCCAGCGTCTCCCTCGGGCGGCCACGGGAGGCGGCGCTTGAGGGTGTTTACGGCGCGGGGGGCGGGGAGGGTTAGGGCGGGGAAGGGTTAACAGGTGTTAGCGTAGCTGATCACCGCAATTGATCCCAGAGGCTGGAGGTGCTGATGCGGGCGAAGCTGGCCTGGGCGGCTTCGAGGACGGTGAGCAGGCGTTGGAGGGTGGCGACGGCTTCTACCATGTCGAGATCTTCGAGGCGGCTGAGATCGGCGGAGGTGGCGAGTTTTTGGGTTTGCAGGCGCTCGGATTCGGCTTCGAGACGGGCCCCGCGCGCGCCGACTATGGCTTGGGCGTCGGCTAGTTTGTCGGTGTGGGATTGGAGGGCGGTGATGCTTTTGGCCAGCGCTTCGGCGCGGAGGGTGGGGTCGGGTTCGGTGAGGGCGGCGGTTAGGTTTTTGAAAGACGCGAAGAGGTCGGCGGTGCCTTCCGGGGTGGCTATGCTGGGGGGGGTTGATTGGCCGAAGGCTTGGGGGCCGGTGAGGCCGCTGATGATGAGCGCGCCGCCGGCCTGGACAGCCGGCGGAAGGCCGAAGCCTTGCCATTGCATGGTGCCGGTCATGTCTGGCGCGTAGGCGGGGCCGGGGGCGCGGGTGCCGCCGAACAGGCGGTCGCCGTCGGCGGTGCGGGTTTCGGCGAGGCCGGCGAAGCTGGCGGCGAGTTCGTTTACTTCGAGCGCGAGGATGGCGCGGTCTTCGGGGCCGAGAGTGGCGTTGGCACCGGCCAGCGCCAGTTCATTGGCGCGCTGGACGAGGTTGTTGATGTTGCCGATGGCGATGTCTGTGCTTCTGAGGCGCGTGCTGGCGGCTTCTATGCTGCGGGTTTGGGCGGCGGCGCTGGACTGGGCGCGGCGCAGGACGGCGGCGCGGGCGAAGGCGACGGGATCATCGGAGGGGGCCGAGACGCGTTTGCTGGTGGAGATTTGGGCTTGGAGGGCGTCTACGCGGGCGCTGAGGCTGGAGAGTTGCGAGATGCGGCCGCCGTGCGTGGCGCGGGTGTTTATGGCGGCGGGCGAGAGGGGGGAGGTGGGGAGGTTCATTGGGTGACGCCTAGGATGGTGTCGAACAGGGAGCGGGCGGCGGCGATGACCTGCGCGTTGGCGCGGTAGGCCATTTGGAGGCGGGTGAGGTCGGCGGCTTCGCGGTCCAGGTCGATGCCGGAGGCGGCGTCGGCGCTGCGGGCGGCATCGTCTCGGACGGCGCGGGCGGCGGCCCTGAGGAGGGTGGTTTCGGAGAGGCGGGTGCCGAGGGTGGCTAATTGGGCGTCGCTGGATTGTTCGATGGTGCCGCCGGGGCCTTGGAAGCTGCGGACACGGGCGAGATCTCGGATGTTTTGGTTGTCGGTGCTGTTTGAGGGGGTGGTGAACAGGCGGTAGGTGTCACCGACGGCGGGGCTGCCGGTGAGGGTCAGGGTGTAGCCGTCGGCTTCTATGGGTTGGCCGGGGGTGAAAGGGAGGGTGGTTAGGGTGGTGTTTGAGGCGTCGGTTAGCGTGAGGGTGCCCGGCGCAGTGATGGTGATGGTGAGCGGGGGCGGGGCGGGGAAGGCGGCGGCGAGGGGATCTAGGGCGGCGGTGAGGCGGCCGTCTGCGGTGTTGAGGACGGAGGCGTCTGTGGTGTAGCGGGCGGCGACGGCGACGCGGGCGGGGTCTAGCGGGCGGGCGGTGAGGCCTCTTGCGCCGGCTTCGGGGGTGAGGGTCCAGCTGTCGCCGGGGCGGGCGCCTGTGCTCAGGTTTATGGTGATGCCATCGAGAGTTAGGGGGCTGGTGCCGGTGGTGCTGGCGGTGCCGTCTGTGCGGGTTAGCGTGAAGCCTGTTGGCTCGGTGATGAGGCGGTAACCCGAGGGGGAGAGGACGGCGCTGTCTGACAGGCGGATGTCTAGTGTGGCGGTGCCGGCGTTGGCGAGGCCGGGGGAGGGGAGGAGGGTTTGGGTGGTGAACAGCGGTTGGCCGGGCTGGCCTAGCTGGTCTGTGCCTTGCTGGTGCCAAGTGTTTACGTCCGCTGCGAATCGGTTGGCGAGGGCGTCCAGGTCGGCTTTTTGGCTTGCGGCTTCGGTGGCGGCTTCCAGGAGGCCGGCGAGGCTGCCGGAGAGGGGGAGGCGGACGCGGTCGGCGGTGTGGGTGGGGTTCAGGATGAGGTCGGGGCCCGACGGGCCGTTTTCGGCGGCGACTCTGGTGGCGGGGCCGAATTCCGGGACGAGGATTGGCGCGGTGGTGCCGAGGCCGAGGCGGATGGTGACGCCGCCGTTTTTGCCTTCGGTGACGGTGATGCGGACGCGGGCGGCAAGTTCGCCGAGGAGCTGGTCGCGTTCATCGAGGAGCGCGAGGCTGGGAGCGGTGCTGGACTGGGTGCGGCGGAGTTCTTCGTTGGTGCGGGCGAGCGCTGCGGTGAGGGAATTGATTTCGGTGGCGGTGAGGCTGACGGCTTGCTTCAGGTCTTCGCTGAGGCGGGTGAGGTCTTCGCCTAGGGCGCGGAAGCTGCTGGCGGCTTGGTCGGCGCGATCGAGAAAGATGGCGCGGGCGGCGGTGCTGCTGGGGCCGGCGGCGAGGTCTGTGGCGGCGTCGTAGAAGCCTGACAGGCGCTGGTCGAGGCCGGCACTGGTTAGGGTGGATTGGAGGCGGGTTAGCCAGTCGGCGCGGACTTCTAGGCGGGCGTGATCGCCGTTTGCGATGCGGGCGGAATTGGTTTTCAGGGCGTCGCCGGCGCGGTCCATGCCTGAGGCGATGACGCCGCTGCCGGCGATGGGAATTTTTTGGAGGATGGTGCCAGTGCCGCCGGGGCCGGCATCGAGGCGGACGGTGCGGCGGCTGAAACCCGGGGTGTCGGCGTTGGCGACATTGTCTCCGGTGACGGCCAGCGCAGCTTGATAGGCTTGGACGCCTTGGGTGCCGATGGAGAGGAGATCGATCATTTTTCGGCCTCGTTCAATAGGCGGTTTACGCCCAAGGGGGCGGCGCGGGCGATGAGGGCGGCGCGGGTGCGGTCTATTTGCTGGTGGATGATGTCTTGGCCGGCGCTGAGCGGGGTGTCGCCGGTGAGGGGGTTTGTTTCGCCGCCTAGTTTGGCGTTTCGGGCGGTGGCGAGGAGTTGTTCGAGGATCATGGTTTCGAAGCCCCGCGCTGCGTTATTTGTGTCGGTTTTTGCGCGCGCGTTTAGGGGGAGGGGCCAGCCGGGGCGCTCAAGCGCTAGGCCGCGCTGCTGCGGGAGCGCGCGGGGGGCTTGCTTTAGGGGGAGGCCTTGCAGGGGGCCGTTTTGGAGGGGGCCAT
>Ga0105050_10002330_pt1 | contig 27342 bp, 27 predicted proteins | sample FRY01_FD_78088 | JGI IMG/M metagenome (GOLD analysis project Ga0105050, IMG submission 78088) | Freshwater microbial communities from Lake Fryxell liftoff mats and glacier meltwater in Antarctica - FRY-01 | ecosystem: Environmental > Aquatic > Freshwater > Ice > Glacier meltwater ...
CCTTTCCCTTCACTGGAAACAAACCCTTGCTTCACATAGCCAACTGAGACACAGCTCCTCAAGTTGGTTCCACCAGAGGTCCGGTAGCCGCCCAGATTAGCCAGCCCGAGAGCGAGAGCTCTCGGGCTGTTGCTGTCTGGAGCGGGTACAGGGAATTGAAAACCGCAGGCGGGGCACCCTCTGGGTCGCCGAGGTGGGGTCGAGAGTGCTTAGTAAATTTGAGCAAGCGAAATAATTTACTTAGCAACTCGTGACCAATTCCCTGTAGCCGCCCAATTAGAATAGAAATCTTGAGAGGTCGCTGGCACTTGACAATAAAAGCCATGTGTATATACTTATGGTATATGAAAGTACAAGTGAATCTAAAAATTGATCCAATAATAAAAAGGAATGCGCAACGGCGCGCTCGAGAGCTTGGACTATCTCTTAGTTCGGTTGTTAATGCAACACTCAGCCAGTTTGCCCGTACTGGTGAGCTTGAGCTATCGTCAGCTCCCAAAATGACCCCTTTTCTAGAGAGTCTCGTGAAAGAGGCTCGTCAGGAGTATGAAGCCGGTGATTTTGTTGGTCCGTTCAAAACCGGAGAAGATTTTATTGCCCACCTAAAAACGCTGTAGTATGCAATATATTCTTTCGAAACGTTTTGAGAAAGACTTTGCGAAACTTCCTGTGGCGACTAAGAAAAAAGCCATTGTCACGCTGGAGAAATTTATCGAGAATCCACAAAACCCAAGTCTACGTAATCACGGTTTGTCAGGGAAGTGGAAGGGTCATTTTAGTATTGATGTCACTGGCGATACACGGGCTATATATTTTGTGATAGAGAGTGATATGGTCAGGTTTGTGGCAATAGGATCTCATAGTGAGTTGTGCGGATAGTTTCAGCGCCAAATAGTGTATTCAGAGATAAGGTACTTTTGCTATACTCAAGGTATGCACTCAAGTGGGCGGTCAATACACAGCGAGAAAAAGAAACCAAACGTTATTCTTCGTAATGAGCCAAAGGTGTCTGAATATGAAGCTCAGCGACAATTTAACGAGATGCGAATGGAGTTTGTCCCGTATATTAAACAGTTTGTGTCAGAACACGATTTGTTTAGGAATGAAGATGAAGTTGGTATTGAGTTTGCTCATAAGGGAGTGTCTTCAATAGTCGCTATCATTGATACACCAACTAACAAATGGGTATTAAAAATTCCTCTCAGCAAGACCCTTTCAGCAGGAGAGGGTCAGTTTCTAAGGGTGTGGGAAGAAGCAGGAGTTGCTGTCCCGCATGTTGTTGAAGCAGGAAAGCTCAATGGTTTTCCATACACACTCATGAAGTTTGTTGATGCACCTACTTTGGATAGCCAATATAGTAAAGAAGAGCTTTTGGCTAAAGGACTCTACGCTGAAATGGGAAAAGCGCTTCGTCTCATGCATTCTGAAAAGGTCGATGGCTATGGGTCAGTAGTGGATGGTAAGCCAGAATTTGAGACAGTTGAAGATTGGCTTGAAGGATATGATATGAAAATTCGATTTGACTACATAGACGAACATAATCTAATTGCGGGGCTTGAAGCCGTACTTTCAAAGTCCTTGGATATTATCAGGCAACATTTTGGAGATGCTGGCAGTACTTATTGTCATGGTGATTTCGGACCCGGTAACATATTTGCCACTGAACCAATAACAGTTTTTGACCCTAATCCAAAATTCAATAATGGCTATTATGATTTGGGCTTGGCAAAGTTTGTAAATATTGCCTATGGAAATTCAGAAGAGCCTTTGAAGCAGTTGCTCGGTGGTTACTTTGGCGAAGAAACGTATGATAATGAAGTGCTCAATGCGTATACGTTTCTTGCTTTTTGTATGAAATGCCCCTATTGGCATAAGACAGGAAGAGAAAAAGAGCTTCAGACTGCAAAAAATTACTTCAGTCAAATTTATTAAAAAGCTCACAGACAGAGGTTTTTCTGCTAGAATACACCTATGAATAAGAAAGACATATTTTTTGTTACCACAATTGCATTCCTCATTGGTGCGGGGGTTGGGTTTTACCTGCGAGGGATTTTTGGTGTATTGTAAGTAATTGAGTGGTTAGTATGCAAAACTTCATTACAGAATTTAAGGCGTTTGCGGTGCGGGGAAATGTGGTGGACCTCGCTGTAGCAGTTATTATCGGTACGGCATTTGGAAAAATCGTGTCTTCCCTCGTCGATACCATCATTATGCCTTTTATAGGTATGTTTCTAGGCGGTGTTAATTTTTCTGGATTATCATTTTCAATTGGAATGACTGGGGTGAAATACGGTGTTTTCCTACAAAGCATGGTGGACTTTGTCATCATTGCATTTGTGATTTTCCTTGTAGTGAAGGGGGTGAATCGCTTTAAGAAACATGGTGAGTCCGAAGTAGTGGCGGAGAAACTAAAGGAGCCTTCTCCTGAGCTCCAGGTGCTCACCGAGATACGGGATCTGTTGAGCAGGGAACGATAAGAGGGCTACGACACATATACGGAAGTGGGGGAAGTTTGCATAGTTGATTCTCTGTGTCGTAGATATTGTTATCCACATGGTTGTGGGTATGCGTCCGAGGTTTTAGTCACAGAAGAAGTATATGTTTAAACGAATTTACTAGAATGTCACGGTTTTTTAAAAATAGGCGATAGGGCGGTACGTGCTAAAATCTACATAACACACATTGCTTGCTCTCTGTGTGCTGGAGGGAGAACGCCGTAAACCATTTTCTCGCTAGACGAGGAAAGGCTTGCTTGTGCTCTCCATTTTTTGCCCCATTATTTACGAATAACGAGATGCGCATATCATGATTAGAGAAATCAAAAAAAGAAACGGTGATGTGGTTCCTTTTGATAGGCAGAAGATTTTCATAGTGATGAAAAAGGCCTTCTCTGCCGAAGGTGTTTCTATAGATGACACTGTTCTTGATCAGATGGCGGACCGTGTGGTGGCAAAAATTGATCCAGGACACGAGGGAGAGCGTACGACGGTAGAGCAGGTGCAGGATTTTGTTGAAGAGACACTCATGGAGCGAGGGTATTTCCGTGTGGCAAAAGCCTATATTTTGTATCGTTTTGAGCATACAAAAGAGCGCAAAGAGCAGGTGGTCAAGGATATTGAAGAGAATCGCCTTATGGTTGAGAAGAGAGATGGGCGCATGGAGCAATTTTCAAAAGAGAAGGTGCTCGCGTCATTACAGTCATTTGTTCGCGGTTTTGAAAAAGAAATTGATCTTGAGGGAATTGTGCGTCAGATTGAGCTTGAGGTATATAACAATATCAAGACCACAGAGCTCGCAAAGCTCGTGACACTAGTCTTGAGGGCACGCATTGAGATTGACCCTGCATATGCGCGTGTCTCTGCTAGACAGCTCTGCGCGCGTCTCTACAAAGAAAGTATCGGAAAGGACATGTTGGCGCTCGAAGATTTTCCTAATGCATACCGCAAAGCATTTGCGCGCAATATACGTCGCGCCGTAGAAGAAAAGAAGCTGGATGATCGTATGCTCGCATACGATCTTGAAAAATTATCACTCTTGCTCAAGCCTGAGCGAGACGACCTCTTTGAATACCTTGGTGTTGAGACATTAAATGACCGCTACTTTATTCGTGATAATGAGAAGTGTGCTCTGGAGACGCCACAGTATATGTGGATGCGTGTCGCTATGGGACTTGCTCTTGAGGAAAATCAAAAAGAGATGCGCGCAGAGCAGTTTTATGAGGTGATGTCGACGCTCCGCTTTGTGCCGTCCACACCCACACTCTTTCACTCTGGCACACTGCATCCACAGCTTTCGTCATGTTATCTCAACATCGCTGAGGACGACCTCGGGCATATTTTCAAAGTTTTTGGCGACAACGCACAGCTGTCTAAGTGGGCAGGGGGTATTGGTACTGCATGGAGCAAGTTGCGCGGTACGGGCGCTATCATTAAAGGCTCGGGGATCACGAGTCAGGGCGTCATTCCCTTTCTAAAGATTGCGAACGATGTCACCGTGGCTATTAATCGTTCGGGGCGTAGGCGCGGCGCGACATGCGTCTATATGGAAAACTGGCACTATGACTTTGAGGACTTTTTGGAGTTGCGTAAAAGTACCGGCGATGAGCGTCGCAGGACACACGATATGAACACTGCCTCCTGGGTTTCTGACCTCTTTATGAAGCGTGTAAAGGAAGATGGAAGTTGGACACTCTTCTCTCCTGAAGAAGCAAAAGATCTCACTGAAACCTACGGCGCGCGTTTTGAAGAGCTCTATACTCTTTATGAAGAGAAGGCTGAGCGTGGCGAGATGCACCTCTTCAAGCAACTCAAGGCACGCGACCTATGGAGAAAAATGCTCGCAATGCTTTTTGAGACAGGACATCCGTGGATCACGTTTAAGGATGCTGCAAATATTCGTTCGCCACAGGATCATGCGGGAGTGATACACAGCTCAAACCTTTGTACGGAGATTACCCTCAATACCTCTGCGACAGAGACTGCGGTCTGCAATCTTGGTTCAGTGAACCTCATTAAGCACGTAGGCGTAGGAGGGCTTGATGAGCAAAAAATAAAAGAAACAGTCACGATAGCAATGCGTATGCTCGACAATGTGATTGACATGAACTTCTATCCGACTATAGAAGCACGTAACTCAAACATGAAGCACCGACCGGTAGGGCTTGGAGTCATGGGCTTTCATGACGCACTCTACGAACTCGATATAGATTTTGCGTCCGAAGCGTGTATTGAATTTTCAGACCGCTCTATGGAGCAGGTGGCGTACTATGCTATTTTGGCTTCCTCAGAGCTTGCACGAGAGCGTGGGGTGTATGAGAGTTTTAAGGGATCAAAGTGGGATCGTGGCATTTTCCCGGTAGACACCATAGCGCTCCTCGAAGCAGAGCGTGGTATGCCTATTGCGGTGGATCGCGAGGAACACATGGACTGGAGCGTCGTGCGCGAGTCGGTAAAGCGCTACGGCATGCGTAATTCAAATGCGATAGCTATTGCGCCTACCGCGACAATTTCAAATATCGCAGGCTCTGTTCCAGCCATTGAGCCGATCTATAAAAATATCTATGTGAAGGCGAACATTTCAGGAGACTTCATTATCATCAATAAATACTTGGTGCGCGACCTTAAGAAATTAGGTCTCTGGAATCAGGAAATGCTCGACAGGATCAAGTACTTTGACGGGAGCATTCAATCTCTGCCGGAGGTGCCGTATGAGCTTAAAAATAAATACCGAGAAACCTTTGAGATTGATATGCGCTGGCTCATTCGTGCCGCAGCGGTGCGCGGTAAGTGGATAGACCAAGCACAGTCACTCAATATCTTCTTTGGAGGCACCTCAGGAAAAGAACTTTCTGATCTCTATCTCTACGCGTGGGACATGGGTCTTAAGACGACCTATTACCTTCGTTCTCTCGGTGCGTCTCAGGTAGAAAAATCAACCATTGACGCGAAAGGGACACACATGCGTAGTCCAACCGACAATCAAGCATTGCCAGCAAGTACCTCGGTATCGAAGGCTCCGGCACGTACTGAGGCAACGAGTGTCCCTTCGCCAATTTCTATACCCTCTCCCATGACGGCTTCAATTATTGAAGCGGGGAGGGTTGCTGTTGCACCTCCTATTGAAAAAAAAGTATTCAATCTCCATGTCGCTGAAGATGCTATTTGTGAGGCGTGCCAATAAAATTATACGTATAGTTAATGTTTTGTAATCAGTATGTCTACCACACCCCACACAGCAGGGATCATTTCAGAGCCTGTTACACGAAAGATGCAGAAAAAAACAATCATAAATAATTCAAGCACCGATCCTAATAAGATGCTTCCGATGACCTACGGATGGGCACGGGCGCACTATAAAACAGGTGTGCAAAATAATTGGGTACCAGAAGAGGTTTCTATGCAACTCGATATTGAGCTCTGGAAAAAGCAGGGAGCGGGAGCACTTTCAGATGATGAACGCCGGATGATTATGAGAAACTTAGGCTTTTTCTCAACCGCAGAGAGTCTCACTGCCAACAATATTGTCCTTGCGGTCTATAAGCATGTCACGAATCCTGAGTGCCGTCAGTACCTTTTGCGTCAGGCGTACGAAGAGGCTATCCATACGGACACATTTATTTACTGCTGTGATACTTTGGGACTTGATCCTGATGAGGTCTACAATATGTATCTCACGATTCCCTCTATTAAAGAGAAAGATGACTTTGTGGTGAATATCACAAAGTCAGTGATGGATCCACGTTTCACCACTGTCGGTACCGAAAATACGCAAACCTTCGTGCATGATCTCATCGGGTACTACGTGATTATGGAAGGAATCTTTTTCTATGCGGGCTTTGCGATGATGCTTTCGCTGTTGCGCCAAAATAAAATGGTGGGTATCGGTGAACAGTTCCAGTACATCCTTCGTGACGAGTCCGCGCACCTTGCCTTTGGAGTGGACCTCATTAGCACCATCATTGACGAAAATCCAGAAATCTGGACACCTGAGTTTCAGCAACTCATTACAAACAATATCAGAAAGGCAGTTGAGCTTGAACATAAATACGTCGACGACTCACTGCCAAGGGGCATTTTAGGGCTCAATGCGGGTACGGTAAAAGAATATGTGGAGTATATTGCAGACAGGAGACTTGAGCGCCTGCGTCTCCCGCGCATCTATAATAAAAAGAATCCTCTGCCGTGGATGAGTGAGATCATCGATGTTTCAAAAGAGAAAAATTTCTTTGAGACACGGGTGACGGAGTATAAAACAGGAGGAGCACTTGAGTGGTAGCAGAAGGAATACAGAAAGTGATTTTCAAAGTGGGTGTCGTGTGCCGTGACAAAAATGCTACAGCCTATATAGTTATTCTATGAACCGCTTTCTCGCAGGTATATTCATACTCACTCTTTTCTTTGGAGCGTGGTACTGGTATCAATTTTCTCTATCACCCTGCAAGATTCCTTTTGCGTATTCGATTGGTCAAGTGGATGAACGTTTTGCTCTCTCTCGGGAGGAGATAGAGTCCATCCTTTTTGAGGCAGAAGGAGTGTGGGAGGGTGCCCTAGGGAAAGATCTCTTTGTCTACATACCTACGTCTCCCTTTAAGGTCAACTTTGTATATGACGATAGACAAGAAGAAACCGTCAAAGAAACGGTTGAGCGGGTGTCGCTCAATGAAAAACAGGAAGTGGGTGCGCACTTGCGCGCAGAGTACGAACGTATGGTGGGGGAGTATGAGTCTTTAAAAACCGCGTATGAAAAAAAAGTATCCATATACGAAAACAAACTCTCTCTTCATAATGACGAAGTCGAAAAAGCAAATAGTGGTGGAGGTGCTCCAGAGAAAGAGTTTGCACGATTAAAAAAAGAGCAAGAAGCGCTCACGCGAGAGCGAGCGTCGCTCAACGGTATCGTGCAGGAGATGAACCGTCTTGCTACTGAGGTGAATGCGTTGGGAGAAAAAGGAACTCAGGCAGTGACAGAGTACAACGCCGAAGTTGCCTGGTACAACAAACTGTTTACAGCAAAACGAGAATTCACCCAAGGAGAGTATCGGGGCGATTATATCAACATTTATCAGTTTAAAGATATTGCTGAACTCAGGCGTGTATTGGTGCATGAGTTTGGGCACGCGCTTTCTTTGGAGCATGTTGCTGATCCCCAATCGGTCATGTACCACCTTATGGAAGGGTCTCTCTCTGGATTTTCGGTTTCAGCAGATGACATAGAGGAGTTTCATCGCGTGTGTGGGTTGCGGTAGTCCCCAAAAAACAAAAATGCTATACTAAAGCTACTTTTAGAAGCTAATATATAAAAACATGATGCAGGAATGGTTAGGGGATGCACGTTTTAAGGGTCTGGTATTTGTGGTGTTGGCGCTCGGAGCCGTTGCGCTCGGGGCATACACCTACCTCGCCTACACGCAGGCGCAGCAGATAGCGGGAGATATGAGCACCATCTCGGTTACAGGCACGAGTGAGATGTTTGTGCGCCCTGATATTGCAAGTTTTTCTTTCTCGGTATTGGCTGAGGAGAAAGACGTGCCCACCGCACAAGATATGTCCGCAAAAGCAATCAATACTATTACCGAGTATCTTAAGGGTGAAAGTGTGGAAGAGAAAGACATCAAGACCACTGACTATAGTTTGAGTCCAAAATATGAGTATTCGCAGGCACCATGCACGCAGTGGGGCGGATGCCCTCCTGGGATTCAGAAGCTTGTGGGCTATATGGTTACTCAAACCGTGACGGTGAAGGTACGTGCTCTTGAAAAAGCGGGAGACCTCATCTCTGGCGTAGGAGGAAAGGGTGCAACAGATGTCAGTAGCATCATATTTACTGTGGATGATATTGAAAAAGCAAAAGCAGAAGTCCGTGAAAAGGCGATCATTGACGCAAAGGAAAAAGCACGGCGTCTTGCTAAAAGCCTCGACGTTCGTCTTGGCGCACTCGTTGCGTCTTACGAGGAATCTCCACTGCAGCCTATGTATGGTGGGTATGGTGGAGAGATGATGGCAATAAAATCTGCTGATGTGCGAGTGTCTCCAGAAATAACGCCCGGAGAAAATAAAATTACTGCTACGGTGTCGTTGGTGTATAGGATCAGATAACCGTTGCACAAACCCCACACACAAGAGCCCCGACAGGGGCTCTTGTGTGTGGGGTTTGACCCATTGTCTATTCATGTGGTACCATAGGAGAAATCGCCCTGGAGGCGTTTTAATTTTGGTCGCTTAATCCTTAGAAATATGAGTCGTCTCACTGATTATCTTAAAGATACAAAAGCAGAAATGCGTCACGTGTCGTGGCCCACACGACGCCAAGCGATGGTGTTTACCAGCCTAGTGGTCGCCTTTTCTGTTGTTGTTGCACTTGTGCTTGGATTTGCCGACTTTCTTTTTACCCGTGGTCTCAGCTGGTTTATTAGCTAATACCTTTCTCTATGGCAAAACAATTTGGCGACAGTGAACGTCATTGGTATGCGATTCACACCTACTCGGGGTATGAAAACGCAGTAGCGCGCAATCTCAAACAGCGCATTGAATCTTTGGGTATGCAGAACCAGATTTTTGACGTGGTAGTTCCCATCGAGAAAAAAATCCGCGTGAAGGGTGGAAAGCGTGTGATAGAAGAAGAGCGTATTTATCCAGGGTATGTGCTGGTGGATATGGCTGTAACTGACGAATCTTGGTATGTGGTGCGCAATACTCCGCGCGTGACGGGTTTTGTGGGGAGTGGCACTCAGCCGGTACCTCTACATAAAGAAGAACTCGATGCGCTGATGAAGCGCATGAATACAGATGTCGTAAAACACAAGGTTGACTTTTCTGTCAACGATACGGTCTCTATTGTGGATGGGCCATTTAGAGAGCTTGAGGGTCGTGTGGGGGAGATCGACGAAGATCGTGGCAAGGTAAAAGTGCTCGTGTCTATGTTTGGACGTGAGACACCGGTGGAGCTCGATTTTGTGCAGATAAAGAAAATCTAACTTGCTCAAAGACGTAAAACAATATACTATCTCTCACACTAACCTATATGGCTAAAAAGATTATAAAAAAGCTCAAGCTCCAAATCCCTGCAGGGAAGGCAACCCCAGCACCACCTGTTGGTCCTGCATTGGGTCAAGCAGGTGTTAATATCGGCGAATTCGTCAAGCAATTTAACGATCAGACCCGTGAGAATATGGGAATGATTATTCCTGTAGAGATTTCAGTCTATGACGACCGAACGTTTGATTTCATCTTGAAGGTTTCTCCGGCGTCACGCCTTATTTTGAAGGCGCTTGGTAAGGAAAGTGGTTCAGGAAAAAATACTACAGAGAAGGTAGGAACGCTCACTAAAGATCAAGTGCGTGAAATTGCAGAAACCAAAATGCCCGACCTCAATGCTACGAGCGTAGAGGCTGCAATGAAGATTATTGAAGGCACGGCACGAAGTATGGGGGTGGATATAAAATAATTTAAAATTATTTTATGCAAAAGGCGCCACGAGTGGCGCCTTTTGCATTTACCCTCTCTCCAAAGTCACAAAACTATATTTCAATCCCTCATGCTCGTGAGATTCCTCAAAGATTTTTTTAGTAAATTCTTTTTCATATTCTGGAAATACGGCGTCACCTTCTTTGTCATCATCAATCAGAGTGAGATAGAGGCGGTCAGCGTAGGGAAGTGCTTGTCGATAGATTTCTGTACCACCACCAATAAATATCTCCTCGCTATCAATCGCCCTTGCTTTCTCGAGCGCCTCAGGAAGTGAGTGGGCAGTCAGCACTTCTCCATAGGAAAAATCAGTGTTTCTGGTTACGACAATATTGACGCGCTGAGGAAGGGGTTTGCCGAGTTTGGCTATAATCGAGTCAAAGGTCTTTCGTCCCATAATGACCGGGTGTCCTAAGGTAAGCTCCTTAAAATGCTTGAGGTCGTCAGGAATACGCCAGATAAGCTGATTATTTTTCCCTATAACACGGTTGTGGAGAGCTCCGTCTCCTAGAGCAACGACGATGCTGATGCGGGGTGTGTGCATAGCACTGATTATGACATAGCAACAAGCGGATGTCTTCTTTGGTGTAGACCTTCCCACATGCTACAATTTTCGTATTATGGTGCGCTACGAAGTGGAAATAAAATCTTTATTGGGAGACACAGAACGTGCACGCGCACTACAAGAAAAAATGCGCATGCTTGACCCAGAGACCACCCTCACCTCAAAAAACACACAACTCAATCATTACTTCGAGGGGGGTGCTGTTGCGGTTTTGTTAGAAAACACAAGAAATCTTTTTTTAAACGATGCGCAAGAAAGACTTGTCTTTATGGTTGAAAAAGGTGCAGATTTTTCTGTGCGCACCAGACAAAAAGATGCGGAAGTGTTTTTGGTGGTAAAGGCGTCTGTCGATGGAGGTACGAGCTCTAATACCGTCTCACGTCTTGAATTTGAAGAACCGGTTTCATGCGCGCTCGCAGAGCTTGATGAGCTTCTACTTTCTGCAGGATTTCGCTATCAGGCAAAGTGGTCGCGAGAGCGGGAGGAATATCTGTGCAAAGGTTTCAACGTGTGCCTTGACCGCAATGCGGGGTATGGGTATGTGGCTGAATTTGAAAAAATGGTGGAAGACGAGAGTGCTCTTGCCGGCGCACGTCTAGAAATAGAGCAATTTATGGAGGAGGTTGGGGCCATTGAACTCCCACAAGAACGTCTTGCTAGGATGTTTGCACACTACAACCAAAATTGGGCGGAGTATTATGGGACCGAAAAAATATTTGTTATTACGTAATAATTTTTTGTATGTTTCTTTCTGATATAGATATTGAGGCCGGTGTAAAAAACAAAGATATCACTCTTGAGCCTTTTGATAAGAAGCGTCTCCAGCCTGCTAGTTATGATATTCGCCTGGGGAATACCTTTATCGTGAACGACTCGCACACCACAACCGTTATTGACCCTGTGCGAGGTATTTTTCCAAACACTGTTGAAATTACTGTTGCTGATGGAGACATGTTTGTGTTGCACCCAGGCATTTCTATTTTGGGGTACTCCAAAGAACTTTTTGGGTCGGATAAATATCTGATTGAGGTCAATGGGAAGAGCTCACTTGCGCGCATCGGCCTTCTGGTGCACAACTCCGCCTCTCTCGTGAATCCTGGCCATTTTCTCAATATCGCTCTAGAGCTTTGTAATCTCAATAATGTGCCGATCATTCTCCGTCCTGGTATGGAGATTGCTCAGCTCACTTTCAGTACCCTCTCGCGTGAGACCAAGCGCAACTACCGTACGACAGGGCGCTATTCACTGAACAATGTGCGTGGGTATGTGCCGCCAAAAAGTGGGCCACTTGCGCGCAAGAATAGGAAATAAAAAGTATGAGACACCCCGAACACCAGTATCTTGATCTCTGTCGCGATATCCTTGAAAATGGTGCTGATAAAGAGCTGTTCTTTAATGACGTTATTTTAAAAGAGTATGCAGACAAGGGAGAGAAACCGCCGTTCATTCGGTCGGTATTTGGTCGACAGATGCGTTTTAACTTGAGTGAAGGATTTCCGCTTCTCACTACCAAAAAAACATTTTGGCGTGGCATTGTGACAGAGCTTCTGTGGTTTCTTTCGGGGTCTTCAAATATTCGGCCACTGCTTGATGTCAATAATCATATTTGGGATGAGTGGGCGTGGAAGCATTACCAGATGTGGGGTGGCGATATGAAAGAACTTCCTACGCAAGAAGCCTTTATTGAAAAGTTGACTACACTCCCCGCTGGCGATCCTTTTGTGGAGAAGTGGGCAGATCTGATCACCATCTATGGTCGTATGTGGCGCAGGTGGCCTGCTAGTGACGGGCGGGAAATTGACCAACTTGCGTGGGTTATACAAGGGCTTAAAACAAAACCTGATAGGAAGTCGTACGTTGTGAGCGCATGGAATCCTGATTTCATCTACGAGATGGCATCCGATGGCCAGAAGTCGCATGTGCCACCCTTTTGCCACACGATGTTTCAGTTTCAAGTTGCAAATGGCAAACTTAACCTCGGCCTCTATCAGCGTTCCGGAGATGTCTTTTTAGGGGTACCTTTTAATATTGCAAGCTACGCACTCCTCCTTCTCATGGTCTCGCATGTGACCAAGATCCCACCAGGCGAATTAGTGCATACTTTAGGAGACGCACACATCTACTCAAATCATTTTGAACAAGTGAAAGAGCAATTAACTCGAGACCCACTTCCTTTCCCCAAAGTAACCCTATCTTCCTCAGTTACTGATATTGACGATTTCACCTCCGCGGATGTTATTCTTGAGGGGTATCAATCGCATAGCTCAATAAAAGGAGAGATCGCATCCATCGGTGGATTTACAGAGACCAAGAAATAATATGAAGCCGTATGTCTTTAGGGAAACTTATAGTTATTGACGGGGCCGATGGGTCGGGGAAAGCGACGCAGGTACGGCTCGTCGTGGAGCGTTTACAAGAAGAAGGAATTTCTGTGCGCACGCTCGATTTCCCCCAGTATACGAATAATCTTTTTGGAAAACTCATCCGAGAATGTCTCGATGGGTCATGTGGAGATTTTATAGCACTCCACCCAAAAATTGCCTCAACGTTGTATGCAGCCGACCGCTTTGAATCAAGTGAGCATATTCGAGATTGGCTACATGCAGGTGAGGTAGTCATCCTCGATAGATATGTGAGTTCCAATATGATTCATCAAGGAGCAAAGATTGAGGATTTGGATGAGCGCACGAAGTTTCTTTCTTGGCTTGATGAAATGGAACATGTGGTATTTCGTACGCCACGGCCGGATATGATCATCCATCTCGATGTGCCCTTTGGCATACGACGAAACCTTCTTCTTAAAGACTCCACACGTACGTCCCTTGACCTTGCAGAGGAACATTTTGAACACCAACGAGCATCTGAAGAATGCGCGAGGGATATCATTAAGTCGGTAAATAAATGGGCCTCTATCCAGTGCGTGGGAAAAGATGGGCTTCTGTCAAAAGAAGTTATTCACGAAGCCGTGTATCTTGCTGTGAAGGAGGTGTTGGATGGACGCCAGTCTTCCTCCTTCGACTATGCCTCTGGTGGCAGAAGTGGTCACCTATAATATATGAAAAAAGAAATACGTAGCGGGCAATCGAAGTTGCTTATTGAACAAAGGGAATATGCCGATGATGTTGCCGTGTTGTTTCTTCCAGGCATGAGTGGCGGGGCTCTCGGGGAGCGATTTCGCGGTGTTGCTGATATGGTGGCCGAGCTTGGGCATACATCGGTGCGCATGAGTGCTTGGGAAGGAGAGGCTGAGGTGAATACAAAAACACTTCGGTATCTCTATGCAGAGATTGAGTCAGCGACCAACTATTTGTTGGAGAACGATTTCGAGGAAATTATGATGATTGGGAAGAGTTTTGGTGGCGCTCTCGTGCTTGCGTACGAGCATCCGCATGTGACCAAGAAAATTATGTGGGCTCCTGCAATTGGGATAGCAGCAGAGCAAAATATTTCTTTACTTCTCGATACTCCGCTTAAAGAAGTTTCCCACCTGCTTGACATCCACATGAGTTTTGAAGACGTGCGCACAGACAACGCAAGGCTGTATATTATTCATGGTACGGATGATATTGTTGTTCCTCTTGAAAATTCTAAAAAAATCATTGAGGCATCAGAGAATGGGTTGTTGGAAATTATGGAGGGCGCGGGTCATTCGTTTAAAACCCCAGAACAGGAGTCAGAACTTCTTCTGATAACTAAAAAATTACTGCAAGAGGTGCGTTAGAAACAAAGATGCCTAGGTTTGAAAGACAAAAATGAGATGCGACAGAGCTGTTGATGTGGACACATAGGTAAGGCCTTATATGGGTAAAAAATGCTAAAATACGAATATGGACGACAAACAATTTCTCCAAAAGGCAATAGCAAAAGCAAAGGAATCTGTTGCGCGAGGCGGTTTTCCGGCCGGTGCAATTGTCGTCAAAAACGGAGAGATTGTTGGTGAAGGAACTAGTGTCGGCAATAAACTAAACGACCCGACAAGTCATGGTGAAATGGTCTCAATTCGGGAGGCGTGCAAAAATCTGCAAACTTCTGACCTGTCTGACGCAGTTTTGTACGCCTCAATGCAACCGTGTCTGATGTGCCTCGGCGCGTCCATGTGGAGCGCAATTCCAAAAATCGTTTTTGCATGCCCAAAAGAGAAAGTGTCGGCTGAATATTACGGTGGAGATTATCAGCCGTCCGTTATCAATTCGGAACTGACGCGCCCGATTGAATTAGTCCATTTCGCGGAATTGGAGGATGAATCGCTAGCGATCGTTCGCCAATGGGAAAAATCATTATCTCTGTGGTTGCCGGATGAAGTTGAGAAACACGGCTTTCAGATTATCCAATTTGAAATGAAATCAAGACATGGTTTTTATCTCGGCACGATTGTGGAGGAGTCTTTGGAAGATAGCCTTGTTCTCAACGACTTCCATATTTTGAATGTTCGCATTACGAACGAAGATAATTCAGCGGAGCGTTGGCATTTGTACAAGGTTGAGGTGACGCCGGAGCAGTTGCAAAAACTCTCGTCTGTTTTAAAACCAAGAAAATGGTACGCGCACTTCTGGAGTGGAGAAAATGTGATTGTTGTTTTTCGGGACAAAACATTTGAGCAAAAAGTAAATGACAAGAGCACTTGGGAACCAGCGATACAATATGGACTTTCTGTTGGTATCCCGAAAGAGCAACTCGATTTTTTGGTGGATTAGAGTAATTGTCGTGCAAAAAATCAGAGCGAGGACGGCGTGGGATTCCTTCTTACAGAAGCTGTCCACTCATTAGGTCTTTTGACTACAAAAGCCCTCAATGAGTCTTGAGGAAGCTCCAAGTATTCGCTTCCTCACCCTTTGAACCCCTCCTCCTGCGTCCGTCCGAGCGCCGCATTTCGCCCTGTTGCACTTCGCACGCGCGTCCGTCAGGATTTTGCTAGAAATGGTATGCTAGAATAGTAAGGTATTTAATTGCAGTATATGAAATTCAAAGACTATCAGGAAAGGGCTAAGGACACCGCACACTATCCAAATGTGGGAGAAAATTACATGTATGCGGCATTGGGTCTGGCAGGTGAGGCCGGAGAGATTGCAAATAAGATAAAAAAGATCGAGCGAGATTTTGGAGGGGTTATCACTGATGATGTGCGCGAGACGGTACAGGCAGAAATCGGAGATCTCTTGTGGTATGTGGCGCAACTTTCTTCCGAACTCGGTTTAGATTTAGAGGCTGTTGCCATACAAAATCTCGCAAAACTCTCCGATCGCAAAGAGCGTGGTGTGCTTCAGGGAGGTGGCGACGAGAGGTGAGGTTGAATCAAGGGTGTATAGCAGGGTGCAGAGAGAATATTTCACCATGATCTGACGACTATAAAAAAGATTTTTTATTCATCGCGTAATTTTTGCGTATGTCAGCATATCCATTTATAGAAAAAGAAGATCCGGAAGTATTTCAAACCTTAATGGGAGAGGAGAAGCGAGAAGAGGAAGGTCTCGAGCTGATTCCAAGTGAAAACTATGTGTCTCGTGCGGTGCGCGAGGCAAATGGTTCGGTGTTTACCAACAAGTACTCAGAAGGATACCCAGGAAGGCGGTACTATGGTGGGCAGGATTTTACGGATGCTATTGAGCGTATTGCGATAGCTCGCGCCAAAGTACTCTTTAACTGCGCTTTTGCCAATGTACAGCCTTTGTCCGGTGCGCCAGCAAATGTTGCGATGTACTTTGCGCTCCTTGAGCCGGGAGATACGGTCTTGGGTATGGACCTCTCCCACGGAGGCCACCTCACGCATGGGCACCCCGTGACAGCGCTTGCAAAAATCTTCCGTTTTGTCCGGTATAAGATGAAGAATATTGAGACGGGAGAAATAGATTTTGAAGAACTGAGACAAACTGCGCTTCGTGAAAAACCCAAAATGATTTTGGTAGGATTTTCTGCATACTCACGAGAGCTCGAGTATGCCAAGTTTGTAGAGATTGCGCGTGAAGTGGGAGCGATAACTGTTGCAGATATGGCGCACATTGCGGGGCTCATTGCGGGAAAAGTGGCACGCAATCCCTTTGACGACGGCTTTGATGTAATGACGACAACAACACACAAGACACTGCGTGGCCCTCGTGGCGGCATGATACTCACTCGTGAGAGCGAAGATCTTGCCAAGAAGATTGATAAGTCTGTTTTCCCAGGTCTTCAAGGTGGACCACATATGCATCTCATTGCAGGGAAGGCGGTGGCATTTAAAGAAGCTGCTCATCCAGCTTTCCATCTCTACTGTGAACAGATTCTCAAAAATGCAAAAGCGATGGAAGCAGTGTTTCGTCGTGAAGGTGTGCGCATGATAGCGGGCGGTACTTCAAACCACCTTATCCTTGCCGATGTTTTTGGCTCTCTTGGGGTTCCTGGGAAAGAAGCTCAAAAAGTGCTTGATGAAGTCGGGCTTTCACTCAATATGAACTCCATCGCAGACGACACCAGAGGCGTGATGGATCCGTCAGGAATTCGTTTCGGTACTCCCGCGATGACGACACGCACTATGAAGGAAAAAGAAGCGACGCGTATTGCAGAACTTATGATTGAGACTTTGCGTCACAAAGACGAGCAGGCGAAGAAAGACACTATTCACGCAGAGGTTAAAGAGATTTGTCTGGCGCATCCGGTACCCGATTCATTTGCATAAGTCGTTTGTGTAAAAGATGCATGTAGTGCCAAAACCCCGCGACGCTTTGGCGTCGCGGGGTTTTGGCACTACAATACAGTAATCATGCTCATTTCTCACGAAAAAATTCGGAAGCTTAAAAAATGGTGGCTGACCATTGCTTTTATTGGAGGTGTTTTTCTTGATGTGATTTTGCTCGGTAGAGTTGATCAGCTTTTTGGTATGGTCTTGCTCTTCGCGCATATGGTGAATGCAGGAGGCAACCTCCTGCTTCTCTATGGCGCGACCGCAGGTAGGTTTTCTGACGGCGTGAACTCTCTCATTCTTCGTTTTTCACCGCTATTCATACAATTTAGTTTTGGTGCACTTCTCTCAGGGACGCTGATATTTTATGGCCAGAGTGGCTCATGGTCTACCTCATGGCCCTTTTTACTTCTCGTACTTGGAGTCATGATTGGGAACGAGTTGGTGCACAACCGAGCACAAAGACTCATCCTCAACCTCTCTATTTTTTTCTTAGGTATTTTTTCGTACTTTGTTCTTTTCATACCTATCTTCCTCAAAAAAATGGGTCCATGGATTTTTGTAGGAAGCGGAATTCTTGCGCTCGTTGTTATTGTTATCTATGTGCGCATATTGAGCCTCATCGTTCCCAAATTTATCGAGCTACATCTGCGAATGATCATCTTTTCTCTCGGCATGATTTTTGTGACACTCAACTTTCTTTACTTTGGAAATATTATTCCACCCATTCCTCTTTCGTTGAAACATATTGATATCTATCACAATGTGGTGAAGGTAGAAGGAGGATATCGCCTGACATACGAAGAAGCTCCATGGTACAAGTTTTGGCGAGATGCAGACACCACCATACGACGAGAGGAGGGTAGACCCATCTATTGCTTTGCATCAGTGTTTGCGCCTACTAAATTTTCCTTAACGGTGGTGCATGTGTGGGAAATGTATGACGAAACGCTTGGCGCATGGAAGGCGCAAGCCCGCATACCCTATGGTATTTCAGGAGGAAGCGACAAAGGGTATCGGGGGTACACCTATCTTGAAAATGCACGCGATGGTACGTGGCGCTGTACGGTAGAAACGGAGCGTGGGCAGGTACTAGGACGAGAGACATTTACGGTCGTAACAGGAGCGCCACAGAAGAATATGGTGACGGTGGTGGAGTAGCCTTACGTTTCTTTGGATTTTGATGTGCTCCCTAGATAGTGGTACTATGAAAACCTACGGGCAGAGTGTATATGAATGAAAAAGAAGACAGAAAAATAAGCGACATCGCGCGCAGGGAAGAGGAGATTTTTGCGTTTTGGAAAGAACGGGACATATTCAAAAAAAGTCTTGAGAAGAAATCCCCAAAAGGTGAGTATGTTTTTTATGATGGACCTCCGTTTGCAACAGGACTTCCGCACCATGGGCATATGCTCCCGAGTACCATAAAAGACGCTATTCCACGCTATCGCACGATGCGTGGATACCATGTGGCTCGCAAGTGGGGGTGGGACTGTCATGGTCTCCCGCTTGAAAACCTCATTGAAAAGAAGTTGGGTCTTGCGACTAAGAAAGATATTGAGGAATTGGGTATTGAAAAATTCAACCAAGCGTGCGCGGACGCCGTCATGGAATATGCGGACGATTGGAAAAAGATCATTCCGCGCATAGGGCGCTGGGTTGACATGGACAATGATTACAAGACCATGGATTCTTCATACACAGAAAGTGTCTGGTGGGTTTTTTCTGAACTCAATCGCAAAGGACTCGTCTATGAAGGGTTTAAGTCAATGCATTTGTGTCCTCGCTGTGGTACCACGCTTTCAAACTTTGAGGTGAATCAAGGGTACAAAGACATCAAAGATATTGCGGTGACGGTGAAGTTGCCACTTCTTGATGAGAAGGGAGAGGTGACTGATACATCACTTCTCGTATGGACGACGACTCCGTGGACGCTTCCGGGCAATATGGCCGCCGCTGTTCACAAAGATCACGAGTACGTGAAAGTCTCGCTTGTGCGTGAAGGAGAAACGCAAAAGGTTATTCTTGCAAAAGAAAGGCTGACGCTTTTAGGAACTGAAGACTATACGATCCTTGAAGAGATGAAAGGTTCGGATCTCGTGGGAAAATCATACCAGCCACCATTCGACTATTACAAAGACCGCGACATTGAGGGAAAACAGAATGCGTGGAAAATCTATCATGCGGACTACGTGACATTGGAAAGTGGCACTGGTGCAGTGCATTTGGCTCCTGCCTATGGAGAAGAAGATATGGTATTGGCACAGAAGGAAGGAATACCCGTGGTGCACCATGTTGATGAGGCGGGAGCATTTATGCCGCATGTTATGGATGGCTCTCTTGCAGGTCGTCAGGTAAAGCCAAAAGATAATTCTGATACAAAAGTACTTCACACCGATGTTGATGTTGAAGTGCTCAAACTGCTTAAGGAACGAGGGCAACTTTTTTCAAAAGAAAATATCGTGCACAGTTACCCGCATTGTTGGCGTTGTGATACACCACTTTTAAACTACGCTACTTCTTCGTGGTTTGTACGTGTCACTGAGATTAAAGACCAGCTCGTGGCTGAAAATAAAAAGATTGGGTGGGTGCCAGAACACATAGGTTCTGCGCGTTTTGGCAATTGGCTTGAGGGAGCGCGTGACTGGGCTGTCTCACGCCAGCGGTATTGGGGGGCGCCACTTCCTGTCTGGAGAAATAAAAAAGCAAACACGTATAAAGTATTTGGTTCGTTGGATGACATCAAGACACATACAAAAAAATCAGGAAATGAGTATTTCTTAATGCGTCACGGAGAGGCAGAAAGTAATGCTGCGGATGTCGTGAGCACGGAGAAAGAAGGAAAGAACCCTTTGACAGAGAAGGGCAAAGAGCAAGTACGTTTGGCTGTAAAGAATTTTGTGGGAAAAAAGGTCGACTATATTTTCTATTCTGGATTTGCGCGTACAAAAGAGACGGTGCTTATGATGCAAGAAATGCTTGGACTTCCATCGGAAGCCTTGATTGAAGACACTCGTCTCGAAGAAATGCAGATCGGCCCAGACTTTGAGGGAAAGACGTGGGCAGAATATAATGCGCAGTTTTCGACATGGGAGGAGCGTTTTACGAAAAAAATAGGAAATCTTGAAAATCGTCGAGATGTGCAAAAGCGTATGGGAGCATTTCTCTATGACATCGATGAGCGCTACACGGGGAAAAATATTCTTATCGTGAGTCATGCAGGGCCACTCTTTGGTCTTGAATGTGCTGCGCGCGGTGCGGATATAGAGAAGGCATGGGAAATACGACAGGCAACTGAATACTTTGGTAATGCAGAGGTGCGCTCTTTTTCATTCAAACGACTTCCACATAACCGCAACTTTGAGATTGACTATCACCGACCGTATATTGATGAGATACAGCTTGTGGATGTTGATGGGGAAAAGATGGAGCGTGTCCAGGACGTCTTTGACTGTTGGTTTGAGTCAGGCTCAATGCCATACGGACAACAACACTATCCGTTTGAAAATAGGGAAATTTTCGATCCCGCAAAAGGTATTGGATATCCCGCACACTTTATCTCGGAAAGCGTCGACCAGACACGCGGATGGTTTTACTCAATGATAGTGTTGGGTGTCGCACTCTTTGGGAAATCTTCCTATGCACATGTCATTACCAACGGTCTGGTGTTGGCTGAAGACGGCAGGAAAATGTCAAAGAAGTTAAAGAACTATCCTGACTTATTGGATGTGGTCGATGTGTATGGTGCCGACACATTACGTTTCTCCCTGCTTTCCTCGGCTGTGGTACGTGGTGAAGATGTCGCTTTTTCAGAGAAAAGCCTTGCAGAGCTTTCACGAAAAAACATAGGGCGCTTGGGTAATGTGCTTTCATTTTATGAACTCTACCAGGATGCTGAGGCGTCTCGAGGAGGTGCAGAGAAGTCGACCCATGTGCTTGACCGGTGGATCATGGCGCGACTTTCGGAAGTGGCTCACGAGGTGACAGAAGGGATGGAAGGATATGAACTTGACCGCGCAACGCGACCAATCACTGGCTTCATTGACGACCTTTCAGTGTGGTATGTGCGTCGCTCTCGTGAGCGTTTGAAATACGGTGACGAGGCTGATCAAAGGGCGACCCTTGTGACCTTGCGGTACGTACTTCACACACTGTCACTCATTATCGCGCCATCGATGCCATTTTTCGCAGAGCATCTTTTTCAGGTAGTGCGTGAAGAGGGTGACGCTGAGAGCGTGCATCTTTCAGATTGGCCTACGGCACGGACGGGAGATAAAAATACTGAAACGGAGCTTCTTTCTACTATGCGCGTGGTCCGCAACATCGTCTCCTTAGGTCTTGAGTCTCGAAATGAGGCGGGGATTAAGGTGCGCCAACCACTCCAGACGCTCACCGCCAATCTGCCGTCTCTTCTACAAAAAGCAGGCGAAGACTTCCTAGTCCTTATTAGTGAAGAAGTAAATGTGAAAGAGGTTCGTCACGATAGCTCTATGGAATCAGTTTGGCTTGATACCGTACTGACCCCGGCTCTTTTGCAGGAAGGAGAAGCGCGCGATCTCATGCGCCACATTCAAGAGATACGAAAAACAAAAGGACTTACGCCAGGAGACACCATCGTGCTTACTATTAGTACGGACGCTGAGGGTCAGAATGCCGTTCTTGCGTATAAGGACCTCATTATGCGCACCGTACAAGCGTCCGCTATTTCTTTTGGTCCTTCAGAGAGCGACCCATTGGTGCTTCCGTCGCGCGAATATCGTGTAAACATTAATACATAATGGCGTACGAAACGTATACGACAGAAGCAATTGTATGTGGTTCACACATACGTGGTGAACATGACGGTACGATACGTCTGTTCACCAAGGATGCGGGTATGGTCTATGCGAGAGCGGGAGGGGTGCGAGCAGGTCGCTCAAAGTTACGCTATGCACTACAGGACTTCTCTCATATACAGGTCTCATTGGTGCGCGGGAGACATGAGTGGCGGATTATTGGAGCGATAAGTATTGGTAATTTTTACTATCAAGCGACAGATCGCACTGCGCGCGCTACGCTCCTTTCGTCTATGCGATCGGTGCGTCGTTTTGTACAAGGTGCTGGAGTACACCCCGAGCTTTTTCTTTTGGTCCTTGATGGTATGCGGAGTTTTGCGAGCGATGAGCACGCGCCAATGGGCGAGCAAGTATTTATGATACGGCTTCTCCACGAGCTGGGGTATGTCGCAGGGTCGTCTGTATGCGCTCCTGTGCTCTCCGCCACCACCTTTAGAGAAGCGCTCGATGCGTACCAAGGAAGGCAGGATCTCCATTCGGCAATGGGGGGAATCATCGAAAAAGCACTCCTTGTGAGTCAGCTTTAAAATGGCTCGTGGTATACTTTCCTCATGGCGGAAGACCACGAGGAGCGTTTACGAGATCTGCGCGAGCGGCTGTATTCACGTGGTGTACCACCGTTGCCTCAGGAAAGGAGAGAACTCAGGGACGAGCCTAAAGAGGTTCCGGTTTCGTGGTTGGTAGCAAATACTCCGCCACCAGAGATTTCTCCTATAGTGCCACTCATATCTATGCGACGACCAAAAACTTCATATAGGGTAAAAATTATCGTAGGTGGGTTGTTGTTTTTTATGATCTCGTTGGCTCTTTCGGGATCGTTTTTGCTGTTTGGAAAAAACGTTATTTCGGGAAATAATATTGATATCAAGATTGAAGGACCTTTTGCGGTGGGCGGTGGAGATGTGATGGAGGCAAAGGTGTCTATCGCTAATCAAAATGCAGTACCCATAGAGTCTGCGACTCTCATTTTAGAATATCCTTCGGGAACACAGTCTACCGAAGAATTGGGCAAAGAGCTGTTGCGAGAGCGGAAACAGCTGAATCGTATTAATCCTGGAGAAGTCGTCAATATTCCGCTTCGTATTAAGATTTTTGGCGAAGAGAATGAAGAAAAAAATATTAAGGTTTCTATTGAATATCGGGTGGAAGGATCCAATGCTGCCTTTTTGAAAGAGGCAGAACCTCTTCGTTTCAAAGTGAGCTCATCGCCAGTGATACTCTTTATTGATAATGTGCAACGAAGCACGTCAGGGCAGGAGATAGAGCTCGCTATTGCCGTCTCTTCAAATGCGCCCAACGAGATTTCAAACATCTTACTCAAGGGAGAGTACCCACAAGGCTTTGATTTTTCCTCGGCAGAACCTTCCCCTGTCTCAGGTCGAGATACCTGGAGTATCACCAACCTAAAGCCCGGAGAAAAAAAGACCATTAAGATCAAAGGTATTTTGGTAGGAAAACAAAGCGAAACAAAAGTGTTTAAGTTTTCTGTTGGCGTACCCAATGAGCGCGACCGTTTTAGTCTTGCGTCCGTCTTCACTACACAGTCAAAAGAAGTGATGATCGAAGACCCTTTTCTCGAAATAAAAGCCTCAACCAATGGACAGAGTGGAGACATGGTCTCCATAGCGCCTGGTGGCACTGCGCAGGTCTCTATTTCCTTTACTAACTCACTTCCATCAACGTTGTACGATGGGAAAATTGTCGTTACTCTCTCGGGGAATGCACTTGATGAAAGGGAGGTAATGGCCTCGGGAGGGTTTTATGATTCTACTAACAAAACTATTACGTGGGATGGAAATGATACCGAATCCTTAAAGACTATTGGGCCGGGGCGCGCAAGCACCGTGACCTTCTCTCTTACCGCACGCAAAAATAGTGTCCGTACCCCACAAATCTCTTTCTCAGTGAGCGCGGAAGGAAATCGTCTTTCAGAGGACCGTGTTTCGCAAAAACTCTCAGGCACTATTTCAAAAACTATTAAAGTAGAGAGTACGGTCAAACTTTCTTCGAGCATGTTTTATAGCCGAGGCTCATTTGAAAATTCAGGCCCTGTGCCACCACGCGCGGAAGAGACAACAAAGTACTCCGTCTATTGGTATGTGAAAAATGGGAGCAACGCTATTGCAGACGGCGTGGTGACAGCGACACTTCCACCGTATGTTGCATGGCTCGCTCTATCTACCACACCTTCCGTTTTTTCGTACAATACACAGACACGCGAGGTTTCATGGAAAGTAGGAGATCTCACTGCCGAAGGTGAGCGTGAGGCAGAATTCCAAATATCGGTGCGTCCCAGCGAGTCGCAAGTGGGGCAAGAGATTACGCTCGTAAACGAACAACGTCTCAAGGTCACTGATCGCTTTACCGGAAGCGCTCTGCGAAGTGAGGCGTCAGCTCTTACCTCGAGACTTTTTGCCGATCCAGAGCATGAAGGAAAAGACGGTCGTGTTGTTTCAAAAAATGAGTAGTTTACAAAAAAATATGCTATAACAGCATTCTATATGGCGCAGGCAGAAAAAAACACAGATTTGATGGAGAAAATCGTCTCACTCGCAAAGAGACGAGGTTTTATCTATCCTGGATCTGAAATATACGGAGGTTTTGGGGGTACCTACGACTACGGTCCGTATGGCGTTGAGCTTTCAAAAAATATCCAAGCGGTGTGGTGGCGCGCAATGGTGCAAAATGAAGACAATATTGTGGGTCTCGACTCGGCTATTGTCACACACCCAAAGGTCTGGGAGGCGAGTGGGCACGTCACAGGGTTTTCCGACCCTCTTGTGGAGTGCAAGCAATGCCACACACGCTTTCGGGCAGACCATCTCCTTGAGGCAGTAGAGGTTTTTGCGGATGAAAAGATGAGCGATGAAGAAATAAATGCGCTCTTTGATGCGCACAGAAAAAACATAGCATGTGCAACATGTGGCAAAAAAGATTTCACAGAGGTTAAGCGTTTCAACCTTCTTGCGCAGACAAATCTCGGAAACTTTGCAAGTGATTGGACCAAAAACCCGACCTACTTGCGGGGAGAGACGTGCCAAGGTATTTATATCAACTATAAAAATGTCCTTGATAGTTCACGAGTGAAAGTACCTTTTGGTATCGCACAGATCGGTAAGGCATTTCGGAACGAGATAGCTCCGCGACAATTTATTTTTCGATTGCGTGAATTTACACAAATGGAAATGCAGATGTTTGTTGCGCCGAATGTTGAAATGGAAATGTATGAGGCGTGGCGAGAAAAACGTTTTCAGTACTATCTGGATCTTGGTTTTAAAAAAGAAAACCTGAGGTGGCACCAGCATGAAAATCTGGTGTTTTACGCAAAAGCAGCGTGGGATATTGAGTACCAATTTCCTTTTGGTTTTAAGGAACTTGAAGGTCTTCATGCGCGCGGAAACTACGATCTCACACAGCATCAGACTTTTTCTGGTGTAGATATGAGCTATATGGATCAAGAAACAAAAGAGCGCTTCATACCGCATGTGGTGGAGACTTCTGTGGGTCTTGACCGCACCTTCCTTGCGGTACTCACAGAGTTTTATGACGAAGACGAATTAGGGGGCGAGCGTCGGGCAGTGCTCCGTCTCCCTAAGAAGCTCGCCCCGATAAAGGCGGCGGTGTCACCACTGTTGCGCAATAAACCAGAGCTTGTGGCAAAAGCACGAGAGGTATTTCACTTGCTTCGAAAAGAGATGATGTGCGAATGGGACGACAATGGCAATATCGGCAAACGCTATCGCAGACAAGATGAAATTGGTACGCCGTATTGTGTGACTATTGATTTTGAGACGCTAGAAAATGATACCGTCACCGTGCGTGACCGCGACACTGGGGTACAAAAGCGTGTTGTCATAGGCGACCTTATGGCAGTACTCACTAACTAACACATATGTCAAAAAAGTTTTTTATCTCAACATCTATTCCGTATGTGAATGGGGCTCCACACGTAGGTCACGCACTTGAATTTGTGGAAGCAGATATTATTGCGCGTTATCGTCGCCTCATGGGAGACGAGGTATTCTTTGTCTCAGGAACTGACGATAACTCCCTAAAGAATGTACTGAAGGCAGAAGAGAACGGAGAAGAGGTAGAGCCATATGTACGACGTCTCGCAGGAGTTTTTAAAGACCTTGGGAAAGAGCTTGGACTTTCAAATGATTACTTCATTGAGACATCAGCGGACCCTCGACATGCGCCAGGAGCTCAAAAACTATGGGAGGCAGCAATGGCCAAAGGTGATATTTATAAAAAAGCATACGAAGGAATATATTGTGTGGGATGTGAAGAATTTAAAACAGAAAAAGATTTGGTGGAGGGGAAATGTCCCGAGCATCCAAATATGACACCAGAGGTTATTAAAGAAGAGAATTATTTTTTCGCGCTTTCTAGATACCAAGAACAACTCCTCTCTCTTATTGAAAGTGATACACTTCGTATTATCCCAGAGAGTAGGAAGAATGAGGTGCTCGCATTTATTCGTGGAGGCCTAGAAGATTTTAGTATTTCACGATCACGAGCACGTGCTCGCAACTGGGGCGTGGCGGTTCCAGGAGATCCAGATCAAGTGATGTATGTGTGGTATGACGCGCTTGCCAACTATATCACCGCTCTTGGATACGCAAAAAATGAAGAAAATTTTCAGAAATTTTGGACAGAAGGAGATGAGCGAGTACATGTCATAGGAAAAGGAATCAATCGCTTTCACACTATTTATTGGCCTGCCATGTTACTTTCTGCAGGAGTAGCGCTTCCCACAGAAATATTTATTCATGGGTATATTACGGCACCAGGCGGGCAAAAGATGTCAAAATCACTCGGAAATGGCGTAGACCCCTTTGAAGTGATTAAGGTTTTTGGGACAGAAGCGACGAGGTATTTTTTCGCGCGACATATTAATCCTTTCGAAGACAGTCCTATGGATATGGAGCGAGTCCGTGAATCGTATAATGCAAATCTCGCAAACGGTCTAGGAAATCTGGTATCTCGCATTATGCGTCTTGCGGAAACACACTTAGAAACAGCGCCAGCGATTCCGGAAAATACCATCCCTGACAGTTTTAAAGAGGCGCTTGATAGATTTGCCTTCCACGAGGCTACGGATATTGTGTGGAGTCATATTTCAAAACTTGATGAAAGGATTCAATCAGAACAGCCATTTAAGGTTATCAAGGAAGACAGGGAGCGAGGGAAAGAGATGATCCGTAACTTAGTGGTTGATCTCTATACTATAGGGCGCATGTTGAATCCGTTGATGCCAGAGACAAGCGCGACTATTAAGACTGCAATAAAGGAAAACAAAATGCCCCCCTCACTTTTCCTTCG
>Ga0105050_10002337_pt1 | contig 27304 bp, 29 predicted proteins | sample FRY01_FD_78088 | JGI IMG/M metagenome (GOLD analysis project Ga0105050, IMG submission 78088) | Freshwater microbial communities from Lake Fryxell liftoff mats and glacier meltwater in Antarctica - FRY-01 | ecosystem: Environmental > Aquatic > Freshwater > Ice > Glacier meltwater ...
AAAGAGCGTGTAGAGCGACTGACCAAGCGTACCAAACCAATCAGGAAAGGCATTGCCAAAAATTTTTGTCGCGATGACCGCAAAGACGTAATAGATCAAGCTGAGCAAAACTGCGATCGCGCCGAGCCCCGGCAGTGCGCCTAGTAGCGTTGTCACGACGCGCTGCATGGACGGGACTGATGAGATGACTCGTAGCACTCTGAGAACACGCAGTGCGCGCAAAATGGCCAATGGACCAGATGCGGGAACGAGCGCGATCCCTACGACGATCAAATCGAACATGCTCCAAGGATCCTTGAAAAAGCGCATTCTCCATGCGTACATCCTCAGTATCAACTCAACCACAAAAACGACTAAGAACACATTGTTGATGAAGTCTAGTGCTTCCCCCCATTTTGCGAAGAGTTCCTTGGATGTTTCGAGCCCAAGAATGATTGCAGTCAGAATAATTAGGGTCAGAATGAACTTGCCGAATCGCGGTGCTTCAACGAGTTGTTGGACAGAGCGTTGTAAAGAGGAAGTCGTCTCGTTGCGTGCTGTCGTTGACATGATGGGAGGGATCCGCAATGGGTAGGTCGAAATGTGAGATGTAAGGAAATATCAAGCAGCGAGAATTTACTGGATATTTGCCCGTCAAAGTGCTTAGCGACGTGTTATTTAAGTGGCTTGCGACAGACTGAGTTCCTTGATCTTGTTTGTGATGAGTTGACGAACAGTGTTCAGCGAACCCTTCATTGAGTAAAGTCGATTCATTTCTTCAGTCATGACGTCGATTCCTAGCATTTCACTATTGAGTTCCTCGAGGCGCAGCAGCAGTGCGCGAAGTTTAATCACACTATTTGTTGCGACCGCAAGCCGCTCGATATCTAGAAGCGCCACATAGGCATTTGAAATGATAAGGACTGCGCGGTTGCGCCTATAGTTTGGAAACAGCTTGGCGATCGGGAAAATGATTGCAAACGATCCCACTAAAAGCAGCCATATTTTGTCAAGATAGCTCACAACCCATAAAGGGAGCTTGTCCATGAGGACGGGTGCGCCCCTTTCATAGTAGCGATGCGCAATTGGGCTGAGTGGAAAGCTGCGATCCAGATAGGCAGGAAAAAAATCCGGATTGGAAAAAAGCGGCTCAAGATCACGGCTGATGTACTCGGCGCTCACCATGAAAATATGCTGAATCGCTGGGTGGGTGTCTTTCTTAATGAGAAGTGTTGCCGTTGTGGCCAACATATTCACATCTTTAGCAGGACGTCGAGTTTTCAGATCTAGGGATCCTTTCGGTAAAACGACAGGAATCAGGAGAGGTAGCTTTTTTGAGATCGCTTGTGCGTATTCAAAGTTGAATGGATGAATGTCCTCATGCTTAAGGAGCCTTTGAAGATTGGGTCCATTTTCTGCGTCAGCGATGAACATAGCGAATACTTCGCCATCAATAATTTGTTGTGTCGCTTGCGCGGAACCCATGTGAACGAAGTTCTGCAAATTATCTATATTTAAACTGGTCAGAGACAGCAGTCGATCGGTCAAGATCGAGGTGCCGCTTCCTACGGGACCAATCGCAACTTTCTTGCTGCCAAAGGCCGCGAGCACGGAACTGGTGTCGAGCTCCTTGCCGCGATGAAAAAGCCAAAGCGGGACGTATTCAATGCTACCTAGCGTTTGTAAATTGGGGTGGTGAAATTTTGAAGACATCCCTGCCAGAGCAAAAGCCGCCGTCACATTCGACTTTGGATTGCTCACGTTTTGCATGGTCTCGGTATTGCCATCGGTGTACACAAAATGTAGCGTGATGCCTTCTGCTTCGAAGTAGCGTTTGAATTTGTTGCCGAGTTGCTCAAAACTCGAGCCTTGTTGACCTACCGCCATATACACGTTGCGGGGTGGCAGAGGGTCAGAGATGAAAAGTAGCATTGTGATGCCGCCTGCCATCATCAAAAAGAGGGGCCACTCAGTGAAAATAAAGTTTTGCCACTCTTTGATTTCTTGAAAGAGTGATCTTAATGAGTGTGCGACTAGAGACGGTTCTTTGTTTTTTTTGCTGTTGGTCATGATCATCAATCAGGAATGTTTTCCTATTCGGTGATTATCGGTCAAATTTTGGATAAACGAGCGCTATTTCAATAGACTTGAGGGCGTACGCCTGTTGTTTTTCGACTTTTGCAGCCAGCTAAATTCCCCGATTCATCTCAAACGACTGTTTATGCAAACGGCAACGATTGTAAAATTTGCCATCAAGAGGGGCGACACAAGTCGTACCTTTATGTGTAAAGCTGAAGACTGATTAGGAAAAATCATGCAGACCCCAACCTGCTTGTCGACGATTGCTCTCGCACTCACTGTGATGTGGGCAGCACCGACCTTTGGCCAAGCAACGGGTGTTGCAGCCCCTGCAAACGCTCAAACGGCTAATGCACCCGTGTTTTCTGCGCAAGAGATTGACGCCATGCTCGCGCCGATTGCGCTCTACCCCGACGCCCTCCTGTCACAGGTGCTGATGGCCGCGACTTATCCCCTCGAAATTGTTCAAGCGGCGCGGTGGTCAACCTCCACAGGCAACAAAGGTGGTGATGTGGCATTGAGCAAGGTCAGTGATCAAACGTGGGATCCAAGCGTGCAGTCGCTCGTGGCATTTCCACAAGTTTTGACGATGATGAGCGATCAGCTTGATTGGACTCAGAAACTGGGTGATGCGTTTCTCGCACAGCAGCGCGATGTGATGGATGCGGTGCAACGCTTGCGTCTGCAAGCTCAAAAGGCTGGCAATCTGAATTCGAATACACAGCAGAAGGTCATCGTACAAGACCAAACAGTCATTATCGAACCTGCTCAGCCCAGCGTCATCTACGTGCCTGCCTATAACCCCACCGTGGTGTATGGCACATGGGCGTACCCGTCATATCCGCCCGTTTATTATCCTGGCGTGATGAGTTGGTACCCGGGGCAGGCGGTGGTGAGCGGCTTGATGTGGGGTGCAGGCGTGGCCGCTGCAGGTGCGATTTTTGGTGGTTTTAACTGGAACAATCGCGACGTCAATATCAACGTTAATAACTTTAACCGTATCGGTCGCAATAACAACTTTTACGGCGGTCAAGGCAACAACAACTGGAAGCACAATCCGCAGCATCGTGGTGCAGTGGCGTATCGTGATAATGGCTCACGCCAACAGTATTCGACGCGTGATATGAATGCGGTGAATGCCAGAAATGACCTGCGTGGTCATGGCGCAACGCCAGGTGCAAACAGAGTGCCGGGCAATGCGCAGACCCGACCGGGGGCCAATGCCGCCGCGCCTGCACGCAATCTTGACCAGAATCGTGCGGCCCCACAAAGGGACGCCATGCAAAATCGTGCGGCTCCACAACGAGAAGCTGTTCAAAATCGCCCGGCGCCGCAGCGAGAGGCCATGCAAAATCGTGCGGCTCAGCCAACGGCTCGTTCGGATGCTTTCAGAGGTGTTGATGCGGGACGCCAGCAAATCGATCGTGGTCGCGCAAGCGCTGCGGCGGCTTCGCGCCCAAATGCTGGGCAGGGCGGTGGTGGTCGCGGAGGTGGTGGTGGCGGGGGTGGTGGCATGAGAGGCCAAGGCCGAGGCTAAACGGTGCAAAAGCAAGTATTTTTGAACAAGATTAATGAAGACTTTATTGAGACCACCATGATTGCACGTATTGGTTCAATTATTTTAGTGACGTTCGGACTGCTGCTGGGAACAGCGACTGTTCATGCTCAGCGCGTTCAGCAGGTTTTTAAAACGCCACAAGCTGCGATGGAGGAGTTTGGCTATGCGGTCAAAGCCCGGGACGATGCGTTATTTCGCATGATGTTGGGTGAGGATTACAAAGATTTCATCCCCGCACCAACTAAAGAAGACTATCAACGGTTTATAGACGCCTGGGACAAGGCACATGCCATCGTGATGGACAGCCCCACGTTTGCGCACATCAGCGTGGGTGCAAAAGGCTGGACCTTGCCAATCCCTTTGACCAAACAAGGGACAGATTGGCGTTTTGATATGGATCAGGCTGTTCAGGAAATGCAGCAGCGCACCATCGGCTCAAATGAAATCGCAGTCATTCAGGCCATGCTGGCCTACGGTGATGCCCAGATGGAATACGCTGAAAAAGATCGGATGGGGGATGGCGTGTTGCAATACGCGCAGCGTCTGCAGAGCACGCCTGGAACCAAAGACGGCTTGTACTGGCCCACCAATGCGGACGAGCCACTGAGCCCGATTGGCGAGTATTTCGCTCAGACCAAGTCTGTCGAGGCGATTGATGAGCGCGGCTTTCATGGCTACCTGTTTCGTGTGATGACTTCGCAAGGGACTGCCGCGCCTGGAGGTGTACTTGATTACATCGTGAATGGTCGTATGATGGAGGGTATGCTTTGATCGCTTGGCCTGTGGCCTATGATGAAACGGGTGTGATGACCTTCATGGTGAACCAAGCGGGTCAGGTATATCAAAAGAATCTTGGAACTGCGACAGACCGTTTGGCGAGACAAATCTCGACGTTCAATCCAGATGCGTCTTGGCAAAAGGTCTCCAAAGACGATCTCTGAGCGGCGCGCACTGATGGTGGCGTGGCAGGGGTCGTTTATGCGGATCCATCAATGGAGAAATCATGAAGATCACTTGCCCTCACTGTCAAAAAATCAATCAACTGCCGATCGAGAGGCTTTCGAGTTCGCCCATCTGTGGTGCATGTAAACAAGATTTACTGTCTGCACCGATCGATGTGGATGAACAAACGTTTGGCGAGCTGATGTCACAGTCGCCCTTGCCTTTGATCGCCGATTTTTGGGCATCGTGGTGTGGCCCTTGTCAAATGTTTGCACCGACCTTTAAGGCCAGTGCTGGCAAACATGTCAATCGCGCGCTTCACATCAAAATCAATACCGAAGAAAATCAAACGCTGTCTCAGCGCTTGAACATCCGCTCGATTCCGACACTTGCGGCCTATGCTGCGGGTAAAGAGGTCAATCGCGTGAGTGGCGCCTTGCCGGCAGTGTCACTAGAGCAGTTTGTGCAGCGTGCCTTGAGCGCCTAGGCTGTTTTTTGAATCAGTCGCTCGTAAAGCGACAGATATTTCTGAGCCATGTGCGTGACATCGTGCTCGGTGATGACGTGATCGTGCGCCAGGAGGGCTATTTGGTGAGCCTCCTGCGGATGTGACAATACCCATTCGATATGCTGCGCCATGCTTGCGGCATCTCCTACTGGGGTGAGGATGCCGCGTCCCTCGGCTAGGATTTCCTGGATGCCACCAGTGCGGGTCCCGATGACGGGGACCTTTTGCAACATTGCATCGAGGATGCTGCTGCCGAGAGCTTCGATGCGTGAGGCCAAAATGAACAGGCTCAATGCTGGAAATAATTGCTCGGGTTCCTTTTGAAAGCCGAGCAGCAAGTAGTGCTCTTGTAAATTGAGCGCGTTGATGAGCTTTGTGGCGGCTTCGGTCTCTGGGCCTGGGCCTCCCCAATGCACAAAGACTGTGTCAGGAAATTTTGCGCACACGAGCGCTGCAGCGTGTATTAAAACGAGGGGGTCTTTTTCGCTGGTCAAGGCAGCACAGGTGCCCACCAGTGTTTTGCCTTCGAGTCTGTGTTGTCTTAGGAAGTCATCCACGCGCACCGAGTTTTCTTGAATGGGCATAATGGCACTCGGGATGATGACTGGCTCAATCCCAAAACGTCGTGGCTCTTGTGCGGCCGCCTGGCTGATGGCGACGAGCTGATCAATATGCTGCCACTTGAAACGCGTCAAGGCTGCGCCCGAGGTGACGGGGAATGCAGTACGTCGCGAAAAAACAATCGGCTTGCGATGAAACGGTTTGGCGAGAACAGCACCCGTAATGGCGCCTGCTGTTTGGGCATGAATCACATCGAAGCGTGAGCCATGTAGGGCGAGCCATATTGTCAGAGAAACCGCTTGGCGTGCATAATGGACCGTCAGCCCTTCCGCATGGGCGCGGGTCGCGAGCTCGGACCCTCGGCGTGCCACCAGCTCGACTTGGTGGCCCAGCGTGCGTTGAGCCAGCGCCGTCAGCAGTGTTTGTCGCTCGCCACCACGCCAGCCTTTTTCAAGATTGAGTTGAAGTATGTACATCAATCAAGGATAACAGAGGCTTGTCGCCTCCTTGCAATGCCTCGGCGATAATGCAATCTCTATAGGCTTTAAACGAGAGACGAAACATCATGGTGGCTATTCATGTCGCGTGAGCTGGATAAAGAGTTTTTGTTCGATGCACAGGCGCTCGAGCATGCATTGGCATTGATGGGCCAGTCCTATCCTCAGCAGACCCCTGCAGCACTGAACGATCAGCCAGTGCTTGGCGATCGTCTGCCAGAACAAGGCATGGGTTCTATTGCTGCGCTTGATCAGCTCGCGCCTCTGGTGTTGGGTGGCGCGGCACGATTAGGTGCTCCCACGGCTTTTGCACACAAAGACCCCCCGACGCCTTGGGTTACTTGGGCCACAACGCTATGGAATGCCTCACTGAATCAAAATCTATTGCACCCAGCGACCGCACCTGTTGCGCGTGAGATCGAAGAAAAAGTGATGACTTGGCTCAGCCCATATTTCGGGATGTCGGGTGGTCATATGACGCCAGGTTCGTCTGCGGCCAATCTGACCGCGCTGTGGGCCGCACGGGAGTGCGCAGGCATCACAGAAGTGGTCGCGTCGGACGCGGCCCATTTGTCGATTAAAAAATCGGCACATATTCTTGGCTTGCGTTTTACGATGATCCCCACTGATGCAAAAGGCGTTCTGGCTCGTGAAGCCTTGCCACAGGATTTATCCAAAACCGCGCTTGTGCTGACTTCTGGGACGACAAGCGTGGGCGCACTCGATCCTTTGGACTTGATCGGCCAAGCCGCCTGGACCCATGTGGATGCAGCCTGGGGCGGTCCATTGCGGATGACGCGCTACGCTGAGCGCTTGGCGGGCATTGAGCGCGCCGACTCAGTGGCCGTTTCTTCGCACAAATGGTTGTTTCAGCCCAAAGAGTCAGCACTGATCATGTTCCGTGATGCGGCCAAAGCGACTGAGGCGATTAGTTTTGGAGGGGCCTATTTGGCCGAACCAAACGTAGGGTTACTCGGTTCGCACGGTGCAACGGCCATTCCATTGCTGGCGATGCTCATGAGTTGGGGGCGGGCAGGTGTCGCGCAACGCATTGAGCGTTGCATGGAGATGGCTGACCAGTTGGCGCAGTACATTCAGGAAGACGAGCGACTCACGCTCTTTGCAGATCCCACTACCGGGCTCGTCGTTTGGCGCCCACGGGCGCAGGGTGATCTAGAAAAAATCCTCACGCGCTTGCCGTCAGGCATGATCTCGACCGTCACAATCGGACCAGACAAATGGTGTCGCAATACCGCGGCCAACCCTAATGCTGATATCGCTCAGCTGATCCAGGAAATCAAGAAGGCTTTGGCATGAATACGCAGGCAATCCACACAGAAACGACTCACACAAACAGTAATAAACCGACACTTGTTTTAGCACCGGGCTTTATGACCGACCACGACATGTGGAGTGATGTGGTCCCTTACTTCAGTGACTACAACATTATTTATGTCGACTTCAGAGAAGGCACAACGCTGCAGGAGCTGGCTGCGAGCAATTTACGTCGTTGCCCAGAGCGTTTTACGTTGATGGGTTTTTCCCTGGGTGGGTACATCGCTCGCCACATGGTGTATCAGGCCCCTGAGCGGATCGAGGCCTTGGTGTTGGTTGGGACCTCCACGCGGCCGAGTGCGCCTGCACCCCCAGGAGGATCGGCTAAGTTGTTTCGTGGCATGAGTCACAACGCATTAGTGCGTGCCGTGCATACCAGTCGTGGTGAGCATGAGGTGTTGATCACACGTCTAAAAGAAATGGGCGAACGACTCGGCGCGGAGGTGTTTGCACGACTGTCTGCGTTGCAACGTGAGTCGGACCTTGAAACCATGAAGACCATTCAATGCCCGTTGCTGGTCGTGACGGCGGATCAAGATCGCTTGCGGACGATGGAGGAGTCCAGTGAAATGGCTCAGGCAACCGGTGCAAAGCTTGTTGTATTGGAAAACTCAGGACATATGATGCCAATGGAGGAGCCTGAGCAGTTCTCGCGGTTGGTGCTTGAGTGGCTTGAGGTCAATGTAAAGTGATCCGCTTTTGAGAGTAAGTGAGTGAATATGTACGAACGTTGGTGCTACAGTTTGTGCATCATTTTTACTCAGGATATTTCTCATGACCGTTCGTCACCTCATTTCAGGAATTTTTGCAGTGACCACCCTGGTTTTTGCTGGTGCTTCAGTCGCGCAAACGCCGACTTCGGGTCAGCAAAAACAAATTAAGGAAGCAGAGGAACGCTTTGTTGTCGCTGATAAAAACGCTGATGGCAAGCTGACACTCGAAGAAGCCAAGGGCGGGATGCCGCGCATTGCTTCGAATTTCAGTAAAATTGATACTAATAAAGATGGCTTTGTGACAATCGAAGAAATCAAGGTCATGATTCTCAAATAAGCAGGAGTTGTGAGTGTTGCAATCATGTTGAACAGCTTGTCTTCAGTCCAGCCCAATCCACCAGGCTTTGAGGTCTTTGCCCCTAGGCTTTTTAACGGTGTTGCACACTTTCCTCTTTATTACATGCGCGGTGGTACCTCCACCGGCGTCGTGATTTGGGAGCCTCATCTGCCCGAATCTCTCGAGCTCAAAGAAGAGTTGATTCGTCGCATCATGGGCGTACCCGTCTCAGGTGAAACCAAGGGTAATAAACAGGTCAACGGTTTGGGGCGTGGTCTTGCCACCAGCAACAAGGTCTTTATGCTGAACATGCATGAGGGCCCCGAGGCTGACTTGAGCAGCACCTTGGCGCAGCTTGCCGCGGACAGATCAGCGATAGACTGGAGCGTGAATTGCGGCAATATGTCCGCTGCGCTGCCGCTCTACGCGTTGGAAACGGGCTTGATTCAGGCTCAGACACCGCTCACTCAACTCCGCATTTTCAATACCAATACTCGCGTCATCACTGATGCGCGTGTCAACACACCAAACGGTAACGCAGAGATCCTCGCCGATACGGAAATCCCAGGTGTTATGGGTGAGTTTCCAGGTGTTGAGCTCAGTCTGAGGCAGCCGATTGGCGCCAAAACAGGCAAGCTTTTTCCAACCGGTCAACGCAAGGATGTGTTTGCGGGTGTGGTGGCGAGCTGCCTCGATGTGGCGGTGCCGATGGTGATTGTCAATGCGGCAGATTTAGGTTTGCGTGGCGATGAGATGCCCGACGTGTTGAATCAAAATCAGGCGCTTAAAAGTAAACTCCGCGAAATCTGGGTAGCAGCCGGCTTAAAAATGGGTCTCAAAAAGCGCAATGGGGAACCGATGACGCGCACTGAGCTCGAAAACAGTGAGACCATTCCAAAAATTTGCATGGTGTCTCCACCCCAAGGTGCTGGACATATAACGGTGCGATATTTCACCCCTCAGTCTGCGCACGGCTCTCTTGCCGTCACGGGTGGTTGTTGTCTGGCAACGGCGTGTTTGCTGCCAGGTACGGTCGCGCATGACGTTGCACAGAATTTGCAGCCATTCTCGACAGAGGAGCGCGAGTCTGTTGTCGATATGGAAAACCCTGCCGGGATTTTGCGTGCGCGTGTTTGCGGCGCGTTGTCCGAAGAGGGTGCGACGATTCCTTGGGCAGCCTACACACGCAACACGCAGGTTTTTATGCGTGGGTATGTGCCGATCTATACACCCTCGGCCGCGTTGATGGCGTTTTTTCGCGCTTAGGTACTGTTGCGTTTATAAATGATGACTGCGGGGACTGCATACATAAAGGCAACGGCCCCAAAGCCGAGTGCGACGGCACTGAGTACGGCCCAGTCGACCCAATAGCCCATCTCTGACAGCGAAGAAAACGACTGCCCGGGGAATAATAAAAACATCACTACCGTCACAATCGCGGCAGGAATCAGCGCCGTGCGCACGACGATCCACCAGTGAATGGGTCTCTTACTCAGCGCGATGCCTGAGATGATGAGCCAGATCACCGCGGCAAGCAAAATAATCTGCATTTTGCCGAGTGCAATCTCCCAAAATATATTGAGTGCAAGCCAGATGTCGTATGTCATGATGTGCCTCGTTTGTCTCGTATGTGTCGTTTGAGTCATTGGTCTGAATGAATGATTAAGACAGCCCTTTAAACATTTCCTTTCAAGGTCGCGATATATGCGGGCTTTAGCATGCTGTATTTCATGAGCCAAGCAAAATAGCTATCCTGAAGTGGTTCAATAAAAGGAATCGAAGGGGTGAGCTTTCCCTCGTAATCAAATTCGATCAGCATGGCCGAGCCTAAGCGGGTGATGAGCGGGCAGGAGGTGTAGCCATCAAAACGCTGGTCTAACTCTTTTTGCTGGAGAGCTTGTACAAGATTGTTCGCGACGATCGGCGCACTCTTTTTGACGGTTGCCGCAGTTTTACCGCGCGCTGTGCCGTTGATATCGCCAATCCCAAACACATTCTTGTAGCGACGATGTTGCAGCGTCGCGGGGTCGACTTCGAGCCAGCCGCCTGCAGCCATCGGACCAGACTGCCAAGCCAGTGCACTGTTTTTAACGGAGTCCGGTGCGCGCATGGGTGGCACCACATGAATGGCGTCATAGGGGAGCGTGACTTCCTCTCCTGACTTTTGTAAAAAAACAGCTTTACGTGCTCCGATATCAATGCTTTTGAGTGTTTGCTCATAGCCCACATCAATCCCTAGCCCCTTCCAGCGCTCAAGCACATTGTCATTGACGACTTTGACACCAAAGACATTGGTCAGCGCGGACTGAAATAAAATTTTTGACTGGCCGAGTGTGCCGGCCTCTAACAATCTGTCGCGCAGCATGAACGTCATCTTGAGTGGCGCACCCGCGCATTTGAGCGGCGTGGCGGGCAGTGTCATGAGTGCTTGTCCACCCTTTTTTGTGAAGACCTGCATTGCACTCCAAGTGGCTGCTGCGGCTTGAGGGCTTGGATACACGCTCATCAAACCATTTTTACCAATGGCACCGACGTCCATGCCTTGAATCAGTCCGTAATCCAGATGCACACCGGTCGCAACCACTAAAAAGTCGTAGTTGATTTTCTCGCCCGTTGAGGTGGTGAGGGTATTGCTGTCTGGCTCAAAACTCGACACCATGGCCCTTTTCCACGTCACGCTCAAGGGCAAGTAGTCGACATTTCGTTCGCGTACTTTATGGATGGGCCATACCCCCGTCGCTACCAGGGTGTAGCCAGGCTGATAGTTGTGCTCTTCTTTTGCGTCGATGATGGTGATCTTTACACCATCAAGCATCTCGGTCAGGCGGTTGGCGAGCGCAATCCCACCTAGGCCGCTACCGGCGATGACGATATGCGCGTTTGTTTTAATACTCGCCCGCGCTTGCTGGTGAAGGCTCAGCAGCCCTGCTGTTACCGGGACGGCACCCAGTGCTTTGATCCAACGTCTTCGGTCAGGATCACTCAACGCTTGCTCAAGCATGTGCGTTGTTGCTGTTGCCGTTGTGACTGTTGTTGATTTAGGATGGAACATGTCGTCATCTCCTGAACGAGCATCTGGACGTGACGGCGCAACAGGTTGCAACGCTTGTCCACATTTCAAAATAGCACTAAATATAATGACGGGCCATATCGTCAATGGTGAGACAATTGACCTATGTCAATCAAGGAGAGATCAATGCCCTCAATGCTTGTCGTTCGACAATTAAAAAATCCAGACGGGACACCCGCAGCGGCGCATGTGCTGAAAGACAATTCAGCATGGCGCGCACTACATCGCGAAGACATCATTGAGCCTGAGCGTCCGATTATTGATGCCCACCATCATTTATGGGATAAGCCCGGCCAGCCCTATCTCATCAGAGAGTTTTTGGCCGATGCGCAATCAGGTCACAACATTCAGGGCACGGTGTATATCGAGGGGGGCTCGTATTACGGCAAGACGGTACCCGAGATGATGAAGCATCTGGGTGAGGTTGAGTTTGCCAATGGCATGGCGGCTGTTGCTGCGAGTCAAGCCTATGGTCAAACCTTGGCGGCTGCGGGCATTGTGGGTGGGGCTGACTTGACTTATGGAGCTGAGATCGCCGAGTTGCTCGATGCACAGATCGCTACATCGCCCAAGCGTTATCGCGGTATTCGCCTCATCACCAAATGGGATGCCGATGAAAAGCTTAATAACAGTCGTTATGTGATCGAGCCCGGGCTGTTGGCGCATCCTACCTTTCGTGCGGGTTTTGCCATGCTCGGACCGCGTAATCTAAGCTTTGATGCGATGGTGTACCACCCTCAGTTGCTCGAGCTTGCAGACCTAGCCCGCGCGTATCCAGAGACAACCATTCATCTGAATCACATCGGTGGCTTTATCGGCAATACGCGGACCTATCTGGGCCATCACTCCGAGGCCTTTGCGCATTGGCAACAGTCGATGCGTACGCTCGCCCAATGCCCCAATGTTTTTGTGAAGCTAGGCGGCTTGGGGATGCCCTATCTTGGTTTTGGGATGGAGGCGCTAGAGCGACCGGCTGATTCTCAGCGACTGGCTGAGGTGTGGGGCCCTTGTTTCAAGTTTTGTATTGAGACCTTTGGTGCCGAGCGCTGTATGTTCGAGAGTAATTTTCCACCGGATCGTGAGTCTGTCCAGTATCACGTCTTGTGGAATGCTTTTAAGCGTATCGCGGTGCCATACTCGGCCGATGAAAAGCACGCGTTATTTTTTGGGACTGCGGCACGCGCATATCGACTCGAGCTTTAAGGGAGCGTTGTTAGGGCGATAGGAAGAGCAATAGGAATAGCGATAGACAGAGCGATAGATAGAGCAACAGATAGATCAACAGATAGATCAACAGATAGAACAATAGATAGAACAACAGGCAGGACTTCAATTGAGTCATTCGGTTTTATTCTCTTATCGGCGCTGTCCTTACGCGATGCGGGCTCGGATGGCGTTGCGCTGTGCAGCTATCCCTGTCGACATCCGCGAGATTAGTTTGCGGGATAAGCCGCCAGAGATGTTGGCGCTGTCTCCTAAAGGGACGGTGCCAGTCCTTCATTGTGCTGATGGCAGCGTGATTGATCAGAGTCTGGACATCATGCTCTGGGCACTCAAACAAAATGATCCGGAGCAGTGGTTGCGCGTGGCGCAAAACCATGAAACGCTAAATCATGAAGCGCAAATCCACGAAGCCCAACACTACGCTGCGCTCATCAACGTGAACGATACGACCTTTAAGTATTGGCTCGATCGTTACAAGTACGCGGAACGTTATCCCGAGTTTGATGCGACGTATTACCGCGAGCAGGCGCTGCGCTGTCAGATTGATGTACTGGAAAAATATTTGAGTACCGCACCTTTTTTAGGTGGGGAGACACCCGTGCTCGCGGATGTCGCGATTTTTCCGTTTGTCAGGCAGTTCGCCGCAGTGGATGCGGCATGGTTTGCATCGAGCCCGTATCCGGCCACGCGTCGGTGGCTAGAGGGCTGGATCGAGAGCATGCTTTTTAAGCAGATTATGGCGAAATTGCTGCCGAGTTAATCATCTGCAAGATCAATGCGATCGCACTCAGCCACTATTCCAATCGATCAACCAAGCTAGCACCCAAGCTAGCCTCCTCAATAATGAGGTGGCAGTTCATCCCTTGGATTTTGTAAACCTGAGTTGCGGTCTTGGGGTAGCTGTTGACGCAAAGCGCTCAGCTCGCGCGCGAGCGCATCAATCATTTGCTGCTGTCGAAAAATCGTCTGATTGAGCTGGTCGAGCATGTCGTCGGCCAGCCCGGTTTTGATTTCCAGATCCGCTAGGCGTTGCTCGATGCGCTGCTCGATGCGCTGTTCTGCGTCCTGAGCAACGCCGTGCTCAATGCGTTGTTCTGCGGCGCGTTCGGTCTCTTGCTTTGCGTTCATCTGGTTCTCTGGTCAGTGTTTGGGGAGCGAGCGTGGATCACGAACGTCCCAACGATCTGCTTCGACGCTAGCGATAAAGTCCGCCAGAAAGAGGTTAAACCAGTCTGGTTCTTCGAGGTTAATGGTATGGCCGGTTTTGGGCAGCATCAGTAAGCCGCAAGCAGGAATAGTTTTTTTTAAAAAGATACCAGGCTGGATGCACTGATCGTCCTCGTCGCCATTGATGACGAGTGTTGGCACCTGCATTTTTTTGAGTTGATCTTCAAAATCATAGATCGAAGGACGAGAGGCTTGGACGCCACGCATGGTGTTGGCAGACCCGATGCTGTCATGTTCGCCTAATTGGGTGGCGAACTCTTGCCAGCCACGCGGACTCTTGTTTTGCAGCTGGACACGGGTGGCGCCTAGCGCATAGGTCTTGGCCATTTCATGGGCGCCAATTTTTTCAAACTGTTCTGCCGTCTCGCGAGATTTTGCACGCATGAGTTCCTGGGTAGACTTTTCTGTTGCGTAGCCGGCACCGGCCACAGTCAAGGAGCGCGCGCGCTCGGGTGCTGTCAGGCCAAAGTGTAGCGTGGCAAAACCGCCCATTGACAGACCGACGATGTGCGCGCGCTCAATCTTGGCAGCATCCATGACGGCCAAAATATCCTGTACGGCGTTTTCCTGTGAGTACGCATGGACGTCTTTGGGGACCTCAGAGGGCGGGTAGCCACGCGCAGAATACGTGATGCATCGGTGACGACGTGAGAAGTGTCGCATTTGCGGCTCCCATGCGCGCCAGTCGCCCGCAAACTCGTGCACGAACACGATGGGTGTGCCGCTGCCGGCTTCTTCGTAGTGCAGGCGGATATTGTCTTTGGTGGTAGCCCAGCTCATGTTGACTCCTTTGTGAGTGTGTTGCGGCCGCGCATGATGACGGCGGCTGCGAAAAAATTTAGACCGGCGGCCAAGCCGAGTGGTAATTTATAGCCGCCACTTAAGTCGTACAAAACACCAAAAAATGCCGGTCCCATCGCGGACATGATTTGCATCAGCATTGCGGTGATCCCAAAGATGGCTCCAAACGATATGGCGCCAAACTCTCGGCGCACAATCAACGGTGGCAGGGTGGTGATACTCCCTGCTGTCAAGCCAAAACCCAGCACGGTCAGCACCAAGGCCCAGACCTGCGTGCTAAAAAGAAATCCCACACTCAGGCTGACTGCCGCATTGAGTAGGACTGCGCACGCGATGACCCGTATATCGAGATGGTCGGCAAAGCGCGCGAGCAGGATACGTCCAAAAAATGCTAGTAGGGCGGCAAGCGTCACAAACAAGGCGGTTGCTGAGGTGCCGACCGCTGGGAGCAATAACGAAACCTGGTGTGTGAGGAAACCGATTTGGACCATCAGTGCCAGACCAAAGGCGAGCGTGACTGTGCGCAGGGCCGACGTACTGAGGGCCTCCCTACGCGTCCATTTTTTGACAGGTTTGATGCTCGCGGACTCGGCTGCGGTCGCACCATCCGGATACAAGCCAAGATCTTGAGGGCGGCGTCGTAAAACAAAAAAGCTGATGGGCCAGACGATGCTCAAGACCACGAGCGCGACCACCAGCATGGCACCAGAGAATCCAAGCCAAGAGATGAGCGCCAGCAAGATCGGCACACCAATCATGCCGCCAATGCTGGCACCCAACATGGCGGTCGATACCGCTCGTCCCTGATGTCGATCAAACCAGGGCGCAAGCGAAGAGGTGATCGCGGTGGTCGACAGGCACGCCCAACCGAGCCCCATCAGGGCAAAGCAGGCATACACATGCCAGACTTGGCTGATCAAGCCCATCGTGGCAAAACCAATCGCCATCACAGCCGCACCTAAGGCCATGATGCGTTGCGGACCGTATTTGGCGATCACGCTGCCAACAAAACCCAGCACCAAGGCGTTGACCACAAAGGCGAGGGTGAGGGCCGAGGACACTAAACCGATCGACCAGTCATGCGTCTGGCTGATCGTGTGTAAATAAACACTGGGTCCGTAGAGCGCAAACGACCAAGCAACCGTCGCAATCGCCATACAACCCGCCACCATCCACCAGCCATGAAATATCTTTTCTTTCACGGCGGGTGGGGACAACAACACGGACTTAAGCCTCGAGTTGGCAGGCTTTGAATGCAGGCAGTACTTCGCAACGCGCCGACAAGGCCACTAGATGTGGAAAGTCCGCAGCAACGGCAACTTTTGGCACCATCTTGTTGAGGAAGAACCAGCCGACCGCAACGGTCAGGCAGTCAAGTCGTGCTTTGTCGCCACCCGGAAAGGTGTTTTTAGCTGCTAGCGCCTCGAGCATCTCCAGACTGGCGCGCACTTGGGCGCCGAGACCGTCGATAAAAGGGCCATGGACTTTTTCTGCGGGGCGCTTTAAGGGCTCATACAGAATCTGAATGGCTTTATCCAGACCACTCGTCATGAGCGCGCAATGCTGCAGGATGTGACGACGCTCTGCACCGCTGGCGGGTAAAAGTGTTTGACCGGGGCTCATTTCTAGCAGGGTGTCGATGATGGCGGAGCTTTCAACTAAATGCTCGGCGTTGTCCAAGACTAAGACGGGGACTTTAGCGATCGGGTTAAAGCCCTTGATGACCTCAACATCTTTGGCGGTAGACAAGCTCTTGTGCTCGTAAGCGATACCGAGTGTTTGCAATACGACGCCCACGCGACGGACAAAGGGGGATACATAACGGCCAACCAAAATCATATTTATCTCCAGAGGTTATTGATTTACAGTCGAGTATCGCTCAAATTTGTCCTTCGACCAAGAGATCCGGAACATGCAGTTTGAAAAAGCTATAGACGCGAATTTAAAGATGCTTCAGACGCGCGTTAAACGAAGCGTTAAAACAATGAAGCACAGCGCGCGCGCCAGCGCCGGCGCCTTGCTGTTCGGCTTTTGCGCCGCCGCGGGGGCGCAAACAGCTACGCCTTCAGCGTCTCCTTCAGCGTCACCATTAGCGACGCCCTCAGCCCCTCAGTCATCTCCCGCGCCAAAAGTCGATATGGGGGATTTCAAAATTGATCTAACCGAGGTCAGTATTGGGCGGTTTAACGAGTATGCCGCTAGAAAAGGCATCCAAACCGAGGCGGAGCGCAGCGGCGGCGGGTTCGAGTACGTGATGGGCTGGCAAAAGCGCAAGGGCTGGAACTGGCGTGCCCCGTTTGGCACCCCCGGACAGCCGGATGAGCCCGCGGTGCATATCAAGTGGGCCGAAGCACGTGCTTTTTGTCAGGATGCTGGTGGCGATTTGCCCTCCAAGGCCCAATGGCAGCGCGCCGCTTATACGGAGCAACGCGCAGATCCACCTGCGCCTTTCGTCAAAGGCAAAACGTATGCCTACCCAACCGGCGACACGGGTGAGGGCGCGAACGTCAAAGGCGCGGCCGATGGCTGGGAGCGTCATGCACCCGTTGGTCGTACACGGGCGGGGGTAAATGGCCTCTACGATATGGGGGCCAATGCGTGGGAATGGTTGTTAGACAATCAGGGTGCTACGCATCTCACTGGCGGCGGTTCTTGGTGGTATGGGCCGTCACAAATGCGTCTTGAGGGCATGCAGTACAAACCCGAGGACGTCTATGTGGTTTATATCGGCTTTCGCTGCGTATACTGATGGCTACCCCTAAGCCCCACCCTCGCAGAGCCCAGTCTGCACGATCAAATGTTTAAAGTTCAGGAGAACCCCGTGTCAACGCCTATCAACGCATTAACTCCCAATTTCGCCGTGGCGCCTCAGTTGCAGCCTCGCGATATGACCGCCGTCGCGGCTGCGGGATTTAAGAGCGTCATTATTAATCGCCCCGACTACGAGGCGGGTGCTGATCAACCGACCGCTGAGCAAGTTTCAGCCGCTGCGCGTGCTGCTGGCCTCGAGGTCGAATACCAACCTGTGGTGAGCGGTGCGATGACCGCTCAGGATGTCGAGCGTTTTAGCGAATTGCTGGAGACACTGCCCAAACCGATTTTGGCGTATTGTCGTTCCGGGACGCGTTGCGCGGTGTTGTATCGCGCGGCCACGGGCGGTTGAGTTGATCTGTATCAATTAGCACTTAAACGTTGCTAGAGCCTTCAAGCTTTTAGCGTCTAGTATGCAGTCTAAGCGGTCACATATTCCTTAACGGAGACTCTGCCATGATGTTCAAAAAGATTTTGCTTCCAACGGATGGCGCTGCTTTGTCGGCGCAGTCCGCTAATGCGGGTATTTCCTTCGCGCGCTCAACCGGTGCCGAGATCGTGGCACTCCATGTGTCACAACCCTTTGCCGCGACTATGGGCTTTGATGGGATGTCGGCGGCGTATGCCATTACCGACGAGGACTACGATAAAGCCAACGCCGAACAAGCTCAAAAATATCTCAAAGGCGTGGTCGACCGTGCTGAAACTGCTGGTGTAAAAGCCACGGCACACGCTGTGTCCAATTTCAACATTGCTGACGGTATTGTTCAGGCTGTAACCGATTATGGCTGCGACATGATTTTTATTGGTAGCCACGGCCGTAGCGGTTTATCGCGCCTGTTGTTGGGTAGCGTGACTTCTAAGGTGCTGGCACTGACCCACACTGCAGTCTTGGTGTATCGCGTCAGAGAAGAACCTAAAAAATAGTATTGAGCAATAGTGCGGTGAATGCGCGCGGTGAATTCACCTCGCGCATTTGCAGATTGCCCTAGATCTGAGTAATCCCCATTTTATCATCATGGGGATTGCGGCCTGCTGTCAGGGTTTAGGGTTGATTTACCTTCGATTTACCCACGATTTACCCTCGCGCTCTGGCTGCGCCTAGCTTATGATATAGCTCACGCTAGGCTCAAGTGTGGCAGCCGCCGCTGCCCGTGAAGCCTCAGGAGAGCGCACATGACGATTAAAGTCGGCGATCGGGTTCCCGATGCCACCCTCACAGAATTCATCGAAACAGAAACAGCAGGTTGCACCGTTGGCCCAAATGCTTTCAAAGTCGCCGATCTGGTCAAAGGCAAAAAGATTTTGATGTTTGCCTTGCCCGGCGCGTTCACGCCGACTTGCTCGGCTAAACACGTCCCTAGCTATGTAGAGCACTTTGATGCCATCAAAGCTAAAGGCGTTGACGAAGTGTGGTGCGTCGCAGTGAATGACGCGTTCGTCATGGGCGCTTGGGGCCGTGAACAGCACGCCGGTGGCAAGGTTCGCATGATGGGTGATGGTTCCGCCGAGTGGACGCGCGCACTCGGACTTGAGCTCGACCTGAACGCACGCGGTATGGGCACACGCTCACAGCGCTATGCGGCCTACATTGATGATGGCGTGGTCAAAGCCCTGCATGTCGAAGGCCCAGGCAAGTACGAGGTCAGTGATGCGGCCTCGATGCTCAAGGCGATCTAAGTCTCAGACTCAGAGTCAGACTAAGTTTCTGACTTAGCTTTTGTATTTCCATCCCGCAGACTGGCGACTCCGGTCCTAAGTTTGCGGGATGTCTTCACCTCCAGATGATCTCAACCCTCGGTTCGTTTCCCTCGCTGTATCTTGCCACCCTATTGATGTTGGCGAGTACGGGGCTGTTCAACACTTATATTGCGTTGAAACTGTCGGCCGACTCGGTCAGTGCCTTCTGGATTGGTACGATGATCTCGGCGTATTACCTGGGTCTGGTGTTTGGTGCGCGTGTCGGCCATCGCTTGATTATCAGAGTGGGACATATCCGTGCTTGCGCGGCGGCTGCGGTGCTGTCGATCTGCTCCGTGCTGGCCCAAAGCTTGTTCGATTCGCTGCCGATCTGGATCGCTTTGCGCTTGATTGTGGGCGTGGCGATGTCGGTGCAATACATCGTGATCGAAAGCTGGCTCCACGAGCAAACAGAGAATAGTCATCGCGGTCGGGTGATGTCGGTCTATATGGTCATGTCTGGCTGCGGGACGGCGCTCGGTCAGCTTGCGATTACGCTGTATCCCACGCTCGATTTACGTCCATTGATTTTTGTCGCATTGTGTCAGGCCTTGAGCCTGCTGCCGATGGTGCTGACACAGCGCAAACTCCCGATTGCTCAATTACCTGCACCGGTCGATTTTCCCTATTTTTTCAAAATTGCGCCGCAGGCACTTTTTACCGTGTTTTTAGCCGGTAATATTTCTGCCTCTTTTTATGGTTTAGCTGCGGTGTTTGCCGTGGGACAGGGCTTGAGTACGGCGCAGATTGCGCTCTACACCGCGACGAGTGTGATCGCTGGTCTGATGGCGCAGTGGCCCATGGGGTGGTTATCTGATCGGGTCGATCGCGCAAAGCTGATTCGTAACAACGCCATCGTCTTTACCTGTATCGCCTTGTTGATGTGGGGTTGGATCGACTGGCCGTATTGGACCATGTTGATTTTTGCTGCCGGCTTTGGAGTGATCCAGTTCACCTTTTATGCCCTGGCTTCAGGGCTTGCCAATGACCGAGTCAGCCCTGATAAACGCGTTGGGCTTGCCGCCGTCGTGCTCATGACCTACGGCGTGGGGGCGACGATCGGGCCGATGGTCGCGGGGGCTCTGATGCGTGCGGGCGGTGTCAACATGTTGTATGTGTTTAGTTCAGTGTGTGCGCTGACGCTGGTTATGTTGATGTGGCGGCGTCACGCCCCGGTATCAACAAGCGCGCCCAACACCTCCAACGCACCTAACTCCCCCAGTGAGCCTAAGTCTTAATGGATTCACTCAGTCAGATCACGCTGGGCGCCGCCGTGACCGTTGCAGTGATGGGGCGGCGTACCGCCGTTTGGAAAGCGGCACTCGTGGGCGGTGTCGTGGGGACTTTGCCGGATCTGGATGCGTTCATCGACTATGGCGATGCGATCCTAAACATGGTGCGTCATCGGGCTGAGAGCCATTCTTTGTTGTATTTGACCTTGCTCGCGCCACTGTTTGGCTGGGGCGTCTCAAAGTTAATGGGTGAGCCTGGGCTTTGGCGAAGATGGACGCTGGCGTTGTGGCTCGCGTTCTTTACCCACCCCTTGTTGGATGTGATGACGGTCTATGGCACACGACTGTTGATTCCTTTTACGGAACGCCCTTACGGCATCGGCAGTATTTTTATTATTGACCCGCTCTACACCGTGCCGCTGCTGATGGGTTTGATCTGCGCGCTTGTCTTGAAGTCATGGCGAGGCCTGAAATGGAACCAGATCGGACTGGTGTTGAGCACCCTATATCTCGGATGGGGCGTCGCAGCGCAGAGCTATGTCACACAGGTGGCGCAGACCTCTCTCAAAGACGCGGGCATTCAGGCCGAGCGTTTGCTGGTCAATCCGACCGCCTTTAATTCAATCCTCTGGCGCCTGGTCGCGATGACGCCTGATTATTACTATGAGGGCTTTCGGTCCTTGTTTGACGCATCGCAGCCGATCATCTGGCGTCAATATCCGCGTTGTGGTCATTTGGCGCAGGCGTATGTTGCTAACCCCGGCGTCGATGCCATTGCAAATTTTAGTCATGGCTTTTACAGCTTGGGTCAACAAGACGGCCATTTGTATGTGACCGATTTGCGCATGGGACAAGAGCCTTATTATTTTTTCCGGTTTGATCTGGGTCGAGCGACATCCGCCGCGACTAGACAGGGGTGGGATATCGTGCCGCGCCCCGCTGGACAGAGACCTAACGTTGCCACGGCATTGCCGTGGCTATGGACTAGGATGTGGGGCACGGAGATTGCACTACCTGAAACAATTGAAACACTGCGACCACTCCCAGTCAGAGTGATGCAGCAGTGTGGCGACGAGGGTATATCCATGCCTAAAACGCGCCTGACACATGAACAAAAATAACTAAATAGATCAAGAACCCGAGGGGATGACATTGAGGCAGCAACAGTTAGGCAAGTGGTATTTTGGATGGAACATCGTGGCGGCTGCGAGCATGGTGACCTTGCTCACCGTTGGGATGCGCTTGGGGATTGGCCCCTTCTTTATCCCGATGGCGGAGGACCTGGGCTTTAGCCGTACCTTGCTGGCCAGTATTGTAGCGGTGGGGATGCTCTTTTACGGCATTGGTATGCCTGTGGCTGGGATGTTGGTCGCGCGTTACGGCACCCGGTTTGTATTGCTTGCAGGGACTGCGATTGTGTTGGTCTCGGTGATTTGGGCCACCATGGCGCGCAGTCCCTGGTCCTTCATGATGTCCTTTGGTGTGTTGATGTCGGTGGGTCTAGCCTTTACGAGCCCCGTGGCATTGACGCCCGTGATTAGTCGTTGGTTTACGCGCCAGCGTGGCATGGCTTTGTTCTTTCTGTCAACCGGATCCATGGCGGGGATCGCTGTGATGACGCCTGTGTTGACATGGTCAATCGAGTCCTTTGGTTGGCAGTCGACGTTGATGGGTTTTGCGATCATATTTGCGCTATTGACCGTACCGACCGCCATCTTTGTGATCCATGACGAAGCCCCTGAAAATAGCGATCTTTTACCCTCACAAATCAACGCAGAAAATAAAAAAAGAGCCGCAGCCGTGTCTGCCATGACATTCGCACAAGCCGTGCGCACGGTCGTTTTTTGGAAAATCTGTCTGGGATTGTTTGCGTGTGGTTTTAGTATGAACCTGTTGGGGACACACGGCATGCCCATGCTGATGGATCACGGCTATGACTCAGCCACCAGTGCGCTTGGCATCAGCATCATTGGCATTGTGGCGATCCTTGGAACACTGGTGCTCGGGCGACTCGCCGACAAGCTTGAGCGTCGCAGCATTTTGGCCGTGATTTATTTTGTGCGCGGCTTGGGATTTTTTGCGCTGGTGATGGTGGGGACCCATGTTGAGCTGTTTGCAGCCTCCGCAATTGGCGGCCTCGTCTGGGCGGGCAGTATCGCGATGTCCTCCGCCATTTTGGCGGATGCTTATGGGGTGCGACTCGTGGGTATTTTGTATGGGTTGGCGTATCTAGGCCATCAGTTTGGCGCCACCTTTAGCTCGTGGATGGGTGGTTGGGGCTACGAAGCCTTTGGTACCCATTGGGTCGCGTTCGGGATGTCTGGTGGCCTGCTGATTATGGCTGGACTGATCGCGATGACCTTGCCTAAGAATGCTGTTCGAGCTTAATAAACTGCTCGAGCGCCTCGGCAGACATCGGTCTGCCGATTAGATAGCCTTGCGCCTGTGTGCAGCCCATTTCATTGAGTAGCTCAAGGGTTGCTTCATCTTCGACACCCTCGGCGATCGAGCTGATGCCCAGACTCTGAGCGAGCCTGATAATCGATTGCACGATGATCCTATCTGCGTTGTTTGTGGTGATATTTTGTACAAAGGACTGATCAATTTTTAGGCGATCAATCGGGAATCGTTTGAGGTAAGTCAAGCTCGAATATCCCGTGCCAAAGTCATCGACGGAGAGCGTTAAACCCATCGCGCTCAAACGGTTGAGTTTGTCTGAGATGTCACCCGTCTCGTCGTTCATGACCGCTGATTCGGTCAGCTCAAGATCGATCATGCGTGGATCTAAGCCGGTCTCGCTGAGTACACGCGTCACCAAGGCCACGATGTCGCTTTGACTGAACTGAATCGCGGACAGATTGATCCCGATGGAATGAATAGAGATCCCTGCCTGCTGCCATTGGCGCAGCTGTTGACAGGCATTTTTGAACACCCATTCACCAATTTCAACAATTAACTGACTCTGCTCTGCAATCGCAATAAAAGTACTTGGTAGTCGTAGTTTTGTACCCAGGATATTCCATCTCAGCAGTGCTTCTACACCAACAACACGCCCTGAGTGCAATTCGATTTGAGGTTGGTAGTGCAGCACAAACTCTTCTTGCTTGAGAGCCACATGTAAATCTTTAATCGTTTGTGCGTGATGTGTCGATTGTTCGCGCATAAAGGGCGCAAAGGTACGAATAGTATTGTGACGTCCTTCTGTTTTTGCTTGAGAGAGCGCAAGCTCTGCATTTTGCAAAAGCGTCTCTACTGCTAGGCCGTGGCTCGGGAACAAGGTTGCACCGATTGAGGTCGAGATGTTGAAAACACTCTGATCGACCAAGATGGGTTCGGCGATTTTGCTCAGGATGATCTTAGAGATATTCTCGACAGATGCCTGAGATGATGCGTTCGAAATAATGACGACGAACTCATCGCTTAGCAAACGACAGATAGAATCAAATTGACCGATACACTGATGAATCCTATTGGCAACCGTTGACATCACTTGGTCGCCAGTGGCGTAATCATAATTTTTGTTAATGAGTTTAAAGTGGTCGATATCGATCAGCAGGACGGCGACTTGGTGTTGATGCATGTTCGCACGATCAATCGCAGCCTGTAGCAGAATTTTGCACAGATGGCGGTTGGGCAGATTGGTCAAGGGATCGAAATGCGTCAAGAAGCGTATTTTTTCCTCGTTCGCCTCCTTAATTGCTGACTCCGCACGCTCTGCAAGTTTGCGTTCTGTGATGTCCATCAGAGAAATCAACAGCATGTCGTCTAAAAACGAGGCTGCAATGATGATGTCTTTGGTCGAGCCATCTTTGCATACGATACTCAACTCACTGGGTGCGACTTTTTGATTACCTGCTTTGGCCGCCTCGACAGAGGCGTTCCAGCGGGCAAACACCTCTTCGCGATATTGCTTGTTGGGATAGGCTTTCTGTGCCCATTCAGAGACGGTCGGAATGTCGCTGTGCGTGTAGCCAAACGTTTCAGAAAAGCTTTGATTGAGGTAGGTGATCGTACCGTCGTTCAAGCAATTTATCGAAGTTGGAACGGGGGAGTTATCTAGTATGGAACGAATATGCGCTTCGTTTCTTTTTAATTGAAGCTCAGCATTTTTTTGTTTGGTAATGTCCGTGCAGCAGCCCTCCCAGATCACCGTGCCAGAGGCTAGCCGCCGAGGAATAGACTCAGCGATGATCCACATCGTCTGATTCCTGACAATGCAACGGCCTTCCCAGTAAAAGGGGATGGTTTCTTTAAAAACTTTTTGGTTCAGTGCCACAAATTCAGCGTAGCTCTCCGGATGCACGCAGGCAAAAGCCGAAGTGGCGTCTTTTAAGACAGCCTCACGGTTTAAGCCGAGCATCTCCAGGAATCGATTGCTGACATAAGAGAATGATGGATTCCCATCGCCGTCCAATTGCATGACGTAGATGCCAACAGGAATCGATTCTAAAAATTGAACGGTTGTGGCCCGACTCTCTAATGGTGCATATTGCGAGAGGTGGGTTGTTTCGTCATTAGGCGTCATGTCAGATATGGAGCTTGCTTCTCATTCAGTGAGAGTCATCATTAAATGTCATTGGCCGCTAAGGACGTCAGTGGGAAGTGAAAATACTGGTATATCTTGCCCGTCGCCCGCGCACATTACATAAAAATACTACTTAATTATAGTATTTTTGGCAGGGTTTTGCGGTTTTTAATCAAGGGGGACTCCTGAGTTCTGCCAATTAGTGCGTAAAAGAAGGTTCTAGCAGATCAATTAGTATCGGATTCGCCAATTCGCGCGCATTCATTTGCATGACATAGGTCTTGCAGGTGTGCTCATCCAGCAGATGAGCCACGTGAACTTTCCACAGCTGTTTGCGAACTTGTTTAATGGATGTTCCGGTTTTGATCTCCAGATACTTGCCCATCATGAGTGCCATGAAGCAGATCAGTACGTGGGATCTGATGGTGTCCTCGGTGCAATGTTAGTGACATACCCCTTGATGCCGAGTAGCCGTTCAGCCTTGGTTTTTAACTCGACATTGAATTCGAATGGGTTTTGGCCATCAACATTACGGGTAGGCACTTTTGATCTCCTTGGGCGTTTCTGGCAGATTAAGCCACATTTAGACGACAGCTAACTTGAAAAATTCCGCTTATATTGCCAAGTCGGATGGGATAAAAGATATAGTCAATAAGTTTTTTACTCACTTCAAGGAGCATGATTATGTCGGTATCAAGCGAAAGCCGAACGGCCACCCGAGTAATCTCCATGACGGCGCGTAATGTAGCGCATCGTATGGTCCTCATACTTTGCGCCACTGCCATGGCGCTCATTAGCATACAAGCCTACGCGCATCACGGCTGGGCATGGGCGGAAGGGGATCAGTCCGAGTTGAAGGGCACCATCGCCGAGATTTCAATGGCGCCGCCACATCCAGCCTTGCGCGTGAAGGGCCAGGATGGTCGTTTGTGGCAAGTCGATCTGGGAAACCCGAACCAGACACAGCGTTCAGGTTTCTCCGGCGACACTGCCAAAGTGGGCGATGACATTACGGTACTGGGCAACCGAACCAAAGAGCCAAACAAGGCGCATATAAAAGCCGTGCGCATTACGGTCGGTGGTAAACAGTACGATATGTATCCAGAACGCATCAAGCAATAACGACACGGCGATGACAGGTTTTCTCCAAGCAATTTCCGGCTGGCCCGGTGCCGTCTTTTTGCAGGAATACTGGGTCGCCTATCTCGTTGTCAATGCAGCCCACATCCTTGGTATTGGGCTACTTCTTGGCGCGATCCTACCGCTCGATTTGCTTCTTTTGCGTTCAACGCGCGGACGGGATCTGCCGACCCTTGGCCCTTTTCTTGTACGCGCAGCGGCGACGGGCACCGCTCTGGCGGTGACGACAGGGCTTTGGTTATTTTCAGTGAAGCCGGTGGAGTACGCAGAGAATCCAGCTTTTCTTTTTAAGGCCACACTGCTTGTACTGGCAATCTGCAACATCGCACTTCAGCATCGCGGCAAGCACTTTGATGCAGCCCTGCGCAGCGGTCAGCCATCTGTGCGAGTTCGAACCTTGGCCGCCACATCCGCCATTCTTTGGCTCTCTGTCCTCATAGCCGGCCGCTGGATAGGTTTTGTCTGAGACGATGTAATGGCGGGAGAATGTATGACATCTTGCAGGGAAGTACTGCAATAATGATACTTGGCGGAGGCAATATAGGGGACTTACCTATGAACGGGGGTAGGCTCGGCCGGCACAACAGACAGTCGCATACCGACAGCATGAAGGACTGCAAGTAGTGTCTTGAGCGTCGGGTTGCCGCTGGGTGACAACGCCCGATACAACGCCTCGCGGGTGACGCCCGCCTCTTGCGCCACGGTCGCAAGTCCTCCATACGCCTCGGCTACATCGCGCAGCGCGAGCAGGCCGACGGCGCGATGATCCGGATTGTCCAATTCTTCCAGCGCCGATTTCAGGTACTCAACCGCAAAGGCCCGATCAGTCCGTAGCTCGGCAATGGTCGCCTCGGTATGGGGAACCGAAGCGGCATGTTTGTGTTTTCTCATGTGTTTCTCCGTTTCCAGTCTAGCCAATATTCCTTGGCCCGTTTGATGTACGTATCCTGCGTACGCTTGTCGCCGCCGCAGAGCAAGATGACCAACGTCGCGCCATGCCGCCCCAGATACATGCGATAGCCAGG
>Ga0105050_10002344_pt1 | contig 27270 bp, 26 predicted proteins | sample FRY01_FD_78088 | JGI IMG/M metagenome (GOLD analysis project Ga0105050, IMG submission 78088) | Freshwater microbial communities from Lake Fryxell liftoff mats and glacier meltwater in Antarctica - FRY-01 | ecosystem: Environmental > Aquatic > Freshwater > Ice > Glacier meltwater ...
CACCTCTCTGAGCAAGATAGTTTGCTTCAAAACAGGTGTCTACTTTTTGTGGGTAACTCGGACACTTAACGTGAAGTAGTTGACATTTTTAGTTGCCAAATTTAGGTGACTTTTTTAGTTGACATATTGCACCCGTTTGGTGCGCATGATATGCCAATGTCACGCCCCCATCAATTACGTTGAAAATCAATTAGCTACTCGTCATTTCACCGCCTCCAGCCGCGCCACCACCCCATCCCGCTCATCCGTCAGCAGATAAACAAATCCATCCGAACCCACGCGCACGTCGCGGATGCGACCGATGACATCGCGCATCAGCCGCTCCTCGCGCACGATCTTTTCGCCATCCAGTTCCAGCCGCACCAGCATTTCATCCTTCAGCGCGCCGACCAGCAGGTTGCCTTTCCAGTTCGGAAATTTGTCACCGGTATAAAACGCCAGACCCGAGGGCGCGATCGACGGCACCCAGTAATGCAACGGCTGTTCCATGCCAGGTTTGGTATTGCCCTCCCCTATCCTGGTGCCGATGCCGTAGTTGACGCCGTAGGTGATGATTGGCCAGCCGTAGTTGCGCCCCGCGCGCATCACGTTGACTTCGTCACCGCCCTGCGGGCCGTGTTCCTGCGTCCATAACTCGCCGGTGCTTGGATGCAGTGCTGCGCCCTGCATGTTGCGGTTGCCGATGGTGAATTTCTCCGGTTTGGCGTTTTTGTTCTTCACGTAGGGATTGTCGGCCGGCACGCGGCCATCGTCATGCAGGCGGATCACTGAGCCGGCGTGGTCATTGAGTTGCTGCGCACGTTCCTTGTCGCCGCGGTCGCCCAGCGTCAGGTAAACATGGCCCTTGCCGTCGAACACGATGCGCCCGCCAAAATGCTGGCCGGCGCGGGTTTTGGGTTCCATGCTGAACAGCAGCTGCACCTCGGTCATGTTGTGACCGCTCAGCTTGCCGCGCGCCAGTGCCGTGCCCCAGCCACCCGGCCCCGGCGCGTTGTAAGCCCAGTAGATCCAGCCGTTCTGCGCGTATTGCGGATGCAGCGCCACATCGAACAAACCGCCCTGCCCGCTGGCGACGATCTCGGGCAAACCCACGACCGGTTTGGGATCGAGTTTGAAATCCTTGTTGACGATGCGCAGCCGGCCCGCGCGTTCGGTAACCAGCATGCGGCCGTCGGGCAGGAAAGCGATGGACCATGGGTTCTGCAGGCCACGGGTCAGCGTGACTACGCGGAAGGCGTGTTTTTCGGACTGTATGGTTTGCGCGGTGGCCGGCACGACCAATGCACTTGCGAGAACAACCATCGTCAACAGGCGTCTGATCATGGGATATCCACAGAAATAGCAGGGTGTCGCGTTTATAATAGCGCCCTTTCGCAAGTCAGCTGGTTTTTGCAAGTCTGCATTTGATGTTACCTGTTCAGCTGCCCGCACCAGGGCAGCGCGCAAGCACTGCTCTGCTGCAGGGTTCGAGTGATGCCCCGGCGCTCGCCGCGCTGGCGGCACGCGCTCGTCCGCTGCTGATGCTGACCGAGTCCGCATGGCAGGCGCAGCGCCTGTTGCAGGAGATTCCGTTCTTCGCGCCGCAGTTGCGGGTGCACCTGCTGCCCGACTGGGAAACCCTGCCCTACGATCATTTCTCACCGCACCACGATCTGGTGTCGGAGCGGCTGGCCACCTTGTGCCAGATCGCACGCGGCGAATTCGACATCGTGCTGGTGCCGGTAACCACCGCGCTCTACCGCATGGCGCCGGTGGACTTCATTACCGCCAATACCTTTTATTTCCGCAAGGGCGAAAAACTCGGCGCCGAAGCGCTGCGCCTGCAGCTCACGCTGGCCGGTTACAACCATGTCACGCAGGTGATTGCGCCCGGCGAATACAGTTTTCGCGGCGGGTTGATTGATCTGTATCCCATGGGCAGCCCACTGCCCTACCGCATCGACCTCTTTGACGAAGTCATCGACTCCATCCGCAGCTTTGACGTCGACAGCCAGCGCTCGATCATGAAAGTGCCGGAAGTACGGCTGCTGCCGGCGCGTGAATTCCCGATGGACAAGGATGCGCAGACGCGGTTCCGCCAGCGTTTCCGCGAACGATTCGAGGGCGATCCGTCGCGCAGTCGCATCTACAAGGACGTGTCCAAGGGCATCCCCACTGCCGGCATTGAATATTTCCTGCCGCTGTTTTTTGATAACACCGCACTGCTTACCGATTACCTGCCGGCGGACACCACGGTCTGCCTGCGCCCCGGTGTCACTGAAGCCATAGACGAATTCTGGGCCGACACGCGCGGGCGGCACGCGATGGTGCGCGGTGATCTCGCCAATCCGGTGTTGCCGCCACAGGAACTGTTCCTCGCCGAGGATGCGTTTTTTGGTGCAATCAAACCCTTTGCGCGCATCGACCTCGATACAGCCATCGCAGTGGTTGCCGGGTCGCCTGCAGAGGCGGATGAAAATACCAATATAATCAACAACTTACAAAACGACGCTGCAACAGCCGTTTTGCCACATCTGAACGTTGAGCGCCGCGCCGAAGATCCGCTGCATCACCTGCGCAGTTTCCTCAAGGGTTTTGATGGCCGCGTGCTGGTGCTCGCCGAGAGCCTGGGCCGCCGCGAAACCATGCTCGAATATTTTGCCGAGTACGACCTGAAGCCGACGCAGGCGACCGATTGGGCACAGTTCATCGCAAGCACTGAACGTTTTGTGCTGAGCGTGGCACCGCTGCACACCGGCTTCATCGACGTCGCTGCACAACGCGCGGTGATCACCGAAAACGAACTCTATGCCGCGCAGGTGCGACAGCGCGCGGTGCGCGATGCCAAACGCACCTCTGCCGAAGGCATGTTGCGCGACCTGTCCGAGGTCAAGATCGGTGACCCGGTGGTGCATGAAACCCACGGCATCGGCCGTTACCTCGGACTGCACACCATGGACCTCGGTGAAGGCAGCACCGAATTCCTGACGCTGGAATACGCCAAGGCAGACAAACTCTATGTGCCGGTCTCCAGCCTGCACCTGATCAGCCGCTACAGCGGTGCCGCGCCCGAACAGGCGCCGCTGCACCAGCTGGGCAGCGGGCAATGGGACAAGGCCCGCAAAAAAGCCGCAGCCCAGGTTCACGACACCGCCGCCGAACTGCTGGCGTTGTATGCGCAGCGCGCGACCCGCGAAGGCCACGCTTTCAAAATGACACCGCACGATTACGAAGCCTTTGCCGAAGGTTTCCCGTTTGAAGAAACCGCCGATCAGGCCGCCGCCATCAATGCCACGCTGGAAGACCTGAAAAGCACCAAACCCATGGACCGGCTGATCTGCGGCGACGTGGGTTTCGGCAAGACTGAAGTGGCGCTGCGCGCCGCCTTTGTAGCCGTTGCCGACGGCAAACAGGTCGCTGTGCTGGTACCGACCACGCTGCTGGCCGAACAGCATTTCAATACCTTCTCCGATCGTTTCGCCGACTGGCCGGTGAAGGTCGCCGAACTGTCGCGCTTCCGCACGGCTAAAGAAACCACTGAGGCGCTGCACGGCCTGGCCGAAGGCCGGGTCGATATTGCCATCGGCACCCACAAGCTGATCGGCCGCGACGTCAATTTCAAAAACCTCGGGCTGGTGATCCTCGATGAGGAACATCGTTTCGGCGTGCGCCAGAAGGAACGCCTGAAAGCGCTGCGCGCCGAAGTCGATGTACTGACGCTGACGGCTACACCCATCCCGCGTACGCTGGCACTGTCGCTGGAAGGTCTGCGCGATTTTTCGGTGATTGCCACGGCGCCGCAGCGCCGCCTCGCAATCAAGACCTTTGTCGCGCGTTATGCCAAATCACTGATCCGCGAAGCCGCGCTGCGCGAATTGAAACGCGGCGGCCAGATTTATTTCCTGCACAACGACATCGACACCATACGCAACGTCGAGGAAGAACTGACGCGACTGCTGCCCGAAGCGCGCATCCGCATCGCCCACGGTCAGATGCGCGAGCGCGAGCTGGAACTCGCGATGCGGGATTTCTACCAGGGCCGCTTCAACGTGCTGTTGTGCACCACCATCATCGAAACCGGGATCGACATCCCCACTGCCAACACCATCATCATCAACCGTGCCGACCGTTTTGGCCTGGCGCAATTGCACCAGTTGCGCGGCCGCGTCGGTCGTTCGCACCACCAGGCCTATGCCTATCTGCTGCTGCCCGACGAGGGCAACATCACCACCAACGCCAAGAAACGGCTGGAAGCCATCCAGTCGATGGAAGAACTCGGTTCCGGCTTTTTCCTTGCCATGCACGACCTGGAAATCCGCGGCGCCGGCGAAGTGCTGGGCGAATCGCAGTCGGGCGAGATCCATGAAATCGGCTTCAATCTCTATTGCACCATGCTGGATGCGGCCGTGAAATCACTGAAGGCCGGCAAGGTGGCGGATCTGAATGCGCCGCTGGGCGTGACCACTGAAATCAACCTGCACGCTCCGGCGCTGCTGCCTGAAGTCTACTGCAGCGACGTGCACGAACGCCTGGTGCTCTACAAACGCCTGGCCAACTGCGATAACGAGGAACAACTGCAACTGCTGCAGGAAGAACTGATCGACCGCTTCGGTGAGCTGCCGGAACCCACACGCACGCTGATTGACAGCCATCGCCTGCGCCTGCTGGGCAAACCGCTGGGCATCGCGCGCATCGATGCCAGCGACAGCGTCATCCAGCTGCATTTCATCCCCAACCCGCCGATCGAGCCGATGAAAATCATCAAGCTGATCCAGACCCGCAAAAACTACAAACTGGCCGGCCAGGACCGCTTGCGCATCGAGATCAAGACTGAGAATCTGAAGTCGCGTGTCGCGGAAATTCGCAAGACGTTTACCGAACTGTCCTAGACTGCAGCGGCGCGGCCTATACTAGCGGCCACCTCCATCCTGTAGAAGGCACACCATGCGCACATTGCGTTGGTATTTGTTCGCCCCCGTCTGCGCCTTAATAGCTGCTGCGCTGCCACTGCTTGCCGCAGCCCAGGCCCCCGCCATCGGCATCGTTGTCATGCACGGCAAGGGCGGCAGCCCCGCCGGCCTCGTCCGCGAACTCGCCGAAGGATTGCAGGGCAAGGGCTTACACGTCGCCAATATCGAAATGCCCTGGTCCCGCAAACGCGACTACGACAAAAACGTGGCAGCTGCCGAACAGGAAGTGGATGCCGCACTGGCGAGCCTGCGCAGTGCCGGCGCGAAAAAAGTATTTGTCGCCGGTCACAGCCAGGGTGCGGTGTTTGCGATCCACTACGCGACCAAACACCCGATTGACGGCCTGGTCGTCATCGCACCCGGCGGCAACGTCGGCACGTCGTTCTACCAGCAGCAGGTGGGCTCGGCAGTCGATCGTGCCCGCGACATGGTGAAGTCCGGAAAGGGTGACGAACGCGGCGAGTTCGACGAGTTCGAAGGCGGCAAGGGCACCACCACGGTGCGTACCACGGCCGCGGTCTATTTCTCGTGGTTTGATCCCGACGGCGCGATGAACCAGATGAAATCATCGCGCGCGCTGCCCGCCTCACTGCCGGTGTTGCATGTTGCGCCGACCAGCGATTACCCGGCACTGCTACGCGCCAAACACGAAATGTTCAGCGCGCTCCCCGACCATCCACTGAAGAAATTGTACGAACCCTCGGCCAACCATCGCACCGCGCCCACGGCGGCGTTGGCAGAGATAGTGCGCTGGAGTGCGGAAGTCGCCGCCCGATAACACTGTAGCCCGGAGGAAGTCCCCTTGGGGGACAGCGTAATCCGGGGTCGCGCAGCGACTGAATTCATCCCCATCAATCAAACAATGCAATGACTCATCCCCCGGATTACGCCCCGCAGGAAGTCCCCTTGGGGGACGGCCTGCGGCCTCATCCGGGCTACAACGGCGTCAGCTCACCGCATTCGAATGAAAAATCAATCCCGCGTGCTCGCGCAGCGCGTGGAACTTTATTTTCGGCCACTGCTCGCTGGCGACATCAATCTCGATAGAATTCGCGGCCAAAAACGCCGGCGCATCAACGGCATCGTGCGCCACCCGGTGGGCATTGGCATTGATGAAGCGCTGCAGCTCGCGGTCATCTTCACAGGTCACCCAGCGCGCTGCGACGTAACGTGCTGGAGACAGTCGCGCTTCGCAGCCGTATTCATGCTTCAGGCGATGCGCGACCACTTCGAACTGCAACTGTCCGATGGCGCCCAGCAATAACAGTGTGCCCGCCACCGGCTTGAACACCTGGATCGCGCCCTCCTCACCCAGTTGCGCGAGGCCGGTGCGCAACTGCTTGCTGCGCAGCGGGTCGGCCACTTCGACGGTCTGAAACAGTTCGGGTGCAAAAAACGGCAGCCCGGTGAACTGCAGATCCTCGCCTTCAGTCAGCGTGTCACCCAGTTGCAGCACGCCGTGGTTAGGGATGCCAATGATGTCGCCGGCGTAGGCGTCCTCGACCTGCTCGCGGCGCTGCGACAGGAATGACACCACGCTGCTCGGGCGGAAGAATTTTCCGGTACGGCAATTCTTCAGCCGCATGCTGCGTTCGAAGCGACCCGAGCACACGCGGATAAAGGCAACGCGGTCGCGGTGGCCCGGGTCCATATTGGCCTGGATCTTGAACACTACCCCGGAAAACCTGGACTCCACCGGCTCCACTTTGCGCTGCAGCGCCGTGTGCGAGCGCGGTGGCGAGACGAAGTCGACCACGGCATCAAGGACTTCCTGCACGCCGAAGTTGTTGATCGCGGAACCGAAGAACAGCGGCGTTTGCTTGCCCGCGAGAAATTCATCCCGATCGAATTCAGGCGACACGCCCTGCACCAGCTCGATTTCCTGGCGCGCATGGGCAAAGGTGTCGCCAAAACGCGCAACAATTTCCGGGTTGGCGATGCCGGCAATGATTTCATTCTCGTCGTCACCGACACGGTCTTCGCCGGCAGTGAACACGCGCATGCGGTCGTTGCGCAGATCGAATACACCCTTGAACTGCTTGCCCATGCCCACCGGCCAGGTGCAGGGCACCACAGGCATACCCAGCGTGCGTTCGATTTCATCGACGAGGTCCGTTGGCTCACGCACTTCGCGGTCCATCTTGTTGATGAAGGTGATCACCGGCGTGTTCTGCGCGCGGCAGACCTGCAACAGCCGCAGCGTCTGCGGCTCGATGCCGTTGGCAGCATCGATCACCATCAGCGCGGCATCCACCGCGGTCAGCACGCGATAGGTGTCTTCGGAGAAGTCACGGTGGCCGGGCGTGTCGAGCAGGTTGATCACGCAGTCGCGGTATTCCATCTGCATTACCGAGCTCGCTACCGAAATGCCGCGCTGCTTTTCGATTTCCATCCAGTCTGAGGTCGCGTAGCGCGAAGCCTTGCGCGATTTCACACTGCCGGCGATGTGGATCGCACCGGCAAACAGCAGCAGCTTTTCAGTCAGCGTGGTTTTGCCCGCGTCGGGGTGCGAAATGATGGCGAACGTGCGCCGCCGCGAAACTTCCTTGTCGATACTCATGGATACCCTGCATTGATACCTGGTGCAGCGCTCACGCCGGATGCGCTGAACGTCTTGCGGCGCGCATTATAAGCGATAATTTATTATTATTTAAAATCAACGGGATACGAACTAACTCCGGGTCGACAAGACCCAGGGGGTTTGTAACGGAAGGTCAATCTTTCGGTACCGGCCAGACTGCGGTGGCGGATCCGGGCGGGTGCAAGATCGTGTGCTGTATGCCCAGAAAGATCGGCTCGGCCTTGCGCCGGTAAATGTTGATCTTGGCGTTGTAGACCGTGCGGGTGATGTCGTGCTTGTCATTCAACACATAACGATTCACCAGAAAGTTGCCCCCCGGTGCCGCACTGCCGGTCAGATAACAACGTATGGTGTCGATCTGGTCGCCAGCGATGTCCAGTCCCCGCAACTGCTCCAGAGTATCCACCGTTCTCGCCACAAAATCAGTCGTGCTGCAGTGTCCGGTTCCGCCCTGATCCTCGTCGTCCATTTCAATATCAAAATCACCAAGCAGGATCTGGCCCGGCAGCGCCTGCTCGATCATCCGGGACAGTTCGATGGTGACCTGGCCGACGATGTAACCGAAGGTGGTCGGATTCAGCCCCTCAACCTGGTAGAACTCGTAGTGTTCTCCGACATGGAACGCCGCGCGCAGCACCGGCACCGGAAAACGTTTCGCCTTTTGCTGTGCGACCGCATTGTCGGCGAGGACCAGCACCACCAGTTCATAAAGCGCAATATTGGCTTCTATTGTTTGCGCCCGGTTCCAGATGTAGAAGCCGTCGCCGGTCGTGGTGCGGGCGAAATTGATTTCGACATTCCTGGACACCAGTTGGCGATACGCCGAGTTCACCGAATAGCTGATGCTGTTCAGCATGGCGACCTGCTCCAGCGGCGAGCATAGTGAAAAGCCGACGGCATCAATCAGCACCACGGCACGCTTGGGCACCAGTGATACGCCGTAGCGCGAAATCATCCGCGACAGCAGCGCGTCACTGATTAGCAGGGCCTGCGAAAAACGCTTGCGTAACACCTGCGATTTGTTTCCCAGCACGCTGCAGATGCGCTCAAACTCCGGCAACGGCACGAACTTCGGACCCGACAGGATCGAATTGATGAAGTTTTCGGTATCTACCTCGGATCCTGGCGACTCCGCATCGCCATCAAAAGGTTCGAGGATTACGTAATGGCGCACCGCCAGAAACAGGTATTCATCATCCTGGCGCGTCCACACCAGCAGGATGTTGTTGCCCAGATCCCAGGCATCGAACAGCAGATCGTCGATCGCAAACAACAGCTGCCGGATCTCAGGCGTCAGTGCCTGGCCCCCTTCGGCTGCTGCGGCCACCACATCTATCCAGCTGTAGCGTTTGATAGTGCCTCCCTGCGCTGCGAACCAAAACTGCAACCTTGACGAACTTGTGACCGGATTCCACGGTTAAGTCACTATGCCACCGATCGACTACTGCGATGCTTTTATTGTAAATTTATCTCGCACTCGAATCGAACGCAACAGCGCATGACGCTACCGCTACAATAGCCTGATGAACCACATGCGCGCCGCGACCGGATCCCCACCTCGCTCCGTCACCAAAAAATCATGGGCAGTCATAGACCGGCAACGAAGTGGAGCACATCGCCATGTTTGAACTCAAAACCACCGCCTTGTTCATTGCCACGGCCATCGCCGAAATCATCGGCTGTTACCTGCCCTGGTTGTGGCTCAACAAGGGCGCGTCAGCATGGTGGCTGGTGCCGGCGGCGGCATCACTGGCGCTGTTCGTCTGGCTGCTGACGCTGCATCCTGCAGCGGCGGGCCGGGTCTATGCCGCATACGGCGGCATCTATGTCGCCACCGCCATGTTCTGGCTGTGGGCAGTCGACGGCATGCGCCCGACCATCTGGGATTTGACTGGCGCCGCTGTCGCCATCAGCGGTATGGCCATCATCATGTTTGCGCCGTGCCCGTGACGAGCGCATGGTAACTACGCTGTACAGCGCGTATTAAAGGGATTTGTGCGTGCCGTCGCAGTACGGCGGATTTTTGGTGTGCTTGCAGCCGCACAGCCACTGCTTCCCTGCTTCAGTCACGGTAAATTTCACCGGCACGAAGGATGTGGTTTTATGCGAACTGTCGCAGAACGGCTGCTTTTTCGATAACCCGCAGGCGCACCACCAGTAGTCGCCGGGTGTCAGCTCCAGGGCATAAGGACTTTTTTGGGCACAAACCGGTTCAGACATAACGGCTCTCCTGAGCAAGTCAGACCCGCGCCAGCATCTGCGCGACGGCACGGCACGTCAAGCGCATTGTCTCCATCACAATGCGTATTCCTTACCGGCGTATGATGCCGTGACCCCACATGACACGGGTGCTGACATGCGCATATTCACTGCATACGCCCTGCTGCTGGTTGCCGCCTGGCCCGCGGCCCAGGCCCAAACACTGCAAGTCATGGATGTGCCGACACGCCCCGGCGTAACCCAGCGCATCCTGGTCATTAAACCCGATCACCCCAAAGCTGCAGTCGTGCTGTTTGCCGGCGGCGACGGTGCGATCGGCATCCAGCCCGACGGACGAATCCAGCGTGGCGGCAATTTTCTGGTGCGCTCGCGCGATCTGTTCGCCGGCAATAATCTGCTGACCGTGGTCATCGATGCGCCCTCCGACCGTTCCAGCGTGCCGCGGCAGACGGCAGAACATGTCACCGACATCAAGGCAGTGATCGCCTGGCTGCGGCAGCAGGCACCCATTCCCGTATGGCTGGTCGGCACCAGTCGCGGCACGCAATCAGCTGCCCATGTCGCCACACACCTGCCAGCCGCCGAAGGCGAGCCTGATGGCATCGTGCTCACCGCAACCATACTCACCGACCGCCGCGAACGCGCAGTACCGGAAATGGCACTCGACCGGCTGCGCGTCCCCGTGCTGGTGGCGCACCACAAAGCCGATGGCTGCCGTTATTGCCTGTTCAGCGACATGCCGCGCCTGATGGAGCGCCTGACTACATCACCGCGCAAGGAGCATTGGTGTTCAAAGGCGGCAACGACGTGGGTGACCCCTGCCAGGCGCGAGCACACCACGGTTTCAACGGTATCGAGCGCGAGGTCGTTGATCGCATCGCGGCATGGATCACCAAGCCCTGATACCGACGGCCGCAGCGGCTCCGCTATAATCGCCGCTCATTTTTACGGAAGTCGTCATGCATCTCGTCATCCAGGGCGCAGAAGTCGAAACGAGCGATCTCAAAACGCTCGCCAAGCTGTCCGGCGCCAGCGCCATCGATCGCTTGTCCGACACCGCGTTTCGTTTGAGCCGCGCGCAGCCTGCTGCCGGCATCGCCGAACTCTGCACCAACAGCAAACTCGATTACGGTTTTGTACCTGCAGGCCGCCAGCTCACCGACTTCCGGCTGCTGGTGATGGACATGGATTCGACGCTGATCACCATGGAGACCATAGACGAGCTGGCGGACATGATCGGCATCAAGGCCGAGGTCGCGGCCATTACCGCAGAAGCCATGCGCGGCGAAATTGAATACGATGAAAGCCTGCGCCGGCGGCTGGCATTGCTCAAAGGCTTGGACCAGAGCGCATTGCAGCGCGTTTACGACGAACGGCTGAAGTTTTCTCCGGGTGCGGAGCAACTGCTCAAAGCGGCACGGCAAGCCGGCATTAAAACCCTGCTGGTGTCCGGCGGTTTCACCTTCATGACCGACCGGTTAAAAACGCGGGTCCAACTGGATTACACGCATTCGAACGTGCTGGAAATGGTAAATGGCAAGCTGACCGGCGCGGTTACCGGCGGTATCGTCAACGCCGATGCCAAACGCAGCATGCTGTTGAAAGTGGCGACCGAGTTGAAAATTTCACGCGCGCAGATCGCCGGTGTCGGCGACGGCGCGAACGACCTGAAGTTTCTTGCTGAATGCAGCGTCAGCGTGGCTTATCGCGCCAAACCAGTGGTACGGGAGAAAACCAGTTATGCGCTGAACCACTCTGGACTGGATGCCATGCGTTATCTGCTCTCTGCAGAGTAGATAAAATACATAATATAATCAACTGCTTACGTAGTTACACCAAATACAATCAATACACCGGCGTGCGCACACTGCCCTCCAGGCGGAACGGTCGCAGCGGCTCCGCCCCGGCACTGCACATGCCGTAGATGAACGGAAACACATCGCGCCCCGGCGTCAGGAAACGCAGATCCTTGAACCAGATGCATAGCTGCGCCGCATCGGCATCCACGCTGTGCAAGGCCGGATACGCCGCGAACCAGCGGAAAAAAGCGAACTGTGGATGTTCAAATACCGCACGCACCGCAGAGCCCTGTGCCCCCTTGCCGTAGCGCACATCGTTTTCCCACAGCGCCTGATCCAGCGGTCTGTAAACCGCATCCAGCCGGGCGATCCAACCCGCATCTGCTGCCGGCGCCATCACGGACTTGCGGATCAGATTGATGTGGCTGTAGTGGTAATCGTCAGCAGTCTCCACCACCACCATCCAGTTGAACGGTGATACCGGCCGCGGCATCGCCGTGACACGCGCCTGCTGCAGCCCTGTCGATTGCGCATAACGTTCACCGAAATCCACGGCCTGCTGCAGCAATGCGAATTGCAGCAGCACATACCCCACCAGCACAGTCAGGCCGGCTACTGCCGGCAGCCGTGACTTGCGCCAGATCAGCGACAGCAGCAGGCCGGCGACGATGATGCCGGAGAACCACAGATCAATGATGAATGTGGTGCCGATGCCATAACGAAAATCGGAGAACGGCGCAAAAATCATCGTGCCAAAGCCGGTAATGCTGTCACCGGCAATGTGCGCCGCCAGCGACATCGCGACGACCGGCGCGTACGCCCGCCAGCGCGGTCCGCTGCGCCAGAGCATCGAAAATATCCACGCCAGCAGCACAGTCCATAGCGGCAGCATCAGCAGCGAATGAGTTACGCCGCGATGGTGATACAGATAGGACAGCGGTGAAATCCACGACGCAACCACATCGATGTCGGGGAATGCCGCCATCACGGCGCCGATGGCAACGCGACGGCCCAGCGGCAGCGCGGGTTTGTCGCCACTGCCGGCGGTGGCACGCGCCAGCAACGCGCCGGACAGTGCGTGGGTCAGGGTATCCATTTAAGACCGTGAAGGAGAAAAGGTGAGCAGTGGAAAGAAAGAAATACGAGGAAAAGTGCGGGGAGAAGTGCGGGGAGAAGTGCGGGGAGATATGCGGCGGGCTGGAGACTGCGTTAATCCCAGCGGTCATCCTTGACCTGGATGACGCCGTTTTCCACGCGTACCGGAAATTTTGCAGTGGGTTCGTATGCCGGCGCCGTCAGTGCCTCCCCGGTGCGCACGCAAAACCGCGCACCGTGGCGAGGGCAGATAACCTGATCACCGTCTATGGTGCCGCCGGCCAAATCACCGCCGTCATGGGTGCACACATCCTCGATCGCAAAATATTCGCCGTTGAGGTTGAACACGGCAACTGCAGCGCCATCGACATCGGCTACCTTGCAGGTGCCGGGCGCAAGCTCGCCGACTGCGGCAACAGTGACCCACTCCGCCATAGTTATATCGCGACGACTTCGAGGTCAGGTTCGATCTGGCGCACCAGGCTTTCGATGCCGGCCAGCGTGCCCGACAGCGAACTCGGGCAGCTGCCGCAGGCACCCTGGTAATGCACCGACAGCTTGTTGCCTTCCAGCCCCATCACGTAAAGATCACCGCCGTCGTTCTGCAGGTACGGCCGGATCTGTTCATCGAGGATGGCATTGATCTTGTCCAGCCGTTCGCGGTCTTCGGGACTCAGCGATTCCAGATCCATGGCTTCGCTGGACTGTTCGGCCAGCTGCGACGACTGCGCATCAGCTGACGGCGCATCGCGGATCGGCACCGCCAGCTTGCGCATCAGTTCCTGCCAGTCGGCACCACCGTCCTGGGTCACCGTCACCCAGTGATCGACGTAAAACACGTTGGTCACATGCTCGATGTCGAACAAGGCCAGCGCCAGCGGGTCACCTACTGCCTGCTCCGGCTTGTCAAACGAACGCGTCACGCCCCAGGTCAGCGGCTCGCGCAGGATGAACTTCATCGCGTTGGGATTAGGAGTCGGTTCGATTTCAGCGATTTTTGGCATGTGCGTAATGCAAATTCAGTTAGTCAGCAGATCATTCAGTTGAAGCCGTGTCGGTGCCGGCAAAAGCCGCATGCAGCGTGTGCCACGGCAGGATCGCGCATTTGACGCGGGTCGGCAGGTCACGCACGCCGGAAAATACCGTCAGCCGTCCGAGGTGATGCGGCGCCTCCAGGTCGAGCTTGCCGGTGGTCATTTCGCGGAATTCCTGCACCATCTGCTCGGCATCGGACTTGCTCTTGCCCTTGACGATGGCCGTCATCATCGACGTCGACGCCTTGCAGATCGCACAGGCCTCACCTTCGAAGCCCAGGGCTTCCACGGTGTCACCGTTCAACCGCAGTGAGAGGTGGATGTGGTCGCCGCACAGCGGATTAAGTCCCTCCGCTTTGTGCGTGGCATCCGCAAGCATGCCCCAGTTGCGAGGCTTCTTGTTGTGCTCGAGGATGACTTCCTGATAAAGCTGTCGGCTGTCAGTCATGGTGATAAGACTATGCGAAAAGTTTCTGCACCCTGGCGATGGATGCCACCAGCGCATCCACTTCGGCCATGGTGTTGTAAAAAGCGAAGGACGCGCGCGAAGTCGCCGGCACCTTGAAGCGCTGCATCACCGGTTGTGCGCAGTGGTGGCCGGTACGGATCGCCACGCCATCGTCATTAAGCAGAGATCCGACGTCATGCGGATGCACGCCGTCGATGGCAAACGACAGCACCGCGGCTTTTTTCTCGGCAGTGCCGATCAGCCGCACGCCTGGCATGCGGTGCATCTGGTCGGTCGCGTAATCCAGCAGATCGGTTTCATGCGCAGCGATGCGCTCGATGCCGACTGCAGTCAGGTAATCAATGGCCGCGCCCAGCGTGATCGCTGCGCCGATCGGCGGCGTACCGGCCTCGAACTTGGCGGGTATCGGTGCGTAGGTGGTTTTTTCGAAGGTTACCGACAGGATCATGTCGCCGCCGCCCTGGTAGGGCTGCATTTTTTCCAGCAGCGCTGCCTTGCCGTAGAGCACGCCTATGCCTGTGGGCCCGCACAGCTTGTGGCCGGAGAACGCATAGAAATCGCAGTCGAGGTCCTGCACGTCCACTTTCAGGTGGGGTGCTGCCTGCGCGCCATCGACCAGCACCGGCACGCCGCGCTCATGCGCAATGGCGATCATCTCCTTCACCGGCACGATGGTGCCCAGCGCATTCGAGACATGGGGCATCGCAACAAATTTGGTCTTCGCACTGAACAGCTTGCGGTATTCATCAACCAGCACTTCACCGCGATCGTTAATGGGCACCACGCGGATTTTGGCGCCCTTCTCTTCGGCCACCATCTGCCAGGGCACGATGTTGGAATGATGCTCCAGCGTGGTCAGGATGATTTCATCGCCCGCCTGGAAGAACTTGCGGCCGTAGCCGTGCGCCACCAGGTTGATCGCATCGGTGGTGCCGCTGGTGAATATGCATTCCCGCGATTCAGCGGCATTGATGAAAGCCTGCACCTTGTGCCGCGCAGCTTCGTATTCGGCAGTTGCGGTTTCCGACAGGTAATGCACAGCGCGGTGGATGTTGGCGTGCTGTTCCGAGCGGTACTTTACCCAGCGCTCCATGACCTGCTTCGGCATCTGGCTGGAGGCGGCATTGTCCAAAAAAACCAGCGGCTTGCCATTGACCTTGAGGTCGAGGATGGGGAAATCGCGGCGCAGACGGGCGACGTCCAGTGCCGATGGCGGCGTGACCGTCGTGGCCAGTGATTCGCGCCCGCTCATACACCACCCTCGGTGCGGGCCATGACGTTTTTCTCCAGTTGGGCCACCAGCGACGGCACCGGGATGCGGTCGATGATCTCGGCGCCAAAGGCATAGGTCAGCAGATTGCGCGCCGCCGCTTCCGGCAGACCACGGCTCAGCAGGTAGAACAGGTTTTCGGCATCAATCTGGCCGACAGTGGCGCCGTGCGCACATTTCACATCATCGGCAAAAATTTCCAGTTGCGGCTTGGTGTCCACATGCGCCTTGTCCGACAGCAGCAGGTTGTGGCTCTGCTGCGAGGAATCGGTCTGCTGCGCACCCTCACGCACGAACACCTTGCCGTTGAATACCGCATGCGCGCCACCGCCGACGATGGTCTTGTGCACCTGCTCGCAAGTGCCGTGGGGCTGGGTATGGTCCATCAGGGTATGGGTATCGGCCAGCTGGCGGCCGCCGATCAGCGCAATGCCGTCCATTTGCGCATGGGCACCCTCGCCTTGCTGGATCACTGTCAGATTATTGCGCGACAGCCGCGCACCGAAGGTCACCGCGTGCGCCAGGTAACGCGCATCCCTGGCCAGCGTCACTGCACAGTTGCTGATATGGAAGGCAGCGTTGTTCTCGCGCTGCAATTTGATGTGGCGCACCGAAGCATTGGCTGCCACAGCCACTTCGGTCACGGCGTTGGTCAGACCGGTATCTTCGCCCAGAGTCACGTAATCCTCGATCACGCAACATTCGCTGCCGGATTCCGCCACCACCAGGCAACGCGGATGTACCGCAGCGCCCTTGCGCGTCGCCACAAACAGCAGGTGTATCGGCTGTTTGAACGCGGTGTTTTTTGCGGCGTGGATGAATACGCCTTGCTGCAGGTAAGCGGTATTTAATGCCGTGAACAGGTCATGTTCATCCGTGGCCAGTTGCGCCAGATGCGGCTCGATCAGCGCAGCGTGGGTTTTCAGGGCCTCATTGTGGTCACCAGCCAACAATTCCACGGTAATGCCTGCGGGCAATTTACTCCGCACCGAAAGTGCCGGCGCATAAATGCCATCGACGAAGGTCAGTCGCACCGCGGCTTCCGGCACATTAAATGCAGCGATGTCGGATTCAGCCACATCGGCGGCAGCACTCACCGGCTGGAACTGCACCTTGGTCAGCGGCGTCAGGTCGGTGAAGCGCCATTCTTCATCACGCGTGGTCGGTACCGACAACGCATTGGCACGCTCCAGCGCTGCTGCACGGCGCGTGTTCAGCCAGCTTGCCGGGCTCGCCGGCACGGCAGCACTGCCGGCCAGCAGTGATGCCACGTACGGATGAGCAGATTTTGTTGCAGTGACGCTCACGCTGCGGCTCCTGCTTTCTTGTCGTCCAGCAACCAGTCGTAACCGCGCTCTTCGAGCTGCAGCGCCAGCGCCTTGTCGCCGGACTTGATGATGCGCCCGGCCGACATCACATGCACATGATCCGGCGTGATGTAGTTGAGCAGGCGCTGGTAATGGGTCACCAGCACACAGGCGTTGTCTTTATTCAGCAGCTTGTTGACGCCACCCGCGACCACACGCAGCGCATCGATGTCCAGACCCGAGTCAGTTTCATCGAGCAGTGCCAGCACCGGTTCGAGCAAGGCCATCTGCAGAATCTCATTGCGTTTTTTCTCGCCACCGGAAAAACCGTCATTAATGCTTCGGCTGAGGAAGCTCGGATCCATTTCCAGCAGCTTCATTTTTTCGCGCACCAGATCGTCGAACTCCAACGGATCGAGGTCGTCCTTGCCGCGCGGCACCTGCACCGTGTTGTAGGCCAGGCGCAGGAACGCGCTGTTGGTGACGCCGGGGATTTCCACCGGGTACTGGAAGCCGAGGAACATGCCGGCGCGGGCGCGCTCATCCGAAGACAGCGCAAACAGGTCCTTGCCCTGATACAACACCTCACCGCCACTGACGCTGTAGGCCGGGTGGCCTGCCAGCACCTTGGCGAAAGTGCTTTTACCCGAACCGTTGGGCCCCATGATGGCGTGCACTTCACCGGCACGCACTGTCAGGTTGATGCCCTTCAGTATGGCAACACCCGCCACGGTAGCGGTCAGGTTTTTTACTTCGAGCAAGATTTTGGCGTTTTTATTGATCATCCGACACTACCTTCAAGTTTCAGGCCGAGGAGCTTGGTCGCCTCTACGGCGAACTCCATCGGCAGTTGCTGGAACACATCCTTGCAGAATCCGTTGATGATCATCGACACCGCTTCTTCGGTGGGGATGCCACGGCTCTGGAAATAAAACAGCTGGTCTTCACCGATTTTCGAGGTTGTTGCTTCGTGCTCAACCTTGGCCGTCGGATTCTGCACCTGGATGTAGGGGAACGTATTGGCACCGCTCTTCGCGCCGATCAGCATCGAATCGCATTGCGAAAAATTGCGCGCGCCCGCGGCGCGCGGGCCAATTTTCACCAGTCCGCGGTAACTGTTGTTGGAGTGCCCCGCGGAGATGCCCTTGCTGATGATGGTGCTCTTGGTGTTTTTACCGATGTGTATCATCTTGGTGCCGGTATCGGCTTGTTGCTTGTGATTGGTCAGCGCCACCGAATAAAACTCGCCGATCGAATTGTCGCCAAGCAGCACGCACGACGGATATTTCCAGGTGATCGCCGAACCGGTCTCGACTTGGGTCCACGAAATTTTGGAATTCACACCCTTGCACAGCCCGCGCTTGGTGACGAAGTTGTATATGCCACCTTTGCCGTTTTCGTCACCGGCGTACCAGTTCTGTACCGTTGAATATTTGATGTCGGCATCGTCCAGCGCCACCAGCTCCACCACCGCCGCATGCAGCTGGTTGGTATCGAACTTGGGCGCCGTGCAGCCTTCGAGGTACGACACTTTCGCGCCTTCCTCGGCAATGATCAGCGTGCGTTCGAACTGCCCCGAATCCTGGGTATTGATGCGGAAATAGGTCGACAGCTCCATCGGGCACTTCACGCCCTTGGGGATAAAACAGAACGAACCGTCAGTGAATACCGCGGAATTGAGCGCGGCATAGTAGTTGTCACCGGTCGGCACCACCGAACCCATGTATTTGCGTACCAGCTCCGGGTGGTCACGAACGGCATCGGAAATTGAACCGAAAATGATGCCGACCTCGGCGAGTTTTTCCTTGTACGTCGTTGTCACCGACACCGAGTCAAAAATGACGTCCACAGCAACACCCGCCAACGCGGCACGCTCGTGCATGGGCACGCCGAGCTTCTCGAATGTGCGCAGCAATTCCGGATCAACCTCGTCCATGCTCGTGAGCTTGGGTTTGGCCTTGGGTGCAGAAAAGTAGCTGATCGCCTGAAAATCGATTTTCGGGTAATGCACGTTCGGCCACTGCGGCTCTTCCATCGTCAGCCAGTGCCGATAGGCCTGCAGCCGGAATTCCAGCAGCCACTCCGGCTCCTTCTTCTTCGCCGAAATCATGCGGATAACGTCTTCGCTCAGCCCCTTGGCCAGCGTTTCGGACTCGATGTCCGTGACGAAGCCGTGTTTGTAGGGCTGGCTGACGAGGTTGTCTAAAACAGTGCTCATTTTAATATCCGTAAAAACCGGTTATTGGTTACTGGTAATTGGTAATTGGTAATTGGTAACAGCCATCTACTTACTCTGACCTGCCAATCACCATTTTCCAATCACAAATTACCATTTACTTGTCTTCTTTCACGCTGAAGCTTTCGCCGCAACCACAAGTCGCGTCCACGTTGGGATTGCTGAACTTGAAAATCTGCTTCAGCCCGTCTTTGACAAAATCGAGCGTGGAACCGTCAAGGACCTGCAGGCTCGCGCCGTCGACCACCAATTTGGAGTCGTGCGCCTCGAATACCTGATCGTCGGCCTGTACTGCGTCGGCATAATCATAGGTATAGGCCCAGCCCGAACAGCCGTTTTTCTTCACACCCACGCGCAATCCGAGACCCTTGCCGCGTTTGGCGATCTGATTTCTGATCTGTTGTGCTGCGTTTTCCGTCAATTGAATTGCCATGTCATTGCTCCCGCATTGATTTCACTACACCGCAACAGCGGTCAGCCGCCGCAGGCGCCGCGCAACCGTCGCCAGCGCCGTCAAAAATCCATCCACCTGCTCCGCCGTGTTCGCAGCGCCCAGCGAAAAACGCACTGCGCCACGGGCAATTTCCGGCGCCACACCCATCGCCAGCAGTGTCGCCGACGGTTCGGTGTTGGCACTCGAACATGCCGCGCCCGCTGCCACCGCATAACCTACCTTATCCAGTTCGATTACCAGCGCTTCGCCGTCTATGCCCCTGAGCGCAAAATAACTGGTGTTGGCCACACGCGTCGCCCCCGTGCCGAACAGCACTGCGTCCAACCCGGCCAGGCCACGTTCCAGTTGCTCGCGCAGGGATTCCAGCGTCCGGTTGAGCGTCTTCATGCGCCCCACCGCCAGTTCACAGGCCGCGCCAAAACCAGCAATGGCCGCGACATTCTCGGTACCGGAGCGCGCACCGCGTTCGTGTCCGCCGCCGGACAGCAACGGCCGCAGTTCCAGCCGCTTGTCGACAATCAGCGCACCAGCCCCCTTGGGGCCATAAATCTTGTGCGCCGACACCGTCATCGCCTGCACATTGAGCGCATTAAAATCCACCGGTATCTTGCCCAGCGCCTGCACCGCGTCGGTATGCATCACGGCTTTGACCTGCCGTGCCCGCTCACCCACCGCAGCAACATCCTGAACCACGCCGGTTTCATTGTTGGTCAGCATCACTGACACCACACCCGTGGCTGTCTGCAATGCCGCATCCACATCGTCCAGATCAATCGCACCGTGGCGATTCACTGCCAGCTTGCGCACGCTCCAGCCCTGGCGCGCCAGTTCCTGCGCCGGCTTTGCCACGCAGGGATGTTCAATCGCGCTGACTGCAATCTGCGTCGGCTGCAGATATCCGGTCGCACCCTTGACGAACAAATTGTTCGCTTCGGTGCCGCCACTGGTGAATATCACCTGTGCGGGCTGCACACCAACCACTGCGGCCACCTGCTCGCGCGCGGCATCAACCGCCTGCCGCGCCTGGGTGCCGAACTCGTGGCGGCTCGATGCATTGCCGTGTTGCTCCCGCAGATACGGCAACATCACCGCGAGCACACGCTCGTCGAGCGGCGTGGTCGCGTTGTGATCGAAATAAACGTGCGTCACAGCAGATCCGTCTCAGGCCGCCACGGTGTCGCGCTTGCGCGTTGCTGCACGCATGTCATGCACTGGTGCAATGCCGGCATCCTTGGCGCGCTGATTTTCCACCAGCTGCCGCAACGTGACCGAACCCAGATAATCAAAAATGCGCTCGTTCAGCGTGGCCCACAGATCGTGGGTCAGGCATTTTTCTTCGTCCTTGCAGTTTTCCTTGCCCGCACATTGGGTGGCATCGATGGGTTCATCGACGGCGAGAATGATGTCAGCCACCGTCAACGCAGCCATCTCGCGTGCCAGGCAATAACCGCCGCCAGGACCGCGCACCGAATCGACGATCCCGCGCCGACGCAGCTTGCCAAACAACTGTTCCAGATAGGACAGCGAAATTTTCTGCCGTCCGCTGATTTCTGCCAGCGTGACCGGACCCGAGCCATGGCGCAGGCCCAGATCCACCATCGCGGTTACCGCAAACCGGCCCTTGGTCGTCAGTCTCATGAAATACCTCTAATAATCGTTAAAAAACAATTACTTATATAATTATCTCTAAACCCCACTAATGCACTCAAGTATAAGTTACCCGACTAAATCAGTCAACAATCCGGTTCAGGCTATTGGCATCCAGTTGCGTGGTCTCTGCGCCCTCGATTTTCAAGCCCAGGCGTTGCAGTTCCGCCAGGATCTGGTCGATACGTTTGTCGGTTTCGGCACTGTGGTCGATCAGCGCATGCATCGCTCGTGCCACCGGGTCATTGGCATCGCGGGCAACGGCATAAGCTGCGAAACGCCCCGTCGTTTCCTGCGATTCCACCAGCCGTGCGGGTATGCCGATCGCTGTGGCGTTGTCCGGCACGTCCTTGACCACCACGGCATTGGAGCCCACCTTGGCGTTTTCGCCGATAGTGATCGGCCCCAGAATTTTGGCGCCGGCGCCCACCACTACGCTGTTCTTCAGGGTCGGATGCCGCTTGCCCTTGTTCCAGCTCGTGCCGCCCAGCGTGACGCCGTGATACAGCGTGCAGTCATCGCCGATTTCAGCGGTTTCGCCGATCACCACGCCCATGCCGTGATCAATAAAGAAACGTCGGCCAATACGTACGCCGGGATGAATTTCGATGCCAGTGAGCCAGCGCGACACTGATGAAATCCAGCGCGCCAGCCACTTCAAGTCGTGGTTCCACAACCCGTGCGACAGACGATGCGCCAGCAATGCGTGAAACCCCGGATAACAGGTCACCACTTCCCAGGTGCTGCGCGCCGCGGGGTCGCGCTCGAATACCACTGCTATTTCTTCCCTGATTCGCTCTAACATGAGTGTTGCCCGATTGAAGGATGAATAATCCTAATGCCCCACTATTTTAATCAAGAATTAAGATTACATTAATAAGTCAATATAAACAATAGGTAACTGTTTTTTCCTGCCCTTGTTCTGCGCCTTGGTTGAAATCAGGCTGCTGAGGATGCCGCGCAGAATATTGATCTCCTCCACCTGCAGGCGGGCACGGGCAAACAGCCGCCGCAACCGGTACATCAGCTTGCGCGGCTGCTCGGGATTGAGAAAACCAGTTTCGATGATGGTGCGTTCCAGGTGCCCGTAAAACGCCTCGACCACTTCGTGCGTGGCCAACGTCTGCGACTTGTCATCCGGCAGCGTCGCGCCACAGGCCATGCGCAACTCGTAACTAAATACCTGCACAGCAGCCGCAAGATTCAGCGAAGAAAAATCCACATCGACGGGAATACTGGCCAGCAACCCGCAGGCGCCGACTTCATCATTACTGAGTCCGGAAGTTTCATTGCCGAACACGAGTGCCACCGGCCGCTGCTGCGCCACCGTAACTGCCTGCACTGCAGCTGCACGCGCCTCCACCATGGGCACTGCCACATCGCGCTTACGCGCTGAACAGGCCACTGCCAAAGCCGCACCAGACAAGGCCTCGTCAAGGCTGGCGCAAATGCGTGCAGCTTCCAGCACATCGGTAGCACCGGCGGCCATCCACAACGCCTGCGGATCGGGATAACGCTGCGGATTGACCAACACCAGATCGGTGATGCCCATGGTACGCATGGCTCGCGCAGCCGCCCCGATGTTGCCAGGATGCGAAGTGCCGCAGAGCACGATGCGAATATTTTTGAGCGCTGCTGTAGTGTTCACGTAAAATACGGACCGGTCGCTCCGGCCCTGAAAAGTTCAGGTCTATCGGATCAGACTGCAATCCGCTCTTTATTAATCACCTAGCGCAGCCAACCATGCATCCCATGCTTACTATCGCGGTCACAGCCGCCCGCCGCGCCGGCGGCATCATCAATCGCGCGAGCCGCAATCTCGATGTCATTGCCGTCAGGGAAAAGGCTGCAAACGATTTTGTCTCTGACGTGGACCGCGAAGCCGAACAGGTCATCATCCGCACACTGCGCGACGCCTATCCGACTCATGCGATTTTAGCAGAGGAGTCCGGCGCTTCCGGCCAGTCCGAATACCAGTGGATCATCGATCCGCTCGACGGCACCACCAATTTCCTGCACGGCTTCCCGCAATATGCGGTATCGATCGCGCTGCTGCACAAGGGAATCATCAACCAGGCCGTGGTTTACGATCCGGGTCGCAATGATTTGTTTACCGCGACCAAGGGCCGCGGCGCCTATCTCAATGAATCCCGGCTGCGCGTCAGCAAACGCGCCTTTCTGAAACCCAGCCTGATCGGCACCGGCTTTCCCTACCGCCAGCTCGATCATCTCGACACCTATCTCGGCATGATGCGCGACGTCATCAAGAACACGGCCGGCATCCGCCGTCCCGGCTCCGCTGCCCTGGACCTCGCCTATGTCGCTGCCGGCCATCTCGACGGTTTCTGGGAACTGGGCCTGAGCAAATGGGATATCGCTGCCGGCGCCCTGCTGATCACCGAAGCCGGCGGACTGGTGGGCGACCTGCAGGGCAACGACGGTTATATGGAAAGCGGCAACATCGTTGCCGGCAATCCCAAAGTATTCGCACAACTGCTGCCGCTGCTTGCGCCGCATCTGACCGCGGCGCTCAAGTCCTGATTCACTGAACGCACCGACCGGGAGGCACGTCGCATGGCAGAACTCAAAACCGAAATGCGCGACGGCATGCGCATCGCCTGGGATGTGCCGGTCACCATGGACGACGGTACCGTGCTGCGCGCCGATGTATTTCTGCCGACGACCGCTGGACGTTATCCCGCACTCCTTTCTTACGGCCCCTACGGCAAAGGGCTCGCCTTCCAGGACGGTTACAAGACCGCGTGGGACATCATGTGCCGCGAGAATCCTGATGCAGTTGCCGGCAGCAGCAACCGTTACGCCAACTGGGAAGTCGCCGATCCTGAGAAATGGGTGCCCGACGGTTATGTCGTGATCCGCATCGATTCGCGCGGCGCCGGCCGCTCGCCCGGTTTTCTTTGCCATAACAATGCGCGTGAAACACAGGACATCTACCAATGCGTCGAATGGGCCGGCGTGCAGCCCTGGTGCAGCGGCAAAGTCGGCATGAACGGCATTTCCTATTACGCATCGAATCAATGGCGTGCAGCCGCCGCGCAACCACCACACCTCGCCGCCATCTGCGTCTGGGAGGGCTGGAACGACGCTTATCGCGACGGCAACCGCCACGGCGGCATCGTCTGCGTGTTCCGCAAGAACTGGCAGGAGATGCAGGTAAAAACCGTGCAGCACGGCGTTGGCGAACGCGGCGCAAAAAACCACATCACCGGTGAGCTGGTCTGTGGCCCGGAAACGCTGAGCGAAGCTGAACTGGCCGCCAACCGCGAAGACATGTGGCGGGAAATCTCAGCGCGCGAACTCGAAGACGATTATTACCGCGAACGCACAACCGATCTGTCAAAAGTCACCGTGCCGCTGCTGACGTCAGCCAACTGGGGTGGCCAGGGCCTGCATACCCGCGGCAACTTTGAAGGCTACATGCGCGCGGCTTCAACGCAGAAATGGCTGGAAGCGCACGGTGGCTCGCACTGGGCGCCGTTTTATACCGACTATGGCGTCGGTCTGCAGAAAAAATTCTTCGGCCACTTCCTCAAAGGTGAGGACACCGGCTGGAATCAGCAACCCGCGGTACTGCTGCAGGTGCGCCACGTCCCGGAAAATGGCCGCGAGCGTTTTGTCGAGCGTCAGGAAAACGCATGGCCGCTGACGCGTACGCGCTGGACACCGTTGCACCTGGATCCACGCGGCATGCAGCTGTCGCCGACACCGTTCGGCACCCAGCAGTCCGTCAACTATGACGCAATGGGCGACGGACTCACCTTCTCCACGTCGGCCCTGATTGAAGACACCGAATTCACCGGCCCGGCGGCGCTGAAGCTGTTTGTGTCTTCCTCAACCGCAGACGCCGACCTGTTCGTGGTGCTGCGCGTGTTTGATCCCACAGGCACTGAAGTAGTGTTCCAGGGCGCACTGGATCCGCACACCCCCGTCGCCCAAGGCTGGCTGCGCGCCTCGCACCGCAAACTCGACCCCGCGCGTTCGCTGCCCTACCGGCCGTGGCATACCCATGACGAAAAACAACCACTGACTCCGGGCACTATTTATGAATTGGATATCGAAATCTGGCCGACCTGCATCGTGGTGCCCAAAGGTTACCGTCTGGCGCTGAGCGTCAGGGGCAAGGACTATGTCTGGGATGGCGCGGCGACCACGCTGTCGAACATGAAAAATCCGATGCGCGGCTGCGGGCCGTTCGAACATGACGACCCCACCGATCGGCCGCCGGAAGTGTTCGGCGGCAGGGTCACGTTGCATTGCGGCCCACTGTATCCGTCAGCGCTGCTGCTGCCGGTGATTCCTGCAACCTGAAATCAATCAGGTGTCAGCCGGTTTTTCCATGCGCACGGCGCCGCTGCGGATATGCAGGTCGCGCTGTGGGAACGGTATCTCTATTTCATGTTCCTGGAACTTGTCGTAAATCGCGAAATTCAGCGCACTCAACAGCTTGCCCTTGCGCGTCACCCCGTTGGTGGTCCAGGCGCGCAGCTCCAGATTCAGTGAGCTGTCGCCGAATTCCAGGAACCGCACCACCGGCGCCGGATCATCCAGCACGTCTTCTTCCGCCGCAGCCACTTCCAGCAGAATTTTTTCGACCTTGCGCAGATCGCTGCCGTAAGCCACGCCGATCGGAATCTTGAATCGCACCGTGCCGTCGTTGTATTTCCAGTTAATCACGTTTTCGGTGATGAACTTCGAATTGGGCACGATGATGTTGATGTTGTCGTTGGTCAGCACCACTGTGCTGCGCGCGCCGATTTCGACCACGTCGCCTTCGACATCATCAATCACGATGCGGTCACCGATCTTGATCGGTCGCTCGAACATGATGATCAAGCCGCTGATGAAATTGCTGACCACGTTCTGCAAACCGAAGCCGACACCGATACCCACCGCGCCGGCCAGCACGTTCAGCGTGGTCAAGTTGATGCCGGCCGTCTGCAGGATGATCAGCAGGCCGAGCAACAGCACGAGATAACGCGTAATCGAGGCTACCGCCTGTCGGGCACCCAGATCGAGCCCTACGCGCGCCAGCATGCGGCCCGCCATCCAGCCCCGCAGCTTGCCGGCGAAATAAAACAGCACCACTACCAGTATGACGATATAAACCAGCGTCGACAGGGTAAACGGGCGGCCACCCAGCTCAAATAATTCGAATTCCAGCACGGGTTTTATTTTTTCCAGCCAGCTGTAAAACGTCTGCATGACTGACTCCTGAAATCAGTGACTATGGTTGTGGACCACTACCGGCATGAGCTAGCACCTGGACGCTAACGCCTGGACGCAATCAATGTACGCAATTCCGCAGCACGCGGCGAGCGCATTTCATCCAAGGCTTGCAATGCTTCCTGCACATCGGCCGCATGCCCCATCCGCTGTGACGCACGCCCCAGTCCGAACCAGGCATTGACCAGCATCGGATCAATCGCCAGGGCTCGGCGATAAGCAGCAGCAGCGGAACGATACTGCTTCAGATCGCTGTAGGCTTCACCCAGCAGATGATGCGTCTGTGGCGATTCACGCACCACCAGCAGTGCGCGCTCCAGCGTGATCACTGCGCGCTGTGAATCGCCACCGGCCCGCTGCGCCTCGGCCAGAAAGTGATAACCGACGGCTTCATCCGGGGCGAGGCGCACCATCTCGCTAAAATAATCCATCGCCCGCGGATAATTGCGCAACTGCGACTGCGCATAACCGCCGATCATGCGCCAGTTGGCGCTGAATGGATCCTTGGTAATGTTGTCATCGGCAAATTTCGCCAGGCCTGTCCAGTCGCCCTGCCGTTCCAGTTCAACGATACGCTGGCGGTTGCCGTCTTCCACATCCTCCAAGTGGGAGAGCAGCATCGACGCGGTGCCGTCCGGCACCAGGGCATTCAGCAACATCTGCTGCGGCGTACAGGCCGTCAGCAGCGCCGTCAGCACCAAGGCGGGCAGCAGGAAATTAGTCAAGCGATTCAATATGATGGTCACGCCTGCACAGGATACACCACGCAACTACGCCGTACCTCCGCCCTGCTTCTCGTAAAATACGGCGCCATGAAACCCGAAACGCCGTTTTCCGCCCACACCCCGATGATGCAGCAGTACTTGCGCATCAAATCCGAACATCCCGACCTGCTGTTGTTCTATCGCATGGGCGATTTCTACGAGCTGTTTTTCGAGGATGCCGAACATGCGTCGCGGCTGCTC
>Ga0105050_10002347_pt1 | contig 27235 bp, 26 predicted proteins | sample FRY01_FD_78088 | JGI IMG/M metagenome (GOLD analysis project Ga0105050, IMG submission 78088) | Freshwater microbial communities from Lake Fryxell liftoff mats and glacier meltwater in Antarctica - FRY-01 | ecosystem: Environmental > Aquatic > Freshwater > Ice > Glacier meltwater ...
CTGGCGCTGGCGCTGGCGCTGGTGCAGCGGACACCATGGGCGCCGCTGCGGTGGCGGACTGCACAGCGGGCGCTGCACCGGCTACAGCGCCGCCAGCGGCCTGAGCGGCGTCATCGGCAGCCGCCTCTGCAGCGAGATCTTTCTTGATCTCGCCCATCTGGGTCAGGTTGAGGGCGCGGCCAATGCCGGTGGGGTCGATGCCGTAATCGGCCGGCATGACCACGGTCACCAGCAGCACCACAGCGGTGACGAAAGCGATAACGGTGGAGCGGATCAGCTTGGCCGAGGTGGGCAGCTCGGCGCGGGTCGGCATGTCGGTGTTGTACATAAAAGGCTCCAAAAATAGGAAATCAAAAGATCAAGATGTGAAGTAGCCGGTGAGCTGCATGCCCACCAGCAGAAAACCGGCGCCCATCATCGCCACGTTGGCCGCAAAGGCGTGGCGCAGGAAACTGGGCGTGCGCCGCCAGAAACCCATCACGATCAAGATGGCGCTCAGCGCCAGCAGCTGGCCGATCTCCACACCGACGTTGAATGCGATCAGGTTGGGGATCAGCCCATCGGGCGAAATCTCGTACTGAATGATGCGAGACGCCAGGCCAAAGCCGTGGAACAGGCCAAACACCAGGGTGGCCACTTTTGTATCCGGTTGAAACCCGAACCAGCGCTGGAAAGCGCCGATGTTGTCCAGCGCTTTGTAGACCACCGAGAGGCCAATGATGGCGTCGATGATGTGGCTGTTGATACCGAGGTTGAAGTAGACCCCCAGCAGCATCGTTGTCGAATGCCCAATGGCAAACAGCGTGACGTAGATGGCGATGTCCGGCAGCCGGTAGAGGAAAAAGATGACCCCGAAGAGAAACAGGATGTGGTCGTAGCCGGTCATCATGTGTTTCGCGCCCAGGTAAATGAAGGGCATGACCTTCACCCCCGATATTTCCTGGATGTAGCCCTTGTCGCCCTGCGTCACCGCATGGGCCAGTGCTTCGCCGGTGCCTGCCAGGATCGTGGTGAGCAGGGCTGCCAACAGCAGGATGACAACCCGCCAGGAGCTGGCCGGCGGGCAAAGCCCGTGTTGAATAAACGCTCTGTGCATAAAGACTCCGTTGAGGGTTGAGCAGCGCCCGGGCCGCAGCGGGCCATGGGCGGTGGCAGGCGCAGGCTGTTGTGAAGCAGCAGACAGCGCCTTGTGTTGATCGCGGCAATGTGGCGGCGCCGAGGCGCAGACAGACCGACCGCCCAGGGGTTTCTTGAAAGGGGGATACATGCCTGAAGCAACGCCGAATCAGCGTGTCTTGCCGCCGAGCGGGCTGCTCACGGCATCCGGGCGGGCCAGGAATTCAACGGAATTCCTGGCCGCCAGCGATCAGGCTTGAAACAAACCCCGAGGGGGCTTGAGCCACCTCGGCAGTGCCGCCGAGCGAAACAAACCATCGGGCGCCTGGGCCCTGGGTTGTCGCAACAGCTGCGGTGCGGTCTGCGGGCTTTCAGGCGCCAGTGCGACCGTCTGAAAACCCTCGCTGGGGTGCAGGTGCGCCACCTGATCGGCCTCGGGGCTGTCATGGTGCACGCCAAAGTCGTCGTCATGGTGGTGGTGGTGATCGACCATCAAACCATGCGCCAGCGCCTGTGCCAACAACTGCACCTGGCGCTCCAGCTGCGCAGGCGCCCAGCCCGCCATCGGCTGCCAAAGCATGGCCAGCAGCAGGAGAAAAACCGGGATGCGTTTCATGTTGCGGCGCAGTATACATTCGGCCCGATTTCGCTTGCCTGGGCCTCGGAGCCAAGGCCGCGCAACCAATTTCAGGCAGGTGCGATGGTGGTCGGCGCGTAATCGCGGCTGGTGGCGAGCATGCGCAGCAGGCTGCGGTTGGCGTGCTCCAGGCCGATCTCGTGCCGATCACACACCGCTGGCAGGGCGCTCAGCTTGGGTGGATCGCCCTGGGCGCGGGCCACATCGAGCAGCCGGTGGTAGGGGCCGCTGGCACGCAGCACCGCGTCACATGCCCGTTCGGACAGCGGCAGCTTCTGGATCAGGCCACCGAGTGGCTCGTGCAGCAAGCGGTCGAGCTGGGCGAACAGCGCGGTGAGGTAAACCTCGGCCCGCAGGTTGTCTTCGGCGCCGGACTCCAGCAGGTGCTGAGCCAGGCGCGAGCGCATCACCATCGCGTAGCGCACCGGGTGCAAATCGTCTTCGGTACCCCGCTCGCTTGCCGTCCCAGTGGCGCTGGTGGTGACGCGGCTGGCCGCCTGCTGCTCACGCAGCCAGCGCGCCAGCGAGGTAAAACCCAGCATCATGAGCGCGTGGCGCAGCGACTGAATTTCGTGCTGCAGGCCATAGGCGGACGAGTTGACCAGCGCGAGCAAGCGGTAAACCAGCACCGGGTCCTGGCGCACCAGCCGCTCCAGCTGTTCGATCGAGCACTCAGCCACCATGCCAACCCGTATCTGATCGATCACCGCGTTGGAACACTGGGGCTGCCGATCGCGGTGGCTGTGCAGCACGTCTTCGTCCGGCCAGCCGAGCAGGCCCCAGGCGCCGGCCTCGTCGAGGCAGACGCAGGCGAGCTGGTGGCTGGCCACACCGGCGTAAATTTGACCGGACAGCAGGGCACGCGAGAGGGTGAGCTCGACCGAGTTGCGCTGGCGCAGCGCGAGCCAGGCATCGTTGGGGTTCAGTTGCAGCAGGCTGCGAACATCCAGTGGCGTGATGACCTCGCTGCGCACAGCAGACAGATCGGCTGCGCGCAGCAGCTGGTGCCCCTTGCTGCTGGCCTCGACCAGCTGGGCCAGGCCCTCAGGCGCTTCAAACCAGGCGTGTGGCACCTCCAGCCAGGTGTTGCGCAGCGGCGGTTCGCGAAGTGCCTGATCGATCAGCTCGGGCGTGTCGGGCGCGAGGATCAGGGTCGGCGCTGCCGCCGGCCAGTCGCTGCCGATCGCGCGCCACAGGTGTTCGGCGTCCACCGACTCGGGGTGCAGCACATGCACCGCCAGACGCACCGCGCTCAGCTGGCGCGCGCGGCTCCAGACCGGCTGGTAGCCCAGCGCAACACTGTCGAGCACGGTGTGGGCCATCTCGGCGCCTTCAGCGAACGAACTCGAACAGGGACAGCCGCTGGATCTGGGCGTAAGACTTGAGCGCCGCTTCCAGCCCGACCTGCTGGTTCTGGAAGTCAGAGATGCCTTTGATCAGGTCCAGGTCTTCGAGCTGGGATTTTTCGGTCTCATAGGCCACGGCGCGGCTGTCGAGCATGGATTCGAGCGAGTCGGCGCGGTTGAGCAATTCACCGGCAAGCCCACGCCCAAGCAGCACCCGGTCAAGGCCGGCGTCGAGCTCGGTGAGGTTGCGCGCCAGCGCCTGGGTGCGGCGTGCGCCGCTGTTGCCGCCGGTCTCGCGCAGCGCGTCCACCGTGTCTTGCATCACTTTAAAGATGTTGGTCGGACCGGTGGGCGGACGCAGCTCGATGCGGTCGCCTGCGCCAGCGGCATTTTGCATGTCGAAAGACAGGCCATCGAAGGCAATGGTGGTGCCCGGCTGGTAAGGCACCCCGGTCTGGCCCGCCACCGGTGTGCCGGTGTCGAGGTTGGTCACGCTGTACTGCATCACGCCGCCCACATCGGCAAAGCTGATGTCGTAGCGCTGGCCGGTGAGCTCGCTCGGGTTGGTGACCTGGCCCATGCCCGTGCGCACCGCGCTGCTGTTGGTGTCGGGCAGCGACAGCGTAAAGCTGCCATTGCCCATGGGGATCTGCATCCAGATCGCGTTGCCATCGAGCGCCTGCGGCAGCGAGGTGTTGCCGGCGGCCTGCTGGCCGGCCTGGCCCTGAAACTGCACCGCGTCACCGGTCGGGCCATAAAGGTCAACAAACGGGGTGGTGGAGCCACCGAGGCCACCGTAGAGCGCGCGTCCGGCGTTGTCCTGCCGGTTGGCCACGCCGAGCATCTGCTCGCGCAGGCCCGAGAGCTGGCGCGCGATGTCTTTGCGCTCGGTTGGGCCGTAGGCGCCGTTGCCAGCCGAAAGGATGAGATCGCGCGCCTTCTGGATCAGATCGCCCGATTCGGCCAGGCCGCTCTCGGCTTGCGCCAGACTGGAGCTCGAGGCTTGCATGGCGCGCAGATCGCCCTGAACCCGCGAGAGGCGGTTTTGCGCCGCCTCGGCCATGCTGGCGGCTACCGGGTCGTCGCTGGCGCGCAGCACCCGTTTGCCAGTGGACAGCCGCTCTTGCTGCGCAGCCAGATCGGCCTGGCGCCGCGCCAAGGTGCTGATGGTGGTGTCGTAGCTGTTGGCGGTGGAGACTCTCATGTAATGCCCTTGTTATCGACCGACGGTCTGCAGCAGCGTGTCAAAGGTGCTCTGTGCAATTTGCAAAAACTTTGCCGCAGCCTGGTAAGACTGCTGGTACTGCAGCAGCCGGGCGGCCTCTTCGTCCAGGTTCACGCCCGAGACACCGGCGCGGGCTTTCTCGCTGCTGGTGGCGATTTGGGCGGTGAAGTCGGCAGAGAATTTTGCCGACTGCACCGCCGTGCCAAGTGAAGAAAACAGGCTGGTGTAGCCGTCGGCCAGCGGTACCCCATCAAAGGTGGGCTGCTCGCGCAGCACCAGCATGGCGCCAGCGTTGCCGGTGTTCTGGCGGGTGGAGCCAGCTGGCGCGGCGTCGACGGTGAAGGCGTCGCCCGGGCCCGGGCTGCCGCGCAGGGTGAGGCTCCAGCCGTTGAATTCGATCGGCTTGCCCGGTACAAAGTTGTAGCTGGCGACGGCGGCGGGTGGGGATGGGTTGTCCGGTGGCGGGCTACCAGGGCCCAGGCCAGTCGCAGAAAAGCCCCCACCGGGAAGAAATGTGAGGGTGACGGAAGGAACGGGGCTTCCCACCGGGCTGATGGCAGACAGCCGCTCCATGCTCAGCCCGCTGCTGTTGCCGTCGCCTGCTCTGACCCGCACCGGGCTGGCGGCAGCGAGTTGGTTGGCTGCGGTCAGGGACATGGTGAGGTTTATCGCCGCGCCACTGTCGGGACGAAACACAAAGCGGTCGCCGGCGGCGAGCGAGTCCACCGTGAAGGTCAGCCCGTCGAGCACAAATGGCCCCGTACCGGTCAATGAGGTGGTGGTGCCGTCCCGCGTCACATCGACACCGCCGCTTGTGACGAGCAGCTCGTACTCGGGCACAGGCAGCCTGGGCTGACCGCTCAAGGACACACTGGCCTTGGCCGTCGAGTTGCCGCTTGCCGGCACGCCTGCAACGGTCGGGCGCGCAAAGAAGTCTCGGCCCGAGCCGTCGTTCAGATCCACACCCAGTCGGTGCTGTTCATTCACCTTGGCGGCCAACCCAAAGCCCAGGCGATCGAGCTGGCTTTGCATGTCGGGCAGGTCCTGACGGAGAAACGTCATCAGACCAGCAAGCTCGCCGCCGCCCAGCGCTTTGTCGTCCAGCGGCGTTCTGACGCCGCCCTGCACGAACGCCAGAACCCTGGGGTTGCTGCCCTTCGGGAAGTCCAGCTTGTTGGCGTTTTGCCCCAGCACCAGCGGCTGGCTGCCGCCGACAAAGACGCTGATCGAGCCGTCTTCTGCGGGCACAGTGGCGGTCTGCACGTACTGGTTGAGCTGGCTGAGCAGCTGGTCGCGCTGATCGAGCATGTCGTTGGGCGTGTGGGCCGAGCCCCGGGTTTCGGAGATGCGCTGGTTGAGCGAGGCCAGATCCTGCGCCAGCCGGTTCACTGTCTCCACCGTGCCCTGCACCTGCAGCTCTGTGCCCAGCTTGTGCTGGTCGAGCTGGCGGGCGGTGTTGCTCAGGCGGGCCGCAAATTCGTCGCCGCGCGCGATCACCACCGCCCGCGCGGTGAGGTTGCCGGGCGCAGAAGCCACGTCTGACCAGGCGTTCAGCATGCTGTTCATGGACGCGCCCAGGCCAGTGGAACCGGTGGGGAACAGGTCTTCCAGCTGCTTGAGCTTGGACAGGCGCACGCCGTCGGCCGAGGCCGCCGATTTCGCCAGGCTGGCCTCGCGCGTCAGGTAGGTGCTGTGGTTGCGGGTGACGGTGGCAATCTCCACACCCTTGCCGAAGAAGCCGTTGCCAAACGCCTGGTGACCGGCAGACTGAAGCAACACGTTCTGGCGCGAATAGCCTTCGGTGTTGACGTTGGAAATGTTGTGGCCAACCACCTGCAGTGCCGCCAGGTTGGTGGTGAGCGCCCGGGTCGCGATGTTGATGGCAGAAGACATGTCAAACCGCCCCTGAGCCGCGTTGGAGCATCAGCGTGCTGTTGATCGCACGGCTGAGCTTGGCGGCGTACAGCGGGTCGGTGGCGTAGCCGGCCTGCTGCAGGCTGGTTGCAAAACCCTGTGCCGAATGCAGCTGGCCCATCACCGGCTCGTAGCGCGGGCTCTGGCTGATCAGGCGGGCGTAGTCGCGGAACGACTCGGCGTAAGAGTCGTAGGCGCGAAAGCGCGCGGTGAGCTTGCGCGGCTCGCCGTCGATGTACTCGGTGGTGGTGATCTCAGCCACCTTGCCACCCCAGCCGCCGGTGGCCTTGATGCCAAACAGGTTGTGCGCATTCAAGCCATCGGCATGGCGAATTTCGCTGCGGCCCCAGCCGGTCTCGTGGCCGGCCTGGCCGATCATGAAACTGGCCGGAATGCCCGACTCGCGCGCCACCGCCGCTGCCACTTCGCCGTGCTGCGCCACAAAGCCGGCCTGGCGCGGCCCGGCGCTGGCGCGGCTCACCGTGCTGGCCTGGCTCACCGCCGCCAGCGGGTTGCCGGGCGCCGCGGCTCCTGGCCCCATCATCTGGCGCCCGAGCTGGCGCTGGATGGCCTCAGACAAGCCGCCGGGCAGGCCCGAGAGCTGCACCGCAAACTGCTGATCCAGCAGATCGGCACCCAGATCGCTGCCCTCGCCATCCATCAGGCCCGACTTTTGGGTGGCTTCGCGCATGCTCTTGATCAACTCGCGCATGAACAGCGACTCAAACTGCTTGGCCGCCTCCTTGAGCGCGGTTTTGTCGTCCTTGCCCGCCGCGCCTGCGGCGTAACGCAAGGCGTTGAGCGCACCCGGGTCGGCCGCCAGGCCCTGGAACGACATCGGGGAGGCTGTCATATGATTTCCAGCTCCGCATTGAGTGCGCCCGATGCCTTGATCGCTTGCAAGATCGCCACCAGGTCTTGCGGCGTGGCGCCCAGCGCGTTGAGCGCGCGCACCACGTCGGCCAGCTGCGCGGCGGCTGGCAGCTCGATCAGTGAGCCCGTATCCTGGCTGATCTGGATGGTGGCTCTCTCGGTCACCACCGTCTGGCCACCAACCGACAAGGCATTGGGCTGGCTGATCACCGGGGTGGCACTGATGCTGACCGACAGGTTGCCATGCGACACCGCGCAAGCGGCCAGGGTCACAGCCTGGTTCATCACGATGGAGCCGGTGCGCGCGTTGATGATGACCTTGGCCACCGGCACCGGGACCTCCAGCCGCACCTCTTCCACCGCCGCCAGAAACGCCACCCGGGAATTGGGATCGGCCGGGGCGCGCAAGCGGATCACCCGGCCGTCTACCGCACGGGCGGTGCCGGTGCCGAGCTTCTTGTTGATCGCGTTGGTGACGCGCAGCGCGGTTTGAAAGTCGCTTGCGTCCAGGCCGAGGTCGATGGTTTCACCGAGCGCAAACGCGGTCGCCACCGCGCGCTCGATTTGCGCCCCGCCGGGAATGCGGCCAGCGCTCAGGTGGTTGATCTGCACCTTGCTGCCACCGGCTGAGGCACCCGCGCCACCCACCAGCAGGTTGCCCTGGGCCAGCGCATAGATCTGGCCATCAGCGCCCTTGAGCGGGGTGGTGATCAGCGTGCCGCCGCGCAGCGATTTGGCGTTGCCAATGGAGGACACCGTCACATCCATCATCTGCCCTGGCTGCGCAAAGGCCGGCAGCTGGCCGGTGACCATGACCGACGCCACGTTTTTGAGCTGCATGTTGGCACCCGGTGGGAGCGACAAGCCGAGCTGCTGCAGCTGGTTTTGCAGACTTTGCGCGGTGTAGGGCATTTGCGTGGTCTGGTCGCCGGTGCCGTCCAGCCCCACCACCAGGCCATAGCCGGTGAGCTGGTTGCTGCGCACGCCCTGCACCGAGGCGATTTCCTTCACCCGGATGCCCTGGGCCAGCGCGCCGCTTGCCGGCCACAAGAGCGCCGCCAGCGCCGCCAGCAGGATCAACGCGGCCAGCCCGCCATGGCAACTGGGCGGGTTTATCGGCAGCCATTTGGTTTTCATGAGCCCCATTTTGGGCAAGCTCAGAAAGGGATAACGCTCAAAAAGAACCGCCCCAGCCAGCCAATTGAAAGCGCTTCACCCTGCGCACCGCGTCCACGCGACTCGATGCGTGCGTTGGCCACCTGGGTGGAAGGGATCAGGTTGCCGGGCTGGATCTGGCGCGGGTCCACCGTGCCAGAAAAGCGCAACACGTCCACGTTCTGGTTGACGCCGATCTGCTTTTCCCCCGCCACCACCAGGTGGCCGTTGGGCAGCACCTCCAGCACGGTGGCGGTGATGGAGCCCGAGAAGGTGTTGGTGTTGGAGGTGGCACCCTGACCGTCAAAACCGTTGGACGACTCGGCTCCGGTCATCAGCTTGTCGAGCAGCGGCGCTTTCAGGAACGGCAACGCCGACACACTGGCAGACACACGGCCCGAGCGGTCGATCGAGGCCGACGACTTCTGGCTCGCACTCACCTGCTCGGTGATCTGGATCGTGAGGCTGTCACCAGGCAAGCGCGCCCTCGGGTCTTCAAACGCTGGCCGGTAACCCACCGCCTGAAAAATCCCCCCGGTTGGCACCACCGCCACCGGCGCCGGCGCCGCGTAGCTCACCTTGGAGACCGGCACCACATCCACCACAGGCGTGTTTTGCAACGACGCGCAGCCGGTGAGCCAGACGCCGAGCATGGCAAGAGATGAAACGCGAAGCAGGTGAATAGACATGACATTCTCGAAAAAGGAGAAACAACAAACGACTCCGGCGCGCGTGTCCAAAACCCAGAACGCCGCAGAACCGGCTTTGCCGGGCTGCCAGCGTTGCCCCTTGAGGGGTGGCGCGCAGCGACAGGGGTGGGCCATTGCTTCGGCTTTGCCGGGCCGCCAGCGTTGTCCCCTTGAGGGGGTCGCGCGAAGCGCGGCGGGGGTGGGTCAATCCTGCGGCGCGGGGGGTTACAACTGAGCCAACCGCTGCAACATCTGGTCGCTGGTCTGAATCGCCTTGGAGTTCATTTCGTAGGCGCGCTGGGTCTGGATCATGGTCACCAGCTCCTGCACCACGTTGACGTTGGAGGTCTCCACAAAACCCTGCATCACCGTGCCCATGCCCGCGCTGCCCGGCGCGCCGTTAACCGGGTTGCCCGAAGCCTGGCTCTCCGCATACAGGTTTTGTCCGCGCGGCTCCAGGCCAGCCGGGTTGATGAAATTGGCCAACTCAATGTTGCCCACCACCGCCGGCTGCGCCGAGCCCGGCAGCTTGACCGAGACCGCGCCAGTGGCGGAGATGGTGAGGCTCTGCGCCTCGGTCGGGACGGTGATCCCGCCTGTAAGCGGGTAGCCGCTGGAGGTCACCATGCGGCCCTGCGCATCGAGCTGCAGACTGCCGTCTCGGGTGTAACCGGTGGTGCCATCGGGCATGGTGACTTGCAGGAAGCCGTTGCCATTGATCGCAAGATCGAGCTTGTTGCCCGACTGCTGCAGGCTGCCCTGCTCGAACGAACGCGAGGTGGCCACGGTGCGCACGCCCAGACCGAGCTGCAGACCGGTGGGCAGCTCGCTTTGCTCGGCGCTGTTGGCGCCGACCTGGCGCAGGTTTTGGTACATCAGGTCTTCAAACACCGCGTTGGCGCGCTTGAAACCGTTGGTCGACGTGTTGGCCAGGTTGTTGGAGATGACATCCAGCTGGGTCTGCTGGGCCTGCATGCCGGTCTTGGAAATCCACAGCGAATTGATCATGGGTTGCTCCTGGAGAGAGGGTTTGGCTGCTGATGACAGCAGCGGGTGTTAGCCGTTCAGGCTGAGCAGCTGCGAAGCGGTTTTGTCGTTGGTTTCGCCGTTTTGCAACATGCGCATCTGCACCTCAAACTGGCGCCCGACCGCGATCATTCCCACCATGGCCTCGATCGGGTTCACGTTGCTGCCCTCCAGCGCGCCGCTTTGCAGCCGCGCATTGGCATCCGCCACCAGCGGATCGCCCAGCGGGCCACGAAACAGGCCGTCTTCGCTGCGCTGCAAGCGGTTGTCGGCATCGGGCGTAACCAGTTTCAGGCGGCCCAGCGTTTGTGGCGGCTGGCCGCTGACCCGCGCGGTCACGGTGCCGTCTTCGCCCATGGCGAGCTGGGCATTGGCTGGCACCACGATCGGGCCACCGTCCCCCAACATGGGCAGGCCCTGCGGGTTGACCAGCGAGCCTTCGGTGTCCACTTCCAGCGAGCCGGCGCGCGTATAGGCCTCGGTGCCGTCCAGCCCGAGCACAGCAAAGTAGCTGTTGCCACGCGCGGCCACATCGAGGTTGCGCCCGGTGCTGGTGATGGGCCCCGGCGCATCGGAATGCCCCGCTGTGGCTTCCAGCGCAAACACCCGCGTGCTCGCGCCATCGCCCCGCACGGGCACCGCCCGAAAGGTGGACAGCTCGGCACGAAACCCGGGCGTCGACGCATTGGCCAGGTTGTTCGCCAGCAGCTGCTGGCGGTGCTGTGCTGCGTTGGCGCCGGTCATGGCGGTGTAAATCAGGCGGTCCATCGCAATTCCTCCTCGGTACCAGTCAAACAGCTGAGCGCCATCAGCGCAGGTTGACCAGCGTGGACATCACCTGGTCTTGGGTTTTGATGGTTTGTGCATTGGCTTGGTAAGCGCGCTGCGCGGTCATCATGTTGACCAGTTCGGTGGTCAGGTCGACGTTGGAGTCTTCCAACGCACCAGAGCGCAGTCCGCCAAATTTGCCGTTGCCGGGCGCTCCTTGAACTGGCGCACCAGATGCAAAGGTGGCCGCCCAGGCATTTCCGGCCTGAGGCGCCAAGCCCTGCACGTTGCGGAAATCCGCCAGCGTGATTTGACCGTTGAATAGGGTTTGGCCGTTGGAGTATCGCGTGGCAATAACGCCGTCAGCTCCAATATTTAGCCCGATCATCTCTCCAGACGAATACCCGTCTTGCGATAGGTTAGAGACAGCAAACGCGTTTCCAAATTGAGTGACACCGCTCAACACGATGTCGAGTGGCCCATCCAGAAAATTATCGGCATCATTGGGGTTGCCAGATGCAACGGTGGTTGGAGCTGCCAAGACAAAACCAACTTTATCTGCGTTGGGGCCTGTGCCGCCAATGGTAGGACCTGTCAGTTTGCCGGATGAATCAAACGTGAGTGTTGCCACTGCTGTGGCGTTGTCACCTGTAACGGGAATATCCTTCAGCCCTGTAAAAACTTCCCAGGTGTTGGCAGTTGCAGTTTTTTCAAAATAGAGATTGACCGGTGATGCAACCCCCTGGGCGTCGTAGACGTTTAAAGAAGTTCCAAAGGTTGCACGCGGTGTGGACGGGATAGCCGGGGTAGCTGGTGGGCCAGGTGTAGCTGCGACACCTGCCGCCGCCCTTGCCCTTGTATCCAAATTGAATTCTGCTCTGACAACCTCAGTTGCTCTCGCGCTGATGGGTGCTGCTGTCGGCACCTGCAGTGGCTGCAATGTGACGCCTGTTGTTTTGCCTGTTAGGGTGTCGGTCGCGAAACCCAGAACATTGGCTCCCGAATTGGTTTTCAGAAACCCCTCTTTATCGAGTTTTATGGCGCCGTCTCGGGTGTAGGCAAAAGAACCATCTGGCTGTTGTAACTGGATGAATCCATCGCCGTCGATGGCGACATCCAAGTTGTTCCCCGTGACAGTCACATTGCCCTGTGAAAACTGCTGCGTCACGGCTGCAACACCCACACCAATGCCGCCACCGCCACCGCCTGATGTGCCCAGGCTGGAGGCCACGATGGCGCTGAATTCGGCCCGCGAGGCCTTCATGCCCACGGTGTTGGCGTTGGCGATATTGTTGCCGATCACATCAAGATTGCGGCTGGCGGAGTTGAGGCCCGAAAGGCCGGTTTGAAATGACATGGTCGTGTCCTTGGTTGGAGATTGAAGCTCGATGGTGGGTGGGTACGCGCCGTGGCGGAGCACTTACATGAAGGCGCGCACCTTGTCGTAACCCAGCGTGCGGCCGTCTTGCAATTGCAGGCTCATGGCGCCACCGGTGAAGCTCACCGAGGTCACGGCGCTGCGGCTGAGCGGGGTGGCTGTCACGGCCTGGCCGCCTTCGGTGGCACGCACGGAAAACCCCGCCACACGCACCGGGTCGATGCCCTTGGCGTTCCAGTTGAAGGCGTGTTGGCCAGCGGGCAGTGCGCCCAGGTTCACCGACTCAATCAGCTCGCCGTTGGTGCCCATCACATCAAGCGCCACCTGTGAAGCCGGGCCACTGAGCGCCATCGCGCCGCTGGCCTCATCGCCGTCGAAACTGAAGCGGTTGCCCTCCACCAGCGCCTGGCGCCCGATCAGCGAGGTGCCTTGCAAACCCTGCATGGCGCTGTACTGGTCGGACATGCCTTTGAGCGTGGCGTTGAGCTGCTGAATGCCGCTGACCGTGTTGATCTGCGCCATCTGCGTGGTCATCTGCGCGTTGTCCATTGGGTTCAGCGGGTCTTGGCTGTTGATTTGCGCCACCAGCAACTTCAGGAAACGGTCCTGCGCGGCCTGCGGGTCGGAATTGCTGTCGGCCTTGTCGGTGCGGGTGGTGCTGCCAACGGTGGTGCCAAGGCGGTTCAGATCGAGTGGGGCGATGTTCATGGCTCAGATCGCTTTCATTGCCCCATCTGGAGCGTTTTAAGTAGCAGGGTCTTGGCCGTGTTCATGACCTCAACGTTGTTCTGGTAGGAGCGCGAGGCCGACATCATGTTGACCATTTCTTCCACCGGGTTGACGTTGGAGTGCGTCACATAGCCCTGCCCATCGGCGCTCGGGTGGCCCGGGTTGTGCAAGCGCCGCCCAGGGGTCTGGTCCTCGGTGATGTTCTGCACCTTTACCCCGGCGTTCCCGCTGCCACCCATGGGCACGGTCTCAAACAGCACCTGGCGCGCCTTGTAGCTCTGCCCATCCGGCCCGGCCACCGCATCCGCATTGGCCAAATTGCTGGCCACAACATTGAGCCGCTGCGCCTGCGAACTGATGGCACTGCCCGAGACGCTAAAAATCGTGAACATCGACACAACAAATTCCTTTCAAACCAAACACAGGCCCCGGCACGAAATGCCCCCAACCCAGAACGCCGCGGAACCGGCTTCGCCGGGCTGCCAGCGTTGCCCCTGGAGGGGCGGAGCGCAGCGACGGGGGTGGGCCAATCCCTCGGCTTCGCCGGGCCGCCAGCGTTGCCCCTGGAGGGGCGGAGCGCAGCGACGGGGGTGGGCCAATCCCTCGGCTTCGCCGGGCCGCCAGCGTTGCCCCTGGAGCGGCGGAGCGCAGCAACGGGGGTAAGCCAATCCCTCGGCTTCGCCGGGCCGCCAGCGTTGCCCCCTTGAGGGGGTCGCGCCAAGCGCGGCGGGGGTGGGCCTAAACGCCATCACTGTCCAGTGATCGCCGTGAGCATGGTCTTCACATGCCCGTTGATGAAACGCAGCGTGGACTCGTATCGGATGCTGTTGTCCACGAAGCTGGCGCGCTCGCGGTCCAGATCGACCGAGTTGCCGTCCTGGCTGGGCTGGGTCTGCACCGTGTAGGCCATGCTGGCCGCGCCGGCTGTGCCGCGCCCGCCCAGGCGCATGTGGCCGGTGTCGGTCATGGCGGGCACGGCCGCCCGGGTGCCGCCTGAGGCCTTTTGCAGCGCGGCGGTGAAGTCAAAGTCGCGCGCCACATAGCCTGGCGTGTCGGCGTTGGCGATGTTGCTGGCTATCACCTGTTGGCGCTGCGAGCGCAGCAGCAGCGACTGGCTGTGAAAGTCCAGGCGGGCGGTCATCTGTTCCAGCATGGTCACCTCGGCGCGGTGGTGGAAAGGGGCGGTGAAACGAGCGGCTTGGGGGCCGCATGTTTCACCAAGATGAGCGCAAGTATGGGAAAACTTGAGGCTGGGCAATGGCGCAAACAAGCGCCGCATTTCGGGTCTGTTCCCACCTTTGCGCAAGCCGGCTGGCCACTACAGTGACTGATCGCAATACGCCCTCTTGTGCGGTGTTCTGCCCACCTGCCATCCGGCCCATTCAGGAAGTGCCCCATGCGCCCCTCGTCCTACCCCTTGCTGCGCTCGCGCCACCAGCCTGCCGCCTGGATGCGGCTGATCGCGTTCCTGTTGTTGCTCGGTGGCCTGCTGGTGGTGGCCAAGGTGCAGGCAGCCGAGCCGCCGGTCTCGGCTGGGGACAGCGCCAGCATGGAGCAACTGGCGCGTGATTTTTTGCAGCCCAGTGCGGACTCGGCCACCAGCCAGGGGACCGACCCACCACTGCGCGCCGAGGTGGTGGTGGGCTCGCTGGACACGCGGCTGCGGCTGGCGCCGTGCGCGCGGGTTGAGCCCCACCTGCCCACCAACACACGCCTGTGGGGCCGCGCTCGCGTTGGCCTGCGCTGCGTTGACGGCCCGGTTCGCTGGAACGTTTACCTGCCGGTCACGGTGAAGGCCTGGGGGCTGGCCTGGGTGATCAAGCGGCCGGTGTCGGCTGGTGAGGTGTTGACGCAAGAAGACGCCGATCTGGCCGAAGTTGACTGGGCGGCGCAATCGGCTTCGGTGCTGGCCACACCCGCCATGTGGGTGGGTCAACAGGCGGCCTACACCCTGTTGCCTGGCCAGGCGCTGCGCCAGCACATGGTGCGCGCCACCCAGGCTTTCGCTGCCGGCTCGCAGGTCCGTGTGACGCAATCGGGCGTGGGCTTTGAGGTGGTGGTGAGCGGACAGGCACTTTCCAGGGGGCTGATTGGCCAGAACACCCGGGTGCGCCTGCCCAATGGCAAAATCGTGACTGGTCTGGTGCGCGACGGCCAGACGGTTGAGCTGGCCCTGTGAGCGAGCCCGCCGGTATCTTCAAGCACCGCAGGCAAACAAGCCGTGACGCAGCCACCAAAAAAGGCCTCAAGTCGTCTCGCTTTTAAGCCGATAGTGCTTCCACAAGGCCTCGAGTCCGGGGTTTGGAGAGCGACATGAAAATTGAATCATCACCAGATTCCTACATCGGCTCCGTGGCTGGGGGCCCGCAAAAAGCGGCGTCCACCGCGGCCGCGGGTAGCGAAAACGCAACCGCCGCCGGTGCCCTGGCGGGCGCTGCGGCGGCCGCCAAACCGCAAGCCGGTGTGACGGTCACGCTGTCTTCGGCCAGCCAGGCACTGTCATCGGTCAGCGGCGCGGGCAGTGATGTGTTCAACGCCCAAAAAGTTGAGGCCATGAAGCTGTCGGTTGCCGACGGATCGTTCCAGGTCAACCCGCAAGCAATCGCCGACAAGATGCTGTCAAACGCGGCCGAAATGCTGGGCAGCACGGGCCGCTAAGGCCCGGTGCCGTTGTTCTCGGTCCCCACCATTTAATTCTGTTTGCGCCCGACCGCCATGCAACCGATGACCCCAGTCCAGGCGCGCCAACATCCTTGGCTGGTGCAGCTCAACTCGGTGCTTGACAACCTGGCCAGTGCCCTGCTGCGCGGCGATGTCCGCGCCACCGAGCAGGCCAGCGCGGCGGTGCAAGCCACCCTGCAACGCGCACCGCAGGCCCACGAGCTGGGCAGGGTCGGCCAAGCGCCGAGCGATGAAATCCGTCGAGTTTCGCAGCGCCTCACCCAGCTGCGCCAGGCGGTGCTGCGCAACGCCGCCCAAAGCCAGCGCGCGGTGCGCAGTCTGCTGCCACAGGCCGTCCCCGCCACCTACGGCCGCCAGGCAGGCCCGTCTGCCTCGTCAACCGGTGGCGCCAGCCGCGCCTATCTGTCGGCCTGAGCGCCACCGCAGCAAAGCTGTGTCTTTCTAGCGAGCGGCACGGCTGCAACCGGCTAGCGACAACACAGGCGACAGCCAGCGCTTCCGCGCTGCCGCGCTGCCGCGCTGCCGCCACAACACTACCGCCCTGGCGGCGTCTTTGCGGTGCGCAGGGAAGTACCGTTCTGGTCTCTTTTTGGACACAGGGAGACAATTTTTTCCTGTTTTTCGGCACGCAGAAAAGCGGTGTCTTCGGAACAACCGGCGCGCCGTGTCCTGGCCCCCGGTAGGTGTGGCTCAATGTTCACGCAACTTGGCGCGCAGGCGCGCAATCGACTGGCTGTGCAGCTGGCAAATGCGCGATTCGGTGACGCCCAGCACAGCGGCGATTTCTTTCAGGTTCATGTCGTGCTCGTAGTACATGCTCATGATCTTTTGCTCGCGGTCCGGCAGCAGCTTGATTGCGCCGACCAGCGCCACGCGCATGCGCTGGTCTTGCAACACAGCCGAGGGCTCGCTATCGCTTTCGCCGGCGTGTCGATCGAGAAAGCTGTCTTCGTCGTCACCGTGGCCGCTGATGTCTTCCAGGTACACCAGCTGGGTGCCGCGCACCTTGGCCAGCAGCTGCTGGTAGTCGGCCAGCGCCAAGCCCAGCTCCTGGGCAATTTCGGATTCCAGCGGTGGGCGTTGCAGCTTCTGCTGCAACCGGTGTACCGCTTTTTCGATGTCTTTCTGGCTCTTGCGCGAGCCGCGCGACATCCAGTCGCCTCCACGCAGCTCGTCGATCATGGCGCCGCGGATGCGCTGGCTGGCGAAGGTTTCAAACTGCACGCCCTGCGTGGGCTCGAAGCGCGAGATCGCTTCGGTCAGGCCGATCATGCCGACCTGAATCAGGTCGTCCACCTCCACACTGGGGGGCAGCTTGGCGATCATGTGGTGCGCCAGACGCCTCACCAGCGGTGTGTACTGGCGCAACTGCGCGTCCCGGTTCAAGGTGCCTTTGGCGGTGTACATCGTGGTTCAGCTCCAGAGCACCGGTGGGTGGTTGGGCGCGCGTTGGGCCGGGGTGGCACGGCTGGCGGCTGGGGTCAGCGCACAGGCCTGGGCGCGCAGGCCCCAGCTGGCCTGCGGCCAGACATCGACGGTCAGGCCCAGATGGCGTTGTGCGCAGCCCACCACCGTGTCCACTGCCTGCTGCAGCGGCACGCTGCCCTGACCCAGGCGGTCCGGCAAGGGCACCAGCACCGGGGACACGCCGCCTAAATGCAGCAACTTCAGCGCGCTGTAGGCATCCAGCGTGGTCTGCGTCTGATCGAGCAGCGGCACCAGCGCGCGGGCGTCCAGCCCGCCAAACACCGCCGCCAGCAACTGCGCCGGCGCAAACACCAGCACACAGACGCCAGGCGAGAAGGGTGCGGCCAGGCGCGAGAGCGCCACATCGGGGCCGGCCAGCTGCGCGGTGTGCGCCAGCGCCTGCAGCCCCAGCGCACCCGGCATCACCAGCCATTCGGTGCCCTGCGGCGCGTGTTCCAGGCCGGCAATGGCCGGGTCTTGCAGCACATGCAGCAAACCCCAATGGGTGCCCGGCTGCGGGCGCCGCCCATTCGCCTCACGCGCGCTGCCGTCGACAATCACCACCGTTTCCTGCAAGGCGGCGAGGTGGGCGGCCAGCGTGCACAGCAACTCGAAAGCCTGCGCCGGCTGGCTCAGGCTGCTCACCGGCACCACGCGGACCCCGGACAGGGGCAGCGGCGCGGCACGCAGACCAGCGGCCTGGTCGTGACCCAACTCAAACATACGAGGCTCCCAGGTGGATGCCGCGGGTCGAGGCCTGCGAGAAATAAAAGCCCATGTCGCTGGCCTGCGGGTCGTGCGCCGACTTGCCGTCGCTGCACATTGCCTGGCGCACCAGCGCTGCGGCGTCGGCCTCCTGCCAGTCTTCGGGCACCCGCTGGCCGTTGGCCACACCGCGCAGCGTCACCTTGTGGCGCACCAGCGCATCCAGCGCCGGCCCGAGCTTCACCGCCTCGTCCACCTTGGATAGCACCACGCCGTAAAGCGAGGCGGCTTTGAAGCCAGTAAACACGTCGTCCAGGGTGTCGCCGTGAGCGCCGGCGTTGACCACCAGCACCTTCTTGATCTTGGGCTGGTCAAGCACCTCCAGCATGTCCTGGATGCGCTCGTCGCGCTGGCCCAGACCGGCGGTGTCGATGATCACCATGCGCTTGTTGGCCAGCAGATTGAGCAGGTCGGTGAGCGCCTCGCGGTCGTGTGCCTGGTGTGCCACCACCCCGAGCATGCGGCCATAGGCGCGCAGCTGCTCGAAACCAGAAACCCGGTAGTTGTCGAGCGAGATCAGGCCCACACTGGCGGCGCCAAACTGCTGCCCGCACTGCGCAGCCAGTTTGGCGGCGGTGGTGGTCTTGCCAACACCGGTGGCGCCGATCAGCGAGATCACGCCGCCCTCTTGCGCCAGACCAGCGCCGGGCGCTGCCACCTTCAGGTTGCGGGTGATCACGTCCACCAGCCAGCGCACCGCTTCGGCGGCGTTGCTCTCAAGCGGCACCCGCTCCAGCACCGCGCGCGAAATCGACGGCGAAAAACCGGCGCGAATCATCTTGAGCATGAGCTGGGACTGAACCGGGTTCTGTTTGGCGGCACCCAGCCAGGCCAGGGTGTTGAAGCGTTCCTCGATCATTTCTTTGAGCGCAGAGAGCTCCACCGCCACCTGGCTGTCGCCCTGGCCAAGCCCATGCGTGGGCACCAGCACGTCTTCCCAGCTCGGCTGCGCCACCGCGCGGGTGCGAATCGGCGCAGGCATCGGGCTGTCCAGCGCAGCGACTGCGGCCATCGGCGCAGCCAGCGCAGAGGGCACGCCCAGGCCCGGCGACGCCACTTGGGGGGAACCGGCGCGCGGCGCGACATGCCGCGGTGCAGCGGCCGGCGCGGCCGGCTGACGCGGCGGTGCGGTGTCGCCATGCAGCTCGGCGCGGCGCTTGCGCAACATGCGCTCGCGCACATAGTCCTGGAACGACAGCGTGCTCATGGCCATCGCCTCGGTGTCGGCCTCCACCGAGCCGAGCGCTGGCTGGGCGGCTGCGCTTTGGCGGGTGCGCTGCGGCTCAGGATCGCTGCGGGTAGCGTAATTGCCAGCCCCCAGCGAAGCCAGGCTTTCCTCGGCGGCAGCCATTACCTCGAAGCCGCCGTCGGTCGAGCGGGTGGACAGGATCACAGCAGACTCGCCAAACGCATCGCGGGCCTGGGCCATGGCTTCGCGCGAAGTCGGGGCGGTGAAGCGCTGGATGTTCATGAGGCGAGTTCTCCGAGGATGGGGCCGATACGGATCAGGTGGGTGTCGGGAATCTCGCTGTGCGCGAGCACCTGGAGACGGGGCGCGGCACGGCGCAGCAGGCGCGCCATGGCGGTGCGGATGGCGTCTGGCACCAGCAGGCAGGCAGGCACGCCTTTTTCCTCCTGGCGGTTGGCGATGTCGGCGGCCGATTGGCTCAACATCTCGGCCACGCCAGGATCGAGCGCGCCCTGCGCATTGCCGGCCAGCGCCTGCATCAGCAAGCGCTCCAGACCGGGCTCGATGGCAATCACCTCAAGCTCTTTCACCGTGCCATAAATCTGCTGCACGATGGCCGGTGCCAGCGCCATGCGCACCCGGCGCGCCAGCTCGATCGGCTCGGTGGTGGCGCTGGCGTGTTCGGCGATCGCTTCGATGATGGTTCGGATATCGCGCACATGCACCGACTCTTCCAGCAGCAGCTGCAGCACCTTCTGGAACGCGGCAATCGAAATCATCTTGGGCACGACTTCTTCAATCAACTTGGGGGCCAGGCGGGTCACGTGTTCAACCAGATCCTGGGTCTCGGTCCGGCTCAGCAACTTGGCCGCCTGGACTTGCATCAAGTGTGAAAGATGGGTCGCCAGCACGGTCTCGGAATCAACCACGGTGAAACCGGCCATTTGCGCGTTTTCGCGTTGCTTTTCTTCGATCCAGTGCGCCGGCAGGCCAAATGCCGGGTCGGTGGTGGGGGTACCAATCAGGGGGGTGCCGATGCCGCTGGGGTCGATGGCCAGAAACATGCCGGGGAACACCTCGCCCTCGCCCACCACCACGCCGCGCAGCGTGATGCGGTAACCGCTGGGCTTGAGTTCCAGGTTGTCGCGCACATGCACCGCCGGCGGCAGAAAGCCCACCTCTTGTGCAAACTTTTTGCGCACGCCCTTGATGCGGGTCAGCAGGTCGCCCTGGCGGTCTTTGTCCACCATCACTATCAGGCGGTAGCCCAGCTCCAGACCCAGCAGATCAACTGGCTGCAGATCGTCCCAGGTGGCTTCGCCATCGCTGGCCGGCGCCGGTGCCTCGGGTACCACAGGCGGGTTTTTTTCCTGGCCCAGGCGCCACCAGGCCAGCGTGCCGATCAGCGCGGCAAAGATCAGAAACACAGCGTGTGGCATGCCGGGCACGATGCCCAGCAAAAACAGCACCGCAGCGGAGATGCCCAGCACCTTGCTGGAAAGAAACATTTGGTTCACCACCTGCTCGCCCAGGTCGTCTCCCTTGCCCACGCGCGAAACCACCATGGCTGCGGCCACCGAGATCAACAGGCCGGGGATCTGGGCCACCAGCGCATCGCCCACCGCCAGCAGGATGTAGCTGTCGGCCGCCTCACCGGCCGAGAGACCGTGCTGCACCATGCCGATGGCAAAGCCGCCAATGATATTGATCACAAGAATCAAGATGCCAGCGATCGCATCGCCCCGCACAAACTTGGATGCACCGTCCATGGAGCCGAAAAACTCTGCCTCTTCGCCCACCTCGGCACGCCGGCGCTTGGCTTCTTTCTCTTCAATCAGTCCCGCATTCAGATCGGCGTCGATCGCCATCTGCTTGCCGGGCATCGCGTCCAGGGTGAAGCGAGCCGACACCTCGGCGATCCGCTCCGAGCCCTTGGTGATCACCACAAAGTTGATCACCACCAGAATCAGAAACACGATGAAGCCGACCGCAAAATTGCCGCCGATCAGGAAGCTTCCAAAAGCCTCGATCACCGCGCCGGCTGCGCCTGGGCCGGTGTGTCCTTCCAGCAGCACGACCCGGGTGGAGGCCACGTTGAGCGAGAGCCGCAGCAGCGTGGTGAGCAGCAGCACGGTGGGAAACACCGAGAAATCCAGCGGCCGCTTCATGTAGGCCGCCACCATCATCACCACCAGCGCCAGCGCGATATTGAGGGTGAAGAAGGTGTCCAGCATCCAGGGCGCCAGCGGCAGCACCATCATGGCGAGCACGGTGACCACCAGCATTGGCGCGGCCAGACCACCGGCCCAGGCGGCGTTGCGCTGCATCCATTGCTGCAGTGGCATCAGAGCGTTCATACAGGCTTTTTCTGGTTGTGCGGATCAAGCTCGGGCGGCACCTCGGGCACTGGCATGGCAGCGGGCGCTGCGCCTTCGCCTTTCAGCGCGGCTTTGAGCTGGTAGACATAGGCCAGCACCTGCGCCACCGCGGTGTAAAGACCGGCGGGAATTTCGCTGTCGATCTCGGCGTGGGCGTAAAGCGCACGCGCCAGCATGGGCGACTGCAACACGGGCACATCGTTGGCCCTGGCCACATCGCGGATGCGCAGCGCCAGCAGGTCAGCGCCCTTGGCGATCACGCGCGGCGCACCCATGGTGGCGTCGTCGTAGCGAATCGCCACCGCATAGTGGGTCGGGTTCATCACCACCAGATCGGCGCGCGGCACCGCGCTGATGCTGTTGCGCTGCGACATCTCTCGCTGGCGCTGGCGCCGTTGCGACTTCACATGGGGGTCGCCCTCGGCCTCCTTGTGTTCGCGCTTCACCTCCTCCAGCGACATCTTCAGGCGGCTGGCATGCAGAAATCTTTGCAGCGGCACATCGATCACCGCAAACAGCAGCACCACCACCAGCAGCAGCGCGACCCCGGTGGATACCCAGCTCCCAAGCTGGCCCAGCGCGCCCTCCAGCGGCATCAGCACCAGGGTGGCAAACAGCGCCACATGCGCGCCGATGAACTGCCAGGCCACCACGCCGATCACGGCGGTGATACCGGTGAGCTTGGCGGTGTCGGCCAGCTGCTGCTTGGAAAACAGGCGGCCGATTCCCTGCAGGGGGCTGAGTCGGGTGAGATCGGGCGTGATCGGTTTGCTGCTCAGCGCCCAGCCGCCCGATGCCACGATCGCGCCCAGCGCCAGCGCCAGCACCACCAGCCCCAGCGGCAGCGCCAACAGCAGACCCTGCACACCGGCTGACACCAGCAGCTCCACCATTTGCTCGGGTTTTTGCAGGGTGCTGTGGTCAAAGCGCAGATGCGAGCGCAGCGCCATGCGCAGGCTGTCAAAGCCAGTGGGCATCAGCGCCACCAGCACCATGGCACCGCCGCCCAGAATCGCCAGATTGGACAGGTCTTTGGAGTTGGGCACCTGCCCATCGCTGCGCGCTTTTTTCAGGCGCTGCGGCGTGGCGGGTAGGTTTTTGTCCTGACTGGAGGATTCCATGGCGCTGACTCATCGGGGGGAGAGCCAGAGTGTGGAAGTCGGGTCGGAAAACGAAAGGGGGATAAGGCACGGTTGAACCGCGCTTTTTCTCAGAATGGCGCGCGCACCTGCTCGGGCATCTCAGCCGACATGCGCGAGGCGCTGCGCTGCATGTTCTGACTCAGCTCCAAAGAGTGGGCCGCCTCGGATGGCTGACCCAGGCCTTCATGAACGGCGGCCTGGGCCATGCAAAGCCATTCGCCCATTGCATCAGGCGGATGGGCCACTGCTGCGTCCAGCCACAGGTCCCCCAGCGTGAACAAACAATCTGGTGCGTCCCTCATGGCGTCCAGATGCTCCGTGGCGAGGTCCATGGCTTGCGCCAGCCGCCCAGATTTCCCCAGGCAATGCATGGTGCGAACCGCGATGGGAGTGCGGCTGCTGGCGCTCAGCGCAACATTCACCAGAGACCGCGGTCAAGCCTCCACCGCTTTCGTCAGCTCGCCCTATGCCTCGAAATCTTTTCCCGGCTGAAAAGACAAGTAGAAAGACAAGTAGGCGTCTTATGCACCTGCCTGCTCAAGCATGGCTTGCAAAAAATCCCGATGGCGTCCTTTTTTGGCTTGCATAGCGTCGGGTTGGTAGCCATCGCGACCAACGACAAGCGGCAAACGCCGGCGCGGCGGGGCAGCGTCTGGTTGCGTGTGAATCGCGCCCACACAACAAACACCTCGGGGCAGCAACCGAGTGATCCAGTCAATGCTGGGCTGTGTGCTGGCCGCGCAAGCAAAGGCAGCTTGAATTTGAACAACGCCCAGCCCGCGAACCTGGCAGATCGAGTCCCGCAGCGATGCCCCGCCCGACTCGATCCATTCATCGCCATCCAGGATCAGATTCCAGTCGGCATCTGCCAGCACAAGGGCTCTGTTTCTGGCGCTGCCAAGCTGCCAGGCCATGCCAGGCCATGGCATGTGGTGCACCTCGGCCCCGCAGGCCCGCGCCAAAGCCACCGTGCTGTCTTTGGAGCCGGTATCGAGCACATGGATGCGATCCCCATAGAGCGCAGCACTGTGCAGACAGCCCTAAATGCCGCGGGCCTCGTCCCAGACGATCACGACCCAGGAAAATGCGACGCTTGCAACATGCGTTGCCGTGGCAGGGCTCACCGACTGCAGCCCGCTTAAAAACCCAAACTCGCCAGCAGATCGTCCACCTGCGCCTGATCGGTCACCACATCCAGCTGGCCCTCAGACTTGACCACCGGGCCTTGCAGGCCTTGTGGTGTCGGCACCGGTTCCTGCGCCGGCTTTCCGGCCGGCGCGGACTCCAGCAGCAAGGCCAGCAGCTGCTCTTCGATGGTGGCGGCGACCTGCACCACGCGCGCCACGACCTGGCCGGTGAGGTCGTGAAAATCTTGTGCCAGCATGATCTCGGTCAGCCGTTCGTCGTTGCGTTTGCTGGCCTGTGCAATTGCCTGCGCTGCCTGGCGCAGCTCGGGCATGGCCACACTGAGCCCAGGCAGGCGGGCGATGGCGGCGTCGAGTTCATTCGCCCGGCGCGTCATGTCGGCCTGGTCGGCCTTGGCTTCGTCCACCAAATTGAGCACCTTCTCGGCTGCCTCGCCGGTGAGGCGTGCGATGTAGTGCAGGCGGCTGCGTGCGTCGGGCAGTTCTTGCACCGCGCCCTGCAGGTTGGGTGTGTAACCCAGCTCGTTGAGGGTGTCGTGCAGCTGGCGGGTGATGCCGCCGAGCTTTTGGAAGATGTCGCCGCTCGGCGGGAGGCTGGTGTCGTGTGGGTTCATGCGGCAAGCCCCGTCACAGGCCAAGTTTTTTGAAAATGTTGGCCAGCTTGTCTTCGAGCGTGGCCTTGGTGAACGGCTTGACGATGTAACCCGCTGCCCCCCCTTTTGCCGCCATCACAATATCTTCCTTGCGCGCCTCAGCCGTCACCATCAACACCGGCAGGTGCCTGAGGTCGTTGTCTTTCTTGATCTCGTTTAGCAGCTCAAAGCCGTTCATATTGGGCATGTTGATGTCGCTCACCACAAAGTTGAAGTTGCCGCTGCGCAGCTTGCTGAGCGCCACCGCACCGTCTTCGGCCTCGTCGGCGTCGGCGTGGCCGATTTCCTTGAGCAGGTTGCGCACGATGCGGCGCATGGTGGAGAAGTCGTCAACGATCAGAAATTTCATCGGTGTGGCCATGGCTGCCTCCAGCGGCGGGTGAATAACAGGAGAGGACGAAAAGCTCGGTCGCAGCGGGTTCACCGGTCGACCGTTGTCACAGGTTTCGGCAGATTGGGCGCAATCTGAAGCGCGCCAGGCGCAATTCGCTGCGCCCCTGGTGTCAGGGCGCCGGGCACCAAAAGCAAAGGCGCCTGAGCGGCGGGTACGGGGGGCGCAACAGGCTTGGCCGTGGGTGCGGCCGCGGGCAAGGTGGCGGTCATGGCAGACGCTGTATCACCCGCATCGGGGGCGTTGGCTGCACCGACAACAGACCGGTTGGGCATGCGGCTGGGTTGGGTCGGTTGCAACAGAGCCTGGCTGGCTGTGGGCAGCAGCCTGTCCTCGGCCTCCTTGGTCAGCACCACGATGCTGATGCGCCGATTGGCCGGGTCGGTGGGCGCCTGGGGGTTGCGCAGCCGGCTCGACGCCAGGCCCTCCACCCGCAGCAGCTTGTCGTCTGGCAGGCCGCCGGCCACCAGATCGCGCCGCGAGGCGTTGGCGCGGTCGGCTGACAGCTCCCAGTTGCTGTAGCCACGGTAGCCGCTGCCGTAAGGCTTGGCGTCTGTGTGACCCGCCAGCGCGATGCGGTTTTCGACATCGCCCAGCGCCGCGCCGATGGCGCGCAGAATTTCGCGCATATAGGGCTTCACCAGCGCACTGCCGGTGTCGAACATCGGGCGGTTTTGCTCGTCCACGATCTGGATGTGCAGCCCGTCGGTGGTCTTTTCGAGCTCAATCTGCGATGCGTATTCAGCGAGATTCGGGTTGTTCATGATCGCGCTGGCGATTTTTTGCTGCAACACATCGATGCGCACCTCGTCGCGCCGTGCCTCGGCGGACCGCGCCATCTGCGCGCCCATCATCTTGACCGCACGCTCGGCATCGCCTCCGTCCACCTGCCCAATCGAGGCGCTCAGATCGCGCCCACCACCTGGCAGGATGCTGTTGCTGTTGCCGCTGCCGCCGCCCCCCATCAGCGACACCTTCACCGGCGTATTGAAGTAGCTCGCAATGCCTTTCAGCTCGCCCTCGGCGGTGGAACCCAGCAGCCACATCAACAGGAAAAACGCCATCATGGCGGTGACGAAGTCGGCGTAGGCGATCTTCCAAGCACCGCCGTGCGCCGAATGCCCACTCTTCTTGATGCGCTTGATGATGATCGGCTGAAGCTTTTTATCGGCCACAGGATGCCCCCCCCTGCGCCGCCTGCGGCGTCACCCCCCCAGCGGGGCGGCACTGGCGGCCTGGCAAAGCCAGTTCCGCGGTGCCCTGGGTTTTAGACACAGCGCTCCGGCCAAGCGCATGCAATGCAACGCAACGAAGCAACGCCACCCGGCGCGAGCGGTATTTTTTCAGGGCACCCGTGGAACTGGCTCTGCCAGGCCACTGAGTGGGCTCCCCCTCGCGAAGGAGAGGGGGGGCTGAGGGCTGCGGCTCCAAGCCTGCCTGCGCAGGCTTGGACAGCCCGAAGAGCCGTTGGCTCTGACAACGGCGCGGCCTGCAAGGCACGCGAAGCGGCGCGGGGGGGTGCTCCGAGTGCCCCGTGGAACTGGCTCTGCCAGGCCACTGGGTGGGCTCCCCCTCGCGAAACACAGGGGGGGCTGAGGGCTGCGGCTCCAAGCCTGCCTGCGCAGGCTTGGACAGCCCGAAGAGCCGTTGGCTCTGACAACGGCGCGGCCTGCAAGGCACGTGAAGCGGCGCGGGGGGGTGCTCCAGTCTCATCACCGCTTGCCTTTCACATGGCCTTCCAGCTCGACGAAGGTCGGTCGCTCGGTGGAGAACAGCACCTTGCGGCCAAACTCGATGGCGGTGGCAGGGGAATAGCCCTGCATGCTGGCCAGCAGCGTGGTCTTGATGCACAGCAGCTCCTTGCTGCCCTCTTCCATCTTCTGCTCCATCACACCGGCCAGCGGCTCGACCATGGCGTAGGCCAGAAAAATACCGAGAAAGGTGCCGACCAGGGCCGCGCCGATCATGGCGCCGAGCACCGCCGGTGGCTGTCCCACCGAGCCCATGGTTTTGATCACACCCAGCACCGCTGCCACGATGCCAAACGCGGGCAAGCCGCCGGCCAGTCGGGCGATGGCTGCCACCGGCGCATGGGCCTCCTGGTGGTGGGTCTCGATCTCGGCATCCATCAGCGACTCGATCTCGTGGGAGTTCAGGTTGCCCGAGACCATCATGCGCAGGTAGTCGGTGATGAACTCCACCACATGGTGATCAGAGGCGATGGCGGGGTACTTCTGGAACACAGCCGACTGCTCGGGGTTGTCCACGTCTTGCTCGATTGCCATCAGGCCTTCCTTGCGCGCCTTTTGGAAAATGTCGAACAGCAGCGCCAGCAGCTCCATATAGCGCGCCTTGGTGAACCTGGAGCCCTTGAAGGCGGCCGGCACAGCGGCGATGGTGGCCTTGAGCACCTTGGGCTGGTTGTTCACCACGAAAGCACCCAGCGCACCGCCGCCGATGATCATCATCTCGATCGGCAAGGCCTTGAGAATGACCATCATGTTGCCGCCCGCAATCATGTAACCGCCAAAAATGCAGCCCAGCGCAACCACGTAACCGATGATGAC